>Ga0187853_10000487_pt1 | contig 41647 bp, 27 predicted proteins | sample June2016WEW_6_10_2_FD_132417 | JGI IMG/M metagenome (GOLD analysis project Ga0187853, IMG submission 132417) | Peatland microbial communities from SPRUCE experiment site at the Marcell Experimental Forest, Minnesota, USA - June2016WEW_6_100 | ecosystem: Environmental > Terrestrial > Soil >... | reverse complement strand
GTTGGTCGCCGATTTCACGCCGGGCGTGGCGATGGCATAGTTGCCCAGCCAGGCCTGAATCAGGCTATCGGGAAAACCGTGTTGATCGGCTCGGACGGGAGATGCCATATAGACGATGCCGTTGACCAGTTCAGCTTTCTTGACTTCCGGCAGGGCCTCGTAGCGGCGCAAGAACTCGGCCGCGCTCAGATGGGCGCCGTTCTCGAGCAGGTCGGGGTAGCGGTTGTTTTGGCCGGCCGGTTTCGATAGAGGCGCCGTTCCAATCATGACTCAAGATTAGCGGCTTGCCGGCCAAATGTCCAGTTCCGCAACGTCATGGTGTTTGTTTCTTGACGCAACGGAAGCCGATCTGGCCGTGGAGGTCCTTGGCAAAGCAGGTGTCCGTGTAGGCGGGCATCTCATAATAGCGGTAGGCGGCGCGGCAGCAGTCGGGTTTCGAATTCCAGCAGCCGCCCCGGACCACACGGTTCTGGCCCGTGGCCGGGCCGCGCGGGTCCCGCACGGGACTGTGCTGATAGTAGTCTTGCTGGTACCAATCATTACACCACTCCCAAACGTTGCCCACCATGTCGCAGAGGCCCCAGTTATTGGGCGGTTTTTCGCCCACAGGATGCGTGCCGCGCGGGCTGTTCCCCTTGAACCACGCATGGCGCTTCAACTCCTCGGGTGAATTCCCAAACCAATCATCGGCACTGGCCGAGCCGGCGCGGAGCGCGTACTCGTACTCCGCCTCGGTAGGAAGCCGATAACCGTCGGCGTCGAAATCACACGCCCAGGTGTTGGTGTCATAAGCGAGCCGCAAGCCTTCGGCGCGGGAGCGGGCGTTGCAGAAGGCAGCCGCCTCGCGCCAACGAATCTGCTCCACCGGGTTGCGCGCTCCCCGCCAAAGGGATGGGTTTTTGCCCATCCACTTTTCATAGACCTCTTGAGTCACCGGGTATTTGTCGATGAAGAATGCGCTGACCTGGACCTGGTGGAGTTTCTGGTCGGGTTCGTCCTGGTTGGCGGAGCCCATCGCGAACGAACCGGCCGGGACGGCGGCCATTTCGATGCCACTGTGGGTCGCCCTGGGCCGGGCCTGCCCGCCGGTCTTCTCCGGCGACGCACCGCAACCGCCCAGCAACGCGGCGCAGCCAAGCAGGCCATAGACACAGCGCTTGTTCATCCGCGGTTTTATTCTTCCGGGGGCAGCCAATCGTAGTCCCAGTGGTGGCCGAGCCATCCCGGGGGGCTCAGGGTGATCGTGGCCCCGTCGGCGACCCGCGCGATGCAGATGGGGCTGTGGACCCGCCAACTGCCGGCGTGCGGAATCTTCACGTAGGCGATGTAACGCCCGCAGTGCGACCAGCGCCCGCACGGGTCCTGGCCCATTCTCTCGCGCGGCAGGGTGACGACCTCGCCGTCGGTGCCCTCGGGCAATGAGGGGTCGAACTTCCGGATGGCCAGGCTCCCACCCGCGTTCCAGCAGAGCCATTTGCCGTCGGGCGAAAAGGCCGGGTGGCATTCCCCTTCGCGGATCGGGTGGTTGGGGAGCTTGCGGATTTCGCCGCCGGCGGCGGGGAGGAAATCGATGGTGTACTGGCACCCTTGGTAATTCCGAAGTTCGAAGACGAACCACTTCGCGTCGGGCGTCAGATCGACAATGTCCACCTTACGGGCCACCGGGGTTGTCCGGGTCTTCTGGCCGGTCTCGACGCTGTGGTAGGCGATGCCGGCTTTGCCGCAGTCGATCGTTTCACGGCTGTCGGGAGACCAGACGTAGCCGCCATAGAGTTCGCGGGTCTTGAGGGTGCCGGCCTCGACCAGGTAATCGCCGTAGTTGTAGGTGAACATCTTGCCGTCCGGCGAGACCCTCGGGACGCGCTCATCGACCTCCGGCGTTTTGGTCAGTTGCTTGAGGCCCGTGCCGTCGGCGTTGATGAGATAGAGGTCGCGAGGCGGCGGCTCGCCTTTAGCATCGGCGGGTGACTCGGGATGGATGGCGATGACGAGGCGGTAGCCGCTCTGGCGCAACTCCTCCTTCAGATCCTGGATTCGGGCCGGAGCGAAGGGGTCGCACCTGGCAGGCACTTGCCACTTGGCGCGCAACGAAGGATTCTCGCCACCGAGGCAAGGTGCCTGCAGGCCGGCCGCGCCAAGGGCCAGGAACCAGAGGACCTTTATTTGCCGGGCAATCATGCTTGACTATGGGCGCAGCCGGCGGCCCCGGGCAAGATTAAATCTTTTTCTCATTTCGAGGTTGCAAATGGTGCGAAAGACCGCCATTGTCAGCTTCGCAGGTTCGGGGCGTAGCGTAGCCTGGCTAGCGCGCTTGTTTCGGGTACAAGAGGTCGTGAGTTCGAATCTCACCGCCCCGACCACTCTTTATTCAAGTTTTGCTTGCAATTCCACGCCAGCCGACGCATTGTTAAGCAAGCAAACAGGCTGCCAAGCCGCCAGGCCGGCGGGGAGGCAACCAAACGAAAATGCGCTAAACGAATGAGCAAGCCGTTGCGACACACCAAAAAGCCTTTAAGTCATCCCGACGGAACAACGGGGAGCAAGCTGGCTGCGGAAATTCGCAGGGAGGCAAACAAACTGACCTCTGAGCAGAAGAGCCTTTACTTTCGCAAGGCGATGGCGCTGATTTATGCCGCAGACGGGGCAAAAGACGCAGCTAGCGTGGGACACTAATATCCTTTTCGACTTGGCCGGGGAAGACCAGTTCACCCAAGATTTTAGAAGGTTTTTCCAGGCACACGGATTTGAAGTTTTCCTTCCCCCGACGGTCTCGGCGGAACTTGCCTTTTCCGTTGATCGCTCAGACGAGCGAAAACGCTCGCTTGCGCGGAAGGCCCTTTCGGGCATCGTGAAATGGGGCTTGATCGCCTGTCCAATGAAGCCAGTCTGGGAAGATATCGCTGTCCGGTTCTCTGAGCGGTTACGGGAAAGGGGGCTACTGCCTCCTGACGAAAAGCACGACGGGGAAATTTTGGCGGAAACTTCTTTGATGGGTGTTCCCGTTCTCGTGACGCGGGACGGCCACCTCCTTGACATTGACGAAACCAGCCTTGTGGTGGCATTTCAAGAAGCGGACCTTGTTCCGGTTCAGACAGTACACCCCAGACGCTTCATGCAAGCAGCGCAACGGTTCCTAAACCTCTAATTGCTGCTTGCCACAGGGCGGCACGGAATTAGACTCCGCCTCATGCAGAAGTCATGGCACGCCGGGCACGGCGCCTTTCCGGGCGCTTGGCTGATGTCCATGATTGTTGCCTCGCTGGCAGTGGCCTCCGTGCAGCCGTCCAAGACCAATGCGCCTGCCCCGGAGGCCCAAGCGGGGACGAACCTGGGTCCGGCAATGGATTTCATGTCCAAGGAGCGGACCAACAACCGGCCCGCGATCACCCCCAGCCTCCCCCAGGCCAAGGAGGAAGCAGAACAGTTTAACGCGCTAAAGAAACGAGCGGAGCAGGGGAATGCCCGCGCTCAGTTCAGCCTGGGGCTGTGTTACTACTGGGGCAGCGGCGTGGCCCGGGACTACGCCGAGGCGGCCAAGTGGTATCGCAAGGCCGCCGCGCAGGGAAACGCTGACGCCCAGTATCACCTGGGGGTCTGCTACACTGAGGGACAAGGCGTTGAAAAGGACTACGCCGAAGCGGTGAAGTGGTATCGCAAGGCTGCGGAGCAGGGCAGCCCTTCGGCCCAATACAACCTGGGCGTCTGCTACACCGAGGGACAAGGCGCTGAAAAGGACTACACCGAGGCCGTGAAGTGGTGGCGCAAGGCTGCGGAGCAGGAGGATGCCCAGGCCCAGTGCAACCTTGCGGTCTGCTATTATCTGGGGCAAGGGATGACCAAGGACTGCGCTGAGGCCGTCAAGTGGTTCCGCAAAGCCGCCGAGCAGGGAAACGCTTTTGGCCAGATGAGCCTTGCCTTCTGCTATGAGGAAGGCAACGGCGTGGCTAAAGATCCCGCCGAGGCGGCCACGTGGTGTCGGAAGGCTGCGGAGCAGGGCAGCCCTATGGCCCAGTACAACCTGGGCGTGTGCTACGCTGAGGGACAAGGCCTGGACAAGGACTTCGCCCAAGCGGTGAAGTGGTACCGCCGGGCCGCCGACCAGGGAAACGCCTACGCCCAGATCAGCCTGGCGCTCTGCTACGAGGATGGTGTCGGCGTGGCCAAGGACGACATCGAGGCCTACAAATGGTTCAATCTGGCGGCATCCCAAGGCGGGGCCGGCGGGTCTCGTTGGCGGGATCTCCTGGCTACGGGGATGACCCGGGAGCAAATCACCGAGGGGCAACGGCGGTCCTCGCGGTTCGTCCCCAGGCTTGAAACTCGCGACACGGCGCGCGACGCTTACCGATCGGCAACCCTATCGGACGAACAAACCCCGCAGTCAAGCGGCAGCGGTTTCTTTGTCACGGAGGACGGCTACCTGGCCACAAGTTTTCATGTCGTGGAAGGCGCGGCCCGCATCGTGATAAGAACGGAAAAGGGGACGCTGCCCGCCAAGCTGATCAACGCCGACAAGGTCAATGACGTGGCGGTCCTCAAAGCCGAGGGAAAGTTTCCTGCCGTTCCAGTCGCCCCGAGCCACGCAACCAAACTCGGCGAAACCGTCTTCACGATTGGGTTTCCGAACACCGGTTTGCGAGGGTTTGCCCTGCAGGTCACCAAAGGGGAGATCAGCGGCTTGACCGGGGCGGAAGGGGACCCGCGCGAGTTTCAAATCAGCCCGGCCGTTCAACCCCGCACTTCCGGCGGGCCGCTGGTCAACCAGTACGGCAACGTCGTGGGCGTCGTCGGGGCCAGGCCCGCGGACACGGCCGCGCCCAAGAGCGTCGGCGCGCTTCCGCAGACCGTCAATTACGCGGTGAAAAGCTCGGTGCTGAGCGTGTTGCTCGGAAGCCTGCCGGAGATTTCCTCAAAGCTCAAAGCGCCCTACCCGCCCAAGGACCGGAATCTCGAGGACGTAGTCAAAGAGACCCAAAGCGCTACGGCGCTGGTTTTGGTTTACTGACTCCCGGATTGGGGCCCGGATTGCGGCGGCGCCCATGCGCGTCAGGCTAAGATGAAGCCTCCCCGCTCCAACCCCAACGGGGTTGTGCAGCAAAGCCCAGGGTTGGCGCGGCGCCAACCCTGGGGTAATCGCGCGGCAATGCCCCTCAACCCCAACGGGGTTGTGGCCCGGTGGCCGGAAAACCAGTCGCCTGCGATCCCCGCCGGCCTCAACCCCGTTGGGGTTGAGGGCTCCTCCACCGCCGCTACCCAGGGTTGTCCCTTCGGTCCAACCCTGGGCTTTGCTCCACAACCGCGTTGCGGTTGAAGCGAGGATTTGGGAGGAAGAAATGGGCTTGACAAGAATCCACAATGGCTGGTAGGTATGTCGGCAATCAGCCTGAAATGCGATCTCGGACCATCATGCGAAAGTCCTCGTCGCGGCAGATGCCGGCGGGGCTTGCCACGAGCGGCTTTACGTTGTTCGTTTATCGAGTTGCTTGTGGCAACTTTGGCTCCTTTCGAGCACGATCTCGACCCAGCAAACCAACCTAAAACCCATACCTAGATATGAAGAGACAGAATGAGATGCAGAATCGCCCTCTAACGCCGCTCACGCGGCAACTCCCGGTTCCACGACCAACCAGCCCCATAGTCCGGACCTGGCTTTGGGGCCAGGGAAACTCGTTGAGACCCAAGCGCAACAAAATGCCAGCCGGCGCGGTCTTGGCCGCCCTGGTCCTGGCAACTTGCGCGGCCCTGCCGGTCACGGCGCGGGCTGCCGTAAGTTACTCCGCCTTCGTGCTGACCAACCAACCTATGGCCTACTGGAAGCTCAGCGACACCGAAGACCCTTCCACCGGCACAGCGGTCGTCCTTGACTCTTCCACCAACGGCCTCAACGGGCTTTACGCCACTTCCGCCATGAACGGCTTCAATAGCGTTGTCGGCCCCCAGCCACCGGATTTCCCCGGCTTTCCGACCAACACCTGGGCCCTCGGATGCACCGCTGGCTTGACCCTATCTTACGCGAACGTGCCTTTGGGCAACCTGGGCACCAATGCGGTGACGTTCACGGCGTGGGTTTATCTCAACGGGGCCCAAGCTAATTGGACGGGCTTCCTGATGAATCGCGGAACGGCCGAACAGGGCGGCATGGGTATGAACGGTTCCGGCATGTTGGCTTATACCTGGAACAATAACAATGCGGACACCTGGAATTGGGTGTCGGGCCTGACCATACCCCTGGACCAATGGTCGTTTGTGGCAATGGCCATCGCGCCGACCGAGGCCACCTTGTATCTCGATTACGTGGACACGAACGGCGTCTCCACCTATCTCTCAGCCGTCAATGCGATCCCGCACACGCCCGACACGTTTGGGACGGGTTTCTGGGAGGTCGGCGCCGATGGCACCGACGGCACCCGCACTCTCAACGGGAGCATGGCGCACGTGGCCGTCTTTGGGCGCACGTTGTCCGCCAGTGAAGTCGAAGCGCTTTTTGAAGCCGGCTTTGGGATAACGCAAGTTACTGCCTCGATCAGCCAACAACCGACACCGGCCTCGGTAACCATGTACGCCGGACGCTCGGTGAGTTTCAGTGCCAGCGCCAGCGGGGTACCTGCGCCCACCTATCAATGGCAGGGGAGCGCCGCCGCCACCGGACCGTTCACTAACGTTATCGATAGCGCCACCATCGCCGGCTCGACGACGGCGAGCTTGACCATCAGCAACGTGACTGCGGCCGACGCCGGGGCTTACCGGATAGTTACTACCAACATCGTGGGCGCCGCCACCAGCGCGGTGGCGACCGTGACTGTGCTAGGCGTGGCGCCACCCCTTGGTCCTTACGCCAACGCCGTCTATACCAACGGCCCGCTGGCCTATTGGCGCTTGAACGAGAGCTACGCGCAAACCAACGCCGTGGACTACGTGGGCGATCTGAGCGGCACTTATGGGGGCGCCGGGCTCTGGGGACTCGACTCCCCCTCAGGCCCCATTCCAGGCCCAACCAGCCCGGCCTTCCCGGGATTCGAAGCGACCAACTCCGCCGTGAACACCAGCGGCGACGGCGTCAGCGATACTTGGGTGACCGTGCCCACGCCCCGGTTGAGGACCAACACCGTAACCTTCCTCGCCTGGGTCAACCCCACGACCACCCCACCCGACTGGACCGGGCTGTTGATGAGCCGCTCCGGCGGCGAACAGGGCGGCATGGGTATGGGGGGCGGCAACAGTGCCGGCATGTTGGCTTATACCTGGAACAATAACAGCACCTGGTCGTTTGTTTCCGGCCTGACGATACCGCTCAACCAATGGTCCATGGTGGCCATGGTTATCGAACCGACGATGGCCTCGCTCTATCTCTGCAGTGGTGACACAATCACTAACTCCTTCGACCTGATTGCGCATGACGTGGAATACTTTGGCACCGCCGCGGCCATTGGCAACGACACGTGCTGTGGAGCGGGTCGTCTTTTCCCTGGAACCATCGATGAAGTGGCCGTGTTCGAAAAGGCCCTGTCATTTGACGAGATCGACTCGCTCTATGGAGTGGCGTTGGGCAAAACCCTGGTGATTGCCCCGTGGTTCGTTTCGCAGCCAACCCCCGCCTTGGCGGAGCGCTACGCCGGCCTGACGGTGACCTTCTATGGGGGCTTGGTTACCGGCAGTTCGCCATCCTATCAATGGCTCCAAGGCAACTTGCCTCTGGCCGATGGCCCCAACATTTCCGGCGCGCACACGGATACTATCACCCTGAGCAATCTAGCGGCGACGAACGCGGGCAACTATAGGCTGGTGGCCTCGAACTCGAGCGGCTCGGCCACGGGCAGCGTGGCGACGTTAACTGTCGAGCCGCGGACCCCCGCCTACGCGGAAGCCGTCTTATCGTTGGATCCCGTTACCTACTGGCGCTTGAACGAGACCGAAGACCCGTCCCCCGGCACCGTGATCGCCTTCGATTATGTCGGAGGGTTTGACGGGACTTACGGCACCAATGCTCTAAATGGCTTCAACGGCATCGGCGGCCCGAGTCCGACGAATGGGTTTGCTATCTTTGAGACCAATAACACCGCCCTGGAGTCCACAGCCAGCATCGGTGGGTCCTGGATGACGGCTCCGCAACCGGCGCTCAATACGAATACGGCGACTTTCACGATGTGGGTCTATCCGAATGGAGACCAAGCGGATTGGACGGGACTGTTCATGAACCGCAGCGGAGACGGGGAGGGCGTGGGCTATGGCGGGTACATTAACACAACCAATAACAGCCATAACATGTTGGCCTACACTTGGAATAACAACTCAACCTGGAGTTACGTCTCAGGCTTGACCATACCCATGAACCAGTGGTCCATGTTGGCGGTGGCCGTTGCGCCTACGGAGGCCATTCTGTATGTCATCAACACCAACGGCGTGCAAACCGCCACGAACGCCGTCGCCCAAACGGTCGAGGCGTGGGGCGGCACCGCGTCCGTTGGCAATGACCCGGGCAACAACAACGCTCGTATTTTCAATGGAATCGCAGATGAGGTGGCCATGTTCAACTACACGCTCACCCCGGCTCAGATACAGAACCTCTATGCCGGAGTCGTCTCGCTGCCTCGTCCCACCTTGAAGATCGGCCCCGCCGCCAGCGGCAAGCTCGCCATTAGTTGGAGTGGCCCTGGAACCCTCCAATCCACGCCCACCCTCCAACCGACCACCTGGACCCCCCTGGGGACGAATAACCCGACGGTGCTGACACCGGCCGGGAAGGCCCAGTTCTATCGGGTTCTGCTTCCTTAGGGGCGGATGCCAGCCCGGACTGGCCGGCGGCTATTCAAGGCGGGCCGGTCCGGGAACAACAAACCAATGACGGCAAGGCGGCCTAATTCAGCGGAGAGCGGCAAAGCGGGGATAGTCGATGAGCCGAGGCAGGCCTTGTCCCGGATGCTCCATAGGGTCTTGCCAACCGGAAGGCGTAGCGCAGACTTCCAGTCTGCCGTATCGCGGATTTCCAATCCGCAGACGCGACGAACCAGGGACGGCCTGCCGACTGGAAGTCGGCGACACAGCAGGTTTGGAAACCCATTGCCACTGGGATTTGACGCCAGACTCAGAGGCGCACCCGGGCCAAGTGCTTGTCCCGGAGGGACATCCGACAATAGCCCAACGTTTCAACGTTGGGTAGGAGCGCCCAAACCGTCACGAGTCCCGAAGGGACGGCTGAGTGGGGGGCCGATGTCAGCCGTCCCTTCGGGACTTGTTGGCCTTTGTTTGGCTAAACCCAACGTTGAAACGTTGGGCTATTATCATGCGTCCCTCCGGGACGAGCCGTCCCCGCCCCTTTCGTGAGTTGGCTGTGTGAACACAACGAGGAGAATCCAATGAACCAAGACGCGCCGTCCGACCGGCCGCCGAGAGAGGACCTCCCGCTTCGGAGCCGGTTGGGTTTCACCCTTATCGAACTGCTGGTGGTGATTGCGATCATCGCCATCCTCGCCGCCATGCTCTTGCCGGCACTCGCTCGGGCGAGACAGAAAGCGAACCAAACCTACTGCCTGAACAGCCTGAAGCAGATCGGCGTGGCTTCGGCGTGCTACTCGCACGATTACAAGGACCGTTTTGCGTGGCTGCACAATTGGGGCCAGGCCTGGGGCGACGATCACGCGCTCAATCCGGGGCCGGTGTGGATGCCCGAGGCCTTCCGCCCCTACCTGACCACGAACATGAACAGCACCCGCGGTCTGACCGCCGCGACCTACGTCCCTTCCCCCGGCTTGTACGCTTGCCCCTCAGGCATCAGAATCAAGGTGCCGTCGACCGATTTAGGCTATGCGATTGACAACGACTTTTATTACGCCAATAATGGCGTGTCGTACGTTTGGAACCACATGTATTACGATCGGATCAACGCGGACTACGGCCCGGCCATTAGCGGCCGGCCGGCCACGCAGGTCGTGCAACCGTCCCTGGCCGTGCTCGTCTGGGAGATTCCTTATTGGGAAGCCAAGTACATGCCGCACCAGGTGGGGATGAATGTGGTGCATGCGGACAACTCGGCCAACCGCACCAAGGGAAACCCCAAAGAAAGCGATTGGTGGGCGTACCACAGTTGGCCTGGGTGGGACGAGTACGCAAGCATAAATCCATGACGCGGTGAACACAGCGAGGATAATCCAATGAACCAAGACGCGCCGGATGACCGGCTGCGGACAGAGGAGATCCCTCTTCTGACCCGGCTGGCTTTCACTCTTATCGAACTGCTGGTGGTGATCGCGATCATCGCCATCCTCGCGGCCATGCTCTTGCCGGCGCTCGCCCGGGCGAGACAGAAGGCGACCCAGACCTACTGTCTGAACAGCCTCAAGCAGATCGGCACGGCTTCGGCGTGCTACTCGCACGATTACAAGGATCGGATTGCGTGGCTGCACAATTGGGGCCAGGCTTGGGGCGACGACCACAAGCTCAATCCCGCGCCGGTGTGGATGCCCGAGGCGTTCCTGCCCTACCTGATTACCAACCGGAACAGCACCCGGGGTCTGACCGCCGCAACCTACGCCCCCTCGAGCGGCTTGTACGCCTGCCCCGCAGGCATCAGGATGAAGGTCTCGCCCGCCAGTGAAGACTACGGGTTTGACAACGACTTCTATTATGCCAACAACGGCGTCTCCTACGTTTGGAACCATGAGTATTGGGATTTGACCAACTCGGACTATGGCCCGGCAATCAGCGGCCGGCCGGCCTCGCAGGTCTTGCAACCATCCCTGGCAGTGCTCGTCTGGGAGATTCCTTATCACGAGGCCACGAACATGCCGCACCAGAAGGGGATGAATGTCGTCCATGCGGACAACTCCGCCTACCGCTTCAAGGGGAACCCCAAAGAAGAGGATTGGTGGGTCTATCACAGTTGGCCTGGGTGGGACAGGTACGGCAGCGCCAGCCAATAACGCGGTGAACACGAACACTGGAGGCAACTACCCAGGTGGGAGGGTGGGGCAGACCTCTGGTCTGCCGGTCAGCCGGGCCTCTGGCCCGGTGTTCCGATCGCACCAGGTTCACGGAGCCGGAGGCTCCGTGAACTGGCAGACCGGAGGTCTGCCCCACACCTGGCAGGACCCGGTTGATATGAGAGTGCCGTTCTTTCTCGGTTATCCGCGCCCATAATGGATTTCCGTTTTGGCATCGGGTCTATGTCCGGATTGGGGGCGGTTGGGGTTGCGGTCGCGGCGATGTGCCTGTCCGCGCCCGCGCAGGACGCGGTTTCGATCACGGAATTTATGGCCTCCAACCTCACTGGCCTTCGCGATGAGGATGGGGACACCTCGGATTGGATCGAACTCCAGAACACCGGCACGAACACGGTCAATCTCGCCAACTGGACCCTGACAGACTCGCCGTTCAACTTGCAGCTCTGGGCCTTTCCCGCTACGAACCTGGCAGCGAACGCGCGGCTGGTGGTTTTTGCCTCCGGCAAGGACCGCGCGGTGCCGGGCCAAAATCTGCATACGAACTTCCGGTTGAAGGCCAGCGGCGGCTACTTGGCGTTGGTGAAACCTGATGGCGTAACCGTGGCCGGCTCGTTCAACTATCCGGCGCAGTTTCCGGATATTTCTTATGGTATCGGGCTGGGTCCGTCGCTCGACCAGGAGGTGCTGTGGGGAGGGGCGTCGATGCGCTACCTGGTCCCGCGCTCGGCGGTGAGCGAGGCCTGGCACGGCGGCGCCGCCTTCGACGATAGTTCGTGGTCCGGCGGCGGTCTGCCAGCCGGCTACAATGCCGGCGCAGGGCCAACCACCATCGCTTACAGCACTCCGGCCAATACGCCCGGAAACCAGGCCTACGGCGGGGCCCTCGGCATGGATTTTACCGTGACCCAACCAGTCCAGGTGACGGCCCTGGGGTGCTTCGACGACGAATCCAATGGCATCTCCGGCGGCACGACGATCACCGTGCAACTCTGGGCGCGCAACAATAAGGGCACGCCCTCGAATCTTCAGGACGATACCGGGAGGGCGGTGCTTGCGACCACGAACTTCACGTCCAGTTCACCGGGCACGCTGCTGAACGGGGATCGTTTCAAGGGCCTGGCTGTGCCGGTCGTGCTGACCAATGGAGACTACACCATCGTGGCCTACGGTTACAACGGCACTGAACGCAACGGCAATACGGCGGTAACCGGCGAGGTGGACTTTCCCGCCCCCACGCTCGACACGGGCGGCGGTGCGGTGCGATTCGTGGGCAGCCGCTACGGAACTGCCGGAGCGTTTCCGCAGATCGTGGATGTCGGGGTCGCTCAGTATGGGGCCGGCACGCTGAAGTTCCAGACCCGGCCGGGCTCGGCCTACACTACCAGCTTGAGCGCGATGCAGAACGCCAATGCCAGCGTTTTGATCCGCGCTCCCTTCATCGTGCCGTCGAACACGCTTTACGCCATCCTGACCCTCAGCGTCAATTATAGCGGCGGCATGGCCGCCTGGCTGAACGGCACGGAGATCGCCAGCCGGAATGCGCCGGCCACGCTGAGTTACAACTCCGCCGCTACGGCTGCCAATACTGCGCCGGCAACCGAGAACATCGATGTGAGCGCATTCGCCGGCGCTCTGCGCGCGGGAACCAACATCCTCGCGCTGCAAGGGCTCAATATCACCAGCAACAACGCCGACTTCGAGATCGACGCCACGCTCGCCGGTGAACGCGAGGCCGCCCTCCCGGTCTATTTCCTCGAGCCAACCCCAGGGGGGCCCAATGGTGTGGGTGTGGTCTTCCCCAGGATTGTCATCAACGAGATCTACAGCGATCCTCCGAACTCGAAATCCAGCCCGGCCGAATTCGTCGAGCTTTACAACCCGCTGCCGTCGGCGGTGGACCTTTCGGGTTGGGCCTTCACCAAGGGCGTCCAATATGCGATCCCGTCCGGCACGAGTATTCCGGCGCGCGGATTCCTGGTTGTGGCCTCGAGCCCGCCGGTCATGCTCGAGCAATTCAACGTCAAGGCGCTCGGACCTTGGACTGGCAGCCTGGCCAATGACGGTGAAACGGTGGAGCTTTCCGATGCCACGGGCACAGTGGTGGCTAGTGTCGCCTACGGCTCGGGCTTTCCCTGGCCGACGGTTGGCGGAAATCCGGGCGCTTCCTTGCAGTTGCTCAACCCGGCCTTGGACCCCAACCTGGGCGGGTCCTGGCGCTCGGCTTCGCCGACCCCGGGGGCTCCCAACTCCGTCCTCACCGGTTCGGCGCCGCCACAAATCCAGCAGGTGCAGAATACGCCGGCGCAGCCGGCCAGCGGACAGGCCGTAACCATCACCGCGAAAATCACCGACCCGGACGGTGTGCGAAGCGTCACGCTGGAATATCAAATCGTCGAGCCGGGCAACTACGTCCGCTTGACGGATGCCGCGTTCACGAATGGCTGGACCAGCATGGCCATGCGCGACGATGGGACCGGCGGTGACGCCGTGGCCGGGGACTCGATCTTCACGGCCCTGATACCGGCTGGCGTGCAAAGCCACCGGCGGCTCATCCGCTATCGCATTACCGCCACCGACGCCCCTGGCAATTCGGTCCGTGTGCCTTACGCGGACGATCCGTCGCCGAACTTTGCTTACTTCGTTTATGATGGCGTGCCCGCCTGGACCGGCGCGGTGCATCCGGGGGTGACGCCGGTCACGGTGTTTGACACGAACACCATGCGGAAGGTGCGCGCGTTTCATCTGATTAGCCGGAGCAACGATGTTTACAATTGCCAATACAACAGTGCCTACGCCAACGCGCCTTACGAGTTCGAGGGCGCAGTGGTGGCGGAGGGTGTCGTGTATGATCATGTTCACTATCGGGTCGCCGGACAAAACTCGACCTACGCCGCCGGCAAGAATAAATGGAAGTTTCGGTTCAATCGCGGGCATTGGCTAGCGTTTGTGGACGACTACGGCCAGCCGCGCAGCACGCTGCGGGAAACGCTCAAGCTCTCGGCCCTGACTGAGCCGTGGGCGGCTTGGAACCGCGGCTTGGCGGGCTTGGACGAAGCGGTGGTTTTTCGGCTGAACAACCTCGCGGGCGTGGCTGCGCCCGAGACCACTTACTACCAGTTGCGCGTGGTGGAGGATGCGGTGGAGGCCGATCCAGCCAATCAGTACCTTGGCGACTTGTGGGGATTGTATCTCGGCTTCGAGGTTTACGACCAGAATTTCAAGAAGGAGCACCAACTGGCGGACGGCAACCTGTTCTATCTGCAAGTTTCCGACGGCAACAACCGCCTCGCCGCCCAAGGCCAGGGACAACCGGACGACCTCAGCGACCTCGAGGCGTTCGTTAGCGCAAGCACCGGCTATAATGCGGCCCGCACACAACCGCTGCCCTGGTGGCAGACCAACGTCGATTTGCCCTCCTATTACAGTTGGCGGGCGGTGGTCGAGGCGGTCAATGATGGCGACAAGCGCGACCAGGAAAATGTGGCCTACTTCCGGGACCCAAATAGCGGCCAGTGGAGCATCCACTCTTGGGACTGTGATCTGCTCTATGAGCAATTCGACCGATGGGGACCGCAAGGGGTGCAGGATCAATCCAGTTTGGAGCAGATTCGCCGCTGCCTGACGATCCCGGCGTTGAATGTCCAGTTTCAGAACCGTGCCCGAGAGTTGCAGGATTTGCTGCTAAACAGCGAGCAGGCCGGGGAATTGGTGGACGAGTTCATATCCGTGATCACCGACCACGGACCGGCCGACCCGGGTTTTGTGGAAGCGGAGCGCCGGCGCTGGGACTACGATCCCCTGAATCCAACGCCGCCGCGCGCCGACCGCGCCGTGGGCAACTACTACCACACTCCGTATGCGATCCCGAATATGGGCTTTGGTCCGTACCCGCAGCCGTTCTACCGCACCCTGACCAGCGCGGACCTTGCAGGCGAGGTCGCTTGGGTCAAAAGCTTTATTTCCAGCGATCTTCACGGGGGCGCTCGCCTGGCGTCTCTGGCAAGTGACACGAACATTCCCAATACTCCCACCATCACGTACGTCGGCCCGGCGAACTTCCCGGCAGACGGCCTGAGCTTTCAAACCACCAGCTTTAGCTCGCCCGCCGGTCGCGCCTTTGCCGCCATGCAGTGGCGGATTGGCGAAGTGTATGGGCCCGGGGTCGCCAACTACGTCGCAGGCACGCCTTGCCGCTACGAAATCGAACCGCTTTGGACCTCGGCAGCGCTGACCACCTTCAGCAACCGTGTCGTCATCCCGCCGGCTTACGCGCAACCAGGCTTGAGCTACCGGGTGCGGGCGAGGTTCCAGGACCGCAGCGGTTCCTGGAGCCATTGGAGCGCACCCGTGCAATTCACTGCGGGCATGGCGGCCGTTTTGCTGCTGTCGCAAAACCTGGTGGTGACCGAAATCATGTACGACCCGCCATCATACGAAGGCCTCAGCGGAGATTATTTTGAGTTTCTCGAGCTGGAGAATGCCGGCACGAACACCTTGGATGTCGGAGGGTTGACGTTCACCGCCGGCATCAGCTTCACCTTTACCAACGGCACCCTGCTGGCGCCAGGCGGGGCCTTCCTGCTGGCCCGCGACGCGGCGGCGATGGCGCTAAAGTACCCGGGAGTGTCCGTCGATGGCCTTTACACCGGCAAGCTCAACAATGCCGGTGACACGCTCACTCTGGCTCAGCCGGGTGGCGCGATTATCTTCTCGTTTGCTTACGGCAACAGCGCTCCGTGGCCGGCAACGCCGCACGGTCAGGGATTTTCGCTGGTGCTCGACGATCCCCGGCCCGGTGTTGACCTGGGCGACGCTGCCAACTGGCGAGCCAGTTCGGCCAGCGGCGGTTCTCCGGGAACAACCGACCCTGCATCGACGCTCTCACCCATACTGGTCAATGAAGTGCTGGCCCACAGTGCCGCCCCATTGGCCGATAGCATCGAACTATACAATCCGAACCCGGTCAACGTGGATCTCGGGGGATGGTTTCTGAGCGATGACGCGACGGCGCCAAAGAAGTACCGGATTGCCAACGGGACAACGATGCCTGCCGGCGGTTATCTGGTCTTCACGGAGAATCAGTTTCAGGTGGCGGGCGGTCCCGGCGTGCTGGCGCCCTTTGGGCTCAGTGCCGACGGCGATGGGGCTTATCTGTTCTCCGGTGACGCTAACACCAACCTGACCGGCTATAGTCACGGAGTTGACTTTGGCGCGACCTTCCCGGGGACGACCGTGGGCCGCTATGTCAACAGCGTGAACGAGGAACAATTCCCCCTGCAGACAGTGCCCACCCTGGGCCGCCCCAATGCCGGCCCGCGCATCGGCCCCGTGGTCATCAACGAGATTCAATACCTCCCCGCGCCGGGTGGAGACGAGTTTCTTGAATTGCGCAACATTACGGCCACAAACGTTCCCTTGTACGACCCTGCATTTCCGACTAATACATGGAGGTTACACGGGCTGGACTTTACATTTCCGACCAACGTCATCATCGGCCCGAACCAGTTGATATTGCTGGCAGCGACCAATCCCGCCGCGTTCCGCGCCCGATACGCCATCGACGGAGGTGTTCAAGTGCTGGGGCCATACTCCGGTCATCTGGGTGCCTCAGGTGAGACTCTGGAGCTGCGTCAACCGGATACTCCCGATGTTAGCGGGGTGCCTTATGTCACCATCGAGGCGGTAAAGTACAGCGCTGCGGCGCCGTGGCCCGTGAACGCTGCCGGCACGGGGCTTTCGCTCCAGCGCAAGAGTTTCACTGCCTACGGTAATGATCCGGTCAATTGGGCTGCGGACGTGCCAACGCCCGGAGCAGATTACCTGGCCGCGCTGGCGCCTTCGATTACGGCACAGCCGGCAAACCTGACTCTCCAGTGCGGGCAAACGGCAACCTTCACGGGGAGCGCGGCGGGCCAGCCGCCGCTCGGCTGGCAATGGCGCAAGGGTGGAACACCGATTGCCGGCGCAACGAACGCCACGCTGGTGCTCACCGGGGTGGCGCGGAAGGACGAAGGGCAATACTCGCTGCTGGTTACCAATGCCTTTGGCGGCAACCTGAGCAGCAACGCGCTGCTGCGCGTGCTGGTGCCGCAGCGCCTGGGGCAGCCAATTGTGCTTCCAAATGGAACCCTCCAACTCCTTTCGCGCGATGCGGATGGCGGCACATTGACTTCAAATGACTTGGCGGGTTTCGAGGTGTGGACCAGTACCGATCTCAAAAACTGGGTGATGGCCCCCGGCACACTCGCGTTGACCAACGGCCAGATTGTGTTTCAGGACACCAACGTTTTCAACCAAGCAACCCGATTTTATAGGCTGAGCGAGCAGTAAGGGCCGGAGTTGTTCTGCTTGGGGGACGTAAAATGCCGGTAGCCGTTCAGGTGCCTGTCCATACACTTGCTTCGTTGTCGGAGGCGCCTCTTGTGATGTCACTGCGGTTGCGGTCGGTTGTTGTCCCGGAGGGACATCCCGACAGTAGCCCGGCGCTTCAGCGCCGGGACTGGAGTTTGGACTTTCTGCACGCCAACAGCGTGCGGGCAGATCAGCCCAGGGCATCGCCCTGGGAAGACCGTCGCGTAATCCCAGCCCGCCCTGCAAGGGCGGCAGTAGCTCCCGCGGCCTGCGCCCTTTCAGGGCGCCCGAGTGTAGTGAGGGTACGGCTTTCCCAGGGTGTTGCCCTGGGCTGATATGCTGGCGCGCTTTCAGCGCGTGCCCGTGTGACAATGGGCTCGAAGGAAGAACGTCCAAACTCCAATCCGGCGCTGGAGCGCTTGTCATTACCCAGATCTTCTCCGAAGATATTTCAGTTAATCTTATCATGAATTGCGAGATCTCTTGGGAATCGATCGATTCCAGCGCCTGCCCACTCGATGTCCGCCCACCGTTTGTCCGCCCACCGTTCTCGCCCCCGGCAAGCTGGCTCAAACCCCGCCAGGGGTGGCCTGTTTATAGCGCCGGCGCAGCCACCCCTACGGGGTTTTTGCCGTTTGGCACACCCCGGCGGTGGCACGAAATCTCGAGGTCCAAGCGGCGCGCATCAATCAGTTCCTCCCAACCATCCCCCCCGAACATGTGGGTAATGACAAGTTCAACCAACGGCACGGAACGCGGGGGCGAACTCAGGGTTTTTCCGGGACTTCGATGGCGTCGCCGTTGCGGAGCCAGAAGTCGGGGCCTGGGCCCGGGCCGTTTGAGCAATCGAAGACCAGTTCGTACACCTGGCCGGTGGCCGCGTCCCGGCGTTTGACCTTGACGCGGGACAGGTCGGAGGAGGCGCGCAACAGACCGGAGCTTTGGAGCACCGGCAGGAGGGCGAAAGAGGGAGGTGTTGCCGTCGGAGCATTCACATCACGAACCGGCCTGGGAGGCTGCGTCGTTTGCAGGGTTAAGAGGAGGTTGGTGCTCTGGCCCTTGACGGTCAATTGCACTTGACGATCGAGGCATCGCTTGAGATTGGCCAGTATCTCCTCCGGCAAGCCCTGCCAGACCGCATTGATCGGATGGTCCGCCTCCAGGATTTCGACGACATCGCCCCACTGGAGCGGCAGATTGAACGAACAGCCGGTGCTTTCATCGTGGAAGGTGTTGACGGGGACCTGAGTGACAGTCCAGCCCAATCCATCCTCAGTTGGACGGCGAATTGTCACCCGGTCCAGGTCCGGGAAGGCCAGAGACCCTCGTTGCGTCCAGCTCGACTTTTCGTATGACTGCTGGACGGCGGGCCCGACGGTTACGAACCCATAGTGAGCGGCGATGACCTCGAGGAGGGTGAAGCGGTTATAGTTGTTTGTGCCTTTGGAAAAAACGACTTGGGAGTAGTTGGCCGAAGGCCGGCGAACTTCAACCACGTCGGTCCGCGGCAGTTCCTCGATGGCGCCATGCTTGCGCAGGAGTCCGGCGATTTCGCTCTCTACCGGGCGGCGCACTCCGGGTGGTGGTGGTCCGAAGCTTCGAATGCGCTTTGCCAGGGCCAAAGGTGTGTCGTGGGAATTGTCCCAGATGTTGGGGTCCGCGCCTTTGGCCAGCAGCAACTCAACCATCTCCTTGTCGCCCTGGGGGTCATGACGCACGGCATAATACAGCGGAGTTTGACCCTGATGGTCTTTGAGATTCGGGTCTGCCTTGGCGTCCAGCAGGGCCGTAGCGATGGCCGTGTCCGAATTCTGCACGGCGTAGCCCAGGGGTGTCAACCCGCGCGAATCCTGGCGGTTGACCTCGGCATGATTTGCGAGGAGAAGTTTGACCAGTTCCTTGTAACGTCCGGAGACGGCCCGAACCAATGGGGTGTAGCCTGCCGAATCGGCAAGGTTCGGGTCGGCCTTGTGGGCCAGGAGGAGTTGGGCGATCTCCGTTTCGTCCTGCGCCGTTGCCGCCAGCAAGGGAGTAAATCCGCCAGCGAACCCGCCTGGCGGAGAGACCTGGGCGTTGGGATTGGCGCCGTTGTCGAGCAACAGGGCGGCGATTTCCGGGCTGTTGACCCAGACGGCAAAATGCAGCGGCGAGCCCGATCTTACGCCGGAATTTCCGAACCCCCCGGCGTCGCACTGGAAGTTGACCTCCGCCTTCGCCGCCAGGAGGAGCTTAACGACTGCCACATCTTTGGCCAGGATGGCCCCGACTAAGGGAGTGGCGTTGCGGGTTTTTTCAACCGCATTATTAAAACGATCCTGGACGGGCCCGGTGTTCTTTATGTTGACCTCTGCTTTATGGGCCAGGAGCAATTCCACCAGGGCCCTCTGCCCGTCGGCAGCGGCCCAGTGGAGAGGCGTGTCGCCGCGCTTATCGCGGGTATTCACGCCGGCCTTGGCCGCCAATAGAACCTCAGCCACGCTCTTGAATCCTTCTGCAGCGGCCCTGTGGAGCGGGGTGTCACCCCTCGCATTGCGGGCGTTCACGTCGGCTTTGGCCGCCAATAGAGCTTCGGCCACGCTCTTGAATCCGGCGCCCGCGGCTTTGTGCAACGGGGTTTCCCCTGAGCCATCCTGGGCATCAACGGCGGTGCCATGCTTGAGCAGCAGTTCCACGATGGCCAGATGCCCGCGGCCCGCGGCCTCACACAAAGCCGTTGTCGCATGGCTTTCCAGGTTCACATCAGCCCCGCTTTTCAGCAAGTACTGCACCACCATCAATTGCCCCTGCGCTGCTGCCTTAACCAAAGGCGTAGAGCCGCCCCCCTCCGAAGCATTGATGAGATCCGGGCTGTTCCTGACCATCTCCTGAATGCGGGCGACTTCCTCCAGCTCGGCAGACGTGGCAGCGGGCGGCGCCGCGGTGAGCGAGGCGGGTTGGCCGGCCTCGAGCGCGGCCTTGCGGCCCTTGAGTTCGAGGAGATCCCGCTGGGTGGTCCAAACCGCGTCCTGGTCACCGACTCCGGACTTGACGCTCCTTTCCTGTGCGGCCAGCTTCTGTTCGACGAGTTTGATTTCCTCATCGAGCAGCTGTTTCTGCTCCTCGTTGGCAGCAGGCTGGCCGGCATTGAGCGCCGCGGCGGTGCGTTTCAGTTTGAGGATCTCGCGCTGGGTGTCCAAGAGCGCAAGCGAGTCGAGCGTGCCCAATTTGTAGCGATTCTGCTGTGAGGCCAGCTTTTGTTCGACGAGGTTGATTTCTTCCTCGAGCAGCCGTTTCTGCTGGCCGCTGGCGGGGGGTTGGCCGGCGGCGAGGGCGGCTTGGCCAGGCAGACGCTGGCGGCTCAGTTCCACCAGCGGTGTCTGGTCGGCGAACTCGCGCAGGATGCGCTCGTATTGCGCCGCAGCTTCGTTGGTGCTCCCCAGTTTGCGATAGCACTCGCCCAGGCGGAAAACCGCCGTGGCCCCCAGTTTGCGGTCTTTGTCGAATTGCGCGATGACCGATTGGTAGTCCTGGATGGCCGCGGCCAGGTTGTGGTTGGCTTCTTCCTCGAATAATCCCTTTTGCAAGGCCGAGGTGAGGTCGTTGGTCCCGGCGCAAACCGGGGTCGCCAGCGCCACCAGCAGCCCGCTCAGCAGGATTTTGGTTTTCAACATTTTGGTTGTCATAGTTCGATCCATCTCGGCCCGAGTATGAAACACCGCGCGCCGCCGGTTGTCACCGTTTTGTAAAATCGCCGGGCTCGGAACTTAATCTTGCTCCTAATCTTAATCTTAATCTTAATCTTAATCCTGCTCCGAATGAACCGCCTGATCGACCATGAAAAAGCGGGCCGATTACGCGTTGGACGAAGGAGATTAGGAGCAGGATTAAGATTACGATTAGGGGCGGCGGCCCAAACAAGTGGGATGCGCCCCCGGCAACTCGAGCTTGTAGCCGATGCCGTGGACGGTGAGCAGCCAGCGGGGGGAATCCGGGTCCGGCTCGATTTTGCCGCGCAGGTTGGCCAGGTGATTGTCCACGGTGCGGGTGGTCGGAAAGGCGGTGTAACCCCAGACGGCATCGAGAAACCGCTCGCGCGAGACCGGTTCGCCCGGGGTTTCCGCCATCAACCGGAGCATGGCAAATTCCTTGGCGGTGAGGTGAAGGGGTTTGCCGGCGCGCATGGCGGATTGCCGGGCCAGGTCGATTTCCACCTCGCCCAATTTGAGTTTTGCCGCGGACTGGGTCTGGCGGCGCGCGCGCCGGAGCAATGCGCGCGCCCGCGCCAGCAATTCCTGGGTGCTGAACGGCTTGACCAGGTAATCATCCGCCCCCGCGTCCAGGCCCGAGACGCGGTCCTCGACCTGTCCCTTGGCCGTGAGCATCAGGATCGGCGTCGGCCTGGCAAGCCGGCGCAGCTCGGCGCATACCGCATAGCCGTCGAGCCGCGGCATCATGATGTCCAACAGAATAAGATCGGGCTTCTCCTGGAGCGCCCGCTGAAGCCCGCTCTGCCCGTCTGCCGCCGTGAGCACGCGATAGCCCTCCCCGGCCAGCACGTCCTCCAGCGCCGTGCGCATCGGCAGCTCATCTTCGATAATCAGCACCCGTTCCATACCGGCAGTTCAATCGTAAAGCGGCTGCCCTGCCCCACTGCGCTGCGCACCAGCACCTGCCCGCCATGGGCTTCCACAATATGTTTCACGATGCTCAGGCCGATGCCGACGCCCTGGGTTTGGCGGCGCAACTCTGAGCCGCGCCGGTAAAACCGCTCGAATATTCTCTCGTGGTCTTCCGTTGGAATTCCGTCCCCATGATCCTCGACCCAGAGCAGGATGGAGAAAGGATGAAGGATGAAGGATGAAGGATGAACCTTCGGCCTCCGTCCTTTTTCCTTCCTCCTTTTTCCTTCTTCCTTCATCCCGCGCACCTCCAGGCCGACGGTCACGGTTTGGCCCTTGGGCGAATGTTTCATCGCGTTGTCAATCAGGTTGACCAGCGCCTGCTGGATGGCTTTGCCGTCCACCACCGGCCGGGTGCTCAGGATTTGGAGGTCAGACTCGGGAATGGCCAGGGCCAGATTGACCTGACGTTCCGCGGCGGAGAGCTCCATCAGTTTCAGGGTCTGCCGCGCCAGCGCCACGAGGTCGGTCGGCTCGAACTCATATTGCTTGCGGCCCTGCTCGATGCGTGAAAAGTCGAGCACGTTTTCGATGAGCGACGAAAGGCGGCGGCATTCCTGGCCGATGAAGCGGAAGTACTCCTGCTGCTTGGCCCGGTCGGCAATCTTGCCGCTTTCCAGGCTCTCGGCCATGAGCCGCACCGAGGCAATGGGAGAACGCAATTCGTGCGAGACGCTCGAGACAAAGTTGCTCTTGAGCGCGCCGAGCCGGAGTTGGCGATAGAAGGCGCCCCGCGCAGCGGCCAGTCCGGAAATGGCCGCCAGTGTCGAAGCGACAATCAGTCCGCCGAAGAGCAGCGTGCGCTGCCGCTGCTGGGCGAAGAGGCGGGCCGGGTCAGCCAGGCAGAGCCGAAGGACCCACTGCGGACGGCTGGACATCGGCTCGATTCCTCGACTGGGCCGGGTCGGGGAAGAGGTCTCGCCGGGCATGGGCTCGGCCGGCAAACCCAGGCTCGACTGGGCAAGATGGTCTTGGACCTCGGCCAGCACACGAGCGGCGCCGGGCCGGGCCGCCCGGAAACCACTTGAGTCCAGTGGTTCGCCTTCCAACGCCGCAGTCAGGCTGCAGTAGCCGGGCACCGCAACGCGGGTCGCGCGGATTGCCCGGACGAAGGCGCGCTCGAGCGCGACTTTGGGATAGATGCGCAGCTCAGCAACCCCCCTGGCCGCCCCGGGCGCGGCGGCGGCGGTGGGTGCGCTGGAAATGGGAGCCGCGCCTGGAGGGAAGGGGTTGGGAGTAGGAGTAGGAGTAGGAGTAATGGCGGCGTCGGGCAGGGCAAGGACACAGAACCAGCGGCGTCCCATGGCCTCGACCCAGAGATTGGTCGCCTCCTGCGGCCAACCGTGCTGCTCGAGGCCCCAGGCAATCCGGCCCAGCCGCGCCTGCGCCGACCAGAGCTTTTCCGCAGGGTCCAGCAATTCCTTGGGCTGAGGCGCCTTGTCGATAAGCGCACGGGCCTGGTTCAACAACTCCGGCAACAGCAGACTCTGCCCCTCGAGTGACTCATCCACCAGCGCGTCCAGCACTGTCCCCAGTTCCGGCCCTGAACCGGCCTGCCGCAGCGCCTCCGCCAACGCCAGGTTGGACAATGGCAGCCCGGCCTCGGACATCATCCCCCGATGCTCTTCGGCAAACGACCTCAGCGCCCGAACGGGGTCGCGCCCAGGCTCGTGCTCCAGGCCGATCAATTCCGCATTGGCGCGCGCTTCAACCGCCGGGTTCAGCTCGAGAAAGCCCTTCACCGCAGCCTCCAGTCCCCCGGCCTTCGTCCCGGACAACTCCGCTTGGCGCAACGCATCCCACGACCGCCGCTGCTCCTCCGTAAGCGCCAGGAACCATTCTGGCGGACGGGGAGGTTGGTCATAGCCCGGCGCCCGGGTCAAGCCACGGTCGCCGGGTGGCAGCACCCGGTCTGGAAATACCTCCTCCGGACGCAGGTCTGGATACATTGCCTGCCAGTTCCTCAACGCGGCGCCATTCAACTCGGACTCGTTGATCCGGGTGGAAACGCGTTCCCGGGATGTTCGGGCTCTTCCGCCTTCCAGTCGCAAGCGTTCGTATGCGAACCAGTCCAGCGCGGAGAGGTCGAACGCGGCCAACTCAACGGCGAACCGGCGCCCCAGTTCCGGGGCAAGTTGCTGGAGGATCTCCTCGGCCCGCTGCCGCGCCTGGTGCTCCACGGCCGCTTTGTCGCGCAGGATTGCCGTCAGCCCGATGGCCGCCATGACCCCCACCGGCAACAGGATGAAGAGCCCCTGCCAGAAAAAGACCGGCTCTCGTCTTGCGCGCGCGCTCATCTCATGACCTGTCGAACATCTATACCAACCCGCGAGGATACGCGCATCACCAAAACCATTTGTCATGGTTTTGTAAAGAGGTCAACTGACCGGAGAACGGGACCAGCCCTACCCTCTCTGGGGGCGCACGACAGCTTCCTTCCAGGGCTCCCGCCTGCCGCATACTGAGGAGTCCGTGGGATGCACTACAGACGGACGGCCCCTCACCCCGGCCCTCCCCCCATCGGATGGGGAGAGGGAGCATGGTTGGTCGCCACACACTGTAGGGCAACCCGAGGAGCAGTAAATGCCGCGTTCCGGTCGGCTTCGGAACGTCGCATTATGCGGCAGCGAAGAATCTGCTGTCGTGCGCCGCCCTCCCTGGCGTGTTGGAGAATCGTCCCGGGTGCCTCGCAAGGTGGGGCGCGAACAAATCAGCCAGCGCACAACACCCGCCGCACCGTACTCATCAGATTGGTTGTGGCGTCTGATTTGGAGAGGTAACCGCTGGCCCCGGCAAGCATGGCCTGCTCCGCATACACGGACCCGTCATACATCGACAGGACCAATGTCAGGGTCTCGGGATGGCGCTGGTGGAGGTCCCTGATGAGTTCCAGTCCGTCCGAATCCCTCAATCTCAAGTCAACGATGGCAAGGTCCGGCTTCGAGTCGGCGACCGCCGCCAGGGCTCCGTCCCGGTCTTCCGCCTCGCCGCACACAGCTATGTCCCCCTCGCGCGCGATGAGGTCCCTCAGTGTCTGGCGCACCATTGGATGATCGTCAACCAGCAGAACGCGTGTCTTCCCGTTCCGACTTCTCTTAAGCGCGGGGTCGAACCCGCGACCCGTCGTGGGACGCGGACGGCCACCCTGAGTGAGCATCCAGCAAGAAGAAATAAGTTCGGCAACTCGAAGCAGCGTTTTCATTACATAATCCTCCCGGCAACTCTGTGTTTCATAAACAAGCCACGCGCCAACATCGCGCAGGCCCAAGAGTCTCTCTGGATCCGGTGAAATATGCAGCCTGAACTTGCGCACAGGCAGCCCACATGTTACTCGCAGGATATTCACCGCGGCCCTCGATCGAACCGGTTTTGCACTCCGCGCCCTTGCGCCCAAAACCCAGCCAAAACTCAGTCCCTTTATGACTCATGTGCGAAGAATAATGAGTAATATCAAAAATGTAAAGCAGAATTTTACAATTTTTTGCGCTCTTCGAAGCACCCACCCAAACCAACCGTGGAAACAATATCAGCTTATGAATCTCGACGCGTTGTATCACATCCTGGCAGCGAGAATGAGGACCGCCAATAAGCCCCGCAAACAGCCGTTCGCCCCGGGAAAAAACGAGTCAATACCAATTCACAACTATTTGCGACTGAATAACTTGTCACTGAAAGTCTAAACTGACAAGCGACTGAAAGACAAGTATGGTGGGTAAGTTACACAGAATTGCGATGTTCAGCTTCCAGTTTCTTGGAAAAAAAGCGTTGGCCACCCCCTGCCCAGGAGATTATCCGCCCATAATCCGGTGGATATCGGCCTTTTCGCTTAGGCTCAGAGTGATTTTTATGAGTAATTTTACTTGCCAAATACTCTCTAGCGGGTGAAGATGCAGCCGTGGCCGGTGTCGCTACAATTCACTCCGAGCTTCGTCGCGTGCGTCTGGCACAGCACGTTTCGCAAGCTCAGCTCGCTGAGGTCGTCAAGTGCTCGCAAGGGGCGATCAGCAGATTTGAGACAGGGCAACGCTCTGCATTGTCCGAAGAGAACGTCCGGGCTCTTTGCGGCCACCTGAAAATACGTTTTGAGGAATTCCCGCTCAGCGCGCCCAGCCAGAAAAGTTGTCGTGTTGTTTTCTGCGCCACTCCGACATGCCTTCACAATTTGCCCTTTCTGCTCGGGGGCAGGCTCGTGGTCCAACCCCATACGAGATCCCATGACGGAGAAGAACCTGTTTTCTGTCCTGGTTGCGGGGCTTGCATGTGTGATTGTTGCCCGAATCCCCATTGCCAATCACCACCTTGCGAAGGGGCTGCATTTTGCGCCGCTTGCGGCAGCCCGCTGGTTCAATTGCCAGAGGAGCTCAGGGGGTTGGCAGATCCCAAAAGTTTCGTTCTTTTTCAATGGCAGCAGCGAGACAGGTTTTTAGGCAACAGCGCCCACTTTGCTGAGGGGTCCGTGGGATGCACTACAGAGGGACGGCCCCTCACCCCGGCCCTCTCCCCATCGGATGGGGAGAGGGAGAGTGGCCGGTCGCCACACGCTGTAGGGCAGCCCGAGGACTGAGTAGTATGCAACGGTGATTATGGGGGGGGGTGAGTTAGGGGCCGAAAAAGTCGAAATTCTGGCTTGACTTTCAATCCCGTCTGTTAATAGGCTGTGAATAACTTAGAAATACACCTTAATCCAACGGGGCCTTTTGACCCCCAATTCTGCGTGAAAACTGCGGAAAAAACCAGGTCCGGACCAAAGCCTGATAAACTGGGCCGAAGTGGAGAGGCCGCTTGAATCGGAAACGGGGATCTTCGTGACAGCGAAAGCAGACATTCTGGTGGTGGATGACGATTCCCAAGTCGCGGGGCTGTTTTCAACGGTTCTGCGGGCTGAGGGATATCGAGTGCGCGAGGCTCTCAGTGGGGAAGAAGGACTGGAGTCGGCACGGGCAGAGCATCCGGACGTGATGCTGCTGGACGTGAGGCTGCCAGATCTGAGCGGGATTGAGGTCTGCCGGCGAATCAAGGCCGAACCGGCCTTGGCGGGCGTGTTTGTTATCATGGTTTCAGGCGAGGCGATGAGCGCGGCGGACAGGGTGCAGGGGCTGGAGGTTGGGGCTGACGAGTACCTGGCCAAGCCGGTCGCACTGAATGAGTTGCAGGCGCGGATTCGAACGGCGTTGCGTCTCCGGGACACCGCCGCGGCGTTGCGAGTCAGCGAGGAGTACCACCGGCGGCTAATCGAGATTCTGCCGGACGCTTTGTGTGTGCTTGACTTGCGCGGCCGGATGGTCACCGTGAATTCGCAAGCGGTGGCGATGCTGGGTTATGCCGAGGCGAGAGAGCTGCGGCGGAAGAGCCTCTTGAGCCTCGTGCCGTCCAAAGCCCGAGGGCGGCTGCGGGCTGATATAGCCGTCCTGTCGCGAACCGGGATTCTGCAGAATGCCCAGTACGAGGTGGCCCGAAAAGACGGGAGCCAGTTCCCGATTGCGCTGAGTGCTTCGCAAATCAAAGACAGCGGAGGGAGAACCATTGGCCGGGTGTGCGTGGCCAGGGACATCTCCGATGAGAAGCGCGCAGAGAAGCAACGGACCGCCTTTTCGGAGTTGGGGTACCGGCTCAGCGCCGCGGCTACGCCCGAAGAGGCCGCCAAGGTCATCCTGGACATCGCTTGCGATCTCTTCGACTGCGATGCAGGCCACATCGATTTGTATTCCCAAGCGGATGACAAGATGATCGCAGTCCTGGCGGTCGATACCACAGGTGGCCGACGGATGCTGGTTCCGCCCTCGGGGTTGAGGCACGAACCGACCTCGCTGATGCGGCTGGTCATGGAGGAGGGCTCACGATTGACAAATCAGGGGGACCAGTTGCCCGCGGGTGTGGAATTGCTGCCTTTTGGCGATGTCACCCGCCGCTCAGCTTGCCGGATGCATGTTCCGATTCGCGCGAAGGGGATCGTCCATGGTGTGCTGTCCGTTCAAAGCTACACGCCAGGCGCTTATTCGCCCGATGATTTGAGACTCCTGGAAACTCTGGCGGGACATTGCGGCCACGCGCTGCAGCGAATCAATGCGACAGAAGGGTTGCGGGAAGCGGAGGCCAGGTATCGCAGTATCTTCGAGAACGCGACCGAAGGGATCTTCCAGTCGACACTCGAAGGCCGTTTGCTCAACGCCAATCCAGGGCTGGCTCGGATGTTGGGGTATGAAACGCCCGAGGAATTGAGGTCCAGCATTACCAACGCCGGGCAGCAAGTTTATGTCAACCCGGGAAGACGAAAGGAGTTGAGACGGCTGTCGGAAGAAAAAGGTTCCGTTCAGGGCTTTGAAGCAGAACTTCTCCACAAGGACCGCAGAAGAATCTGGGTGACAATAAACGCGCATTTGGTCCGTGACGGCAAAGGCGCTGTTCTTTACCTGGAGGGAACCGCCCAGGACATCACGGAGCGCAAGCGTTTAGAGAAGGCGCTTCTGGAAGTTAGCGAGCGCGAGCAGCGTCTGGTTGGGCAGGACATTCACGACGGCCTCTGCCAGCGGTTGTTCTGCACGGCTATCGGCTGTAATCTGCTGCAAGAACACCTGGCGACGCAGTCGCGGCCCGAGGCCGCGGAGGCGGCTAAAATCCTGGCGCAACTTCAGGCTGCCATAGGCGAAGCTCGCAGCCTGGCCCATGGACTTAGCCTTGCCAACCTGGATAAGAGGGGCCTGGCCGCCGCCTTGGGGGATTTGGCGTCCACGACCACCCTTGATTGCCATGTCCCATGTACGGCTGAATGCCCGGGCTCGGTTCCCATCACCGACCCGGCCACGGCCACCCACCTTTACCGTATCGCGCGAGAGGCGGTGCATAACGCCGTCAAACACGCCCGGCCGAGCCGGATCCTCATCCGGCTGGAGGCAACGGCGGACGGGTTGCGCCTGGGTGTCGAGGACGACGGGCGTGGAATCCCCGAGGGGCAAAGTCTGGGCTCCGGCATGGGCTTCGGCATGATGAGGTATCGCGCGAATATGCTAGGGGGGGAGTTGAAGATTCAAAGGGCGCCTTGCGGGGGAACCATCGTCACTTGCACCTTCCCCGAGAATGCTTTTAATCCCGCTCTGTCACACTGATCAGGAGAAATTACTATGCCTAGGGCAAATCGGACGGATCGCACACAGGTTCTGCTGGTGGATGATCATCCACTGGTCCGCAAGGCCATGAGAGCAGCCATCTCGCGGGAACGCGATTTGGCGGTGTGTGGCGAGGCGGAAAACCGGGATGGGACTCTGGCGGCGATCGAGGCCTCGCGACCGGACCTGGCCATTGTTGATTTAGGGTTGAAAGACTCGGACGGGATGGGGCTCATCCAGGACATCCACGACCGCCATCCCCAGGTGCTGACGCTGGTCCTGTCCGTGCAGGATGAATCGCTGTATGCGGAGCGGGCGATCCGTGCCGGAGCGAGCGGCTACATTTCCAAGCAAGCGGAGCCGGCGAAGATTATGCAAGCGGTGCGCAAGGTCTTGGCCGGGGAGATATACTGGGGCGAAGGGGTTGCCGCCCAAGTGGCCTCCAAGGTCGCCCGTTCGGCCCGGGGCACCAATAGCTTCCAGGCGAACCTGCTGTCAGAACGCGAGATGCAGGTGTTCGAGTTAATCGGCAGCGGCGCCAGCACCTCCGCCATTGGGGCTATGCTCCACATCGATGGGAGCACGGTGGAAACATACCGTACCCGCATAAAGGAGAAGATGAATTTGAGGGACGCCCGGGAGTTGCTGCAGGCGGCGATTCGTTGGAACGTGGCCAAGGGCCAGTGCTGCCCATTGCCTTCGGGCGAGGCTGGGCAGAGCAAACCCGTCCTTCGCCGGTAGCGGTCCGTCTGCCCAACTGCCGCTGCGAGCGAGGCTGAGAAGCTCAAATCGCAGGCTCGTCCTCGTGAGCGAGCAACCGGCGGAAGGACCCCCGGCCCTTTTGGTGACATCTCCTTTCATGATTTACCCTTTGACTTCCATCCTCGAGCGAATCGATCTGGCCGCGCTTTTTGCCAAACCCCAACCGCTGGAGGTCGAGCTGGGCAGCGGGGACGGGTCGTTCCTGGCGGAGTACGCGGCGCGGCATCCCGAGCGCAATTTCATCGGCGTGGAACGGCTCCTGGGCCGCCTGCGCAAGCTGGACCGCAAAGGGCGGCGCGCCGGTCTGGCGAACCTGCGAGGGGTGCGCCTCGAGTCGGCCTATTTCCTGGAGTACCTCCTGCCGCCGCGCTCGGCTGGCGCGCTGCATGTCTATTTTCCCGATCCGTGGCCCAAACGCAAACACCGCCGCCACCGCCTGATCAACGAGCGGTTCCCGGCGCTGGCCGCCCAGGCCCTCGCCCCGGGCGGCAGGGTTTATTTGCGCACCGACGACCCGCCCTATTTCGAGCAAATGACCACGGTTTTTGCCGCCGGCCCGGCCTTCCGGCCCGTGGACACCCCTGCAGAATTGGCCGGGCTGTTGACCGATTTCGAGCGGGACTTCGCGGCGCGCGGAATCCCCACCCGGCGCGCGGCGTATCAGCTGGTTGGATAAATGACTGTTCAGGGGCGGGCATCCGCGCTATTTTCCGGGCATGGCTCTGCCGGAAAACCTGGAAGCGATTCAGCAGCGGATGGCGGCGGCCTGCGCTCGGGCGGGGCGCGCCCCGGGGACGGTCACTCTCATTGCGGTGACCAAGGGCCAGCCGCCCGGGGCGGTCGCAGAGGCGGCGAAGCTCGGCCTGACGCTTTTCGGCGAGAACAAGGTCCAGGAGGCAAAGGCCAAAATCCCCTTGTGCCCGGGCCGGCTGCACTGGCATCTGGTCGGTCATCTGCAAACCAATAAGTGCCGGGATGCAGTCGAGCTGTTCGAGATGATTCAAAGCGTGGACAGCCTCCACCTGGCCCAGGAAATCGATAAGCGCGCCGAGCAGGCCGCCAGGACAATGCCCATCCTGCTCGAGGTCAATGCCGCCGGCGAGGCCAGCAAGTTCGGCTATAGCCCCGAGCGGCTTCTGAGCGAGCTCAGCCAAATCAACGCCCTGCCCCGCCTGGAAATTCACGGCCTCATGAGCGTGCCCCCTTGGACGCCCAACCCGGAAACGGCGCGCCCGCTCTTCCGCCAACTCCGCGCGCTCAAGGACCAGTGCGAGCAACTCCTGGGGGCGCCCTTGCCCCGCCTGAGCATGGGCATGACCGGCGATTTCGAGGTCGCCATCGAGGAAGGCGCAACGATGGTCCGCATCGGGACTGCCCTTTTCGGACAACGGCCAGGGAGTTGAAGTCCGGAGGCCGAAGGCCGAAATCCGAAGACCGCATCCGGTCCCTCATTCGTGGCGTGTGGCGCCCGAACTTTCCGGTTGCCTGGGGTGGGAGGATCGCGTAATACTTTATCGTCTGAGCGTAGTACTGCGCGGCCGGCAGGGCGGGAGTGTCCACCCCGGCGGGCGCCAGGATGAGCCGCAGACACAAGGCACATGCATTTGCCGGATGGATTCCTGGACGCGAAAACTGCGCTGCTCTCGACGGGCGCGGCGGCGGCCGGGGTGGGGCTGGCCCTGCGGCAGGTGCGGAGGACGCTGGAGCCGCGCCAGATGCCGATGCTTGGGCTGGCAGCGGCGTTTGTCTTTGCGGCGCAGATGCTCAATTTCCCGGTGGCGGGGGGCACGTCCGGCCACCTGGTTGGTGGGGTGCTGACGGCGATACTGCTCGGTCCGGCTGCGGCGGTGCTGGTGATGACCTGCGTGCTGATGGTGCAATGCCTGGTTTTCAACGACGGCGGCTTGCTTGCGCTGGGGGCCAACGTGTTCAACATGGCCATCGTCAACGCGTGCGGGGGCTATTTCGTTTTCAGAGTGCTCAAGGGTGTGATGCGGATGGAGAAGAATCGGGCAACGGTGTTCGCGGCGGCATTCGCAGGCTGGTTCGGGACCGTGCTGGCTTCGATCACGTGCGCCGGACAACTGGCCCTCTCAGACCAATCACCCTGGTCGGCCGCGTTTCCGGCGATGGCCCTGGTCCATATCGTTATCGGCGTGGGTGAAGGGCTGGCGACGGGGCTGATCACGATGGCGGCGTTGCGCGCGCGGCCGGAGCTTGTGGCCGGGACGGGGGGAGGGGTGTGGGCGGGGATGGGAGGAATGGGAGGGATGGGAATTATGAAGCAGCGTCTCGCGGGGACGGGGGGAGGGGTGTGCGCCCATGGCGGCGGTTTTTTGGGCTATGGACTGCTGATTGCATTGGGATTGGTTGTTTTCGTGGCCCCGTTTGCGTGTCCGTGGCCCGACGGTTTGGAGGCGGTGGCAAAGTCGCTGGGGTTCGCGAACCAGTCGGCGCCGCCGCTGATCAAGGGGCCGGTGAGCGAATATCGGCTGCCGTTCATCAGCTCGATGGCAGCCGCCACGGCGGTGGCGGGAGTCATCGGCGCCCTGCTCGCTTTTGTCGGAGCATACGGGCTGGCGAGGTTCCTGGCGCCGGACCTGGAGGCGGCGAAAAAGGATGCGCCTCGGGGGAGCAATTTTGAAGTATGAAGTATGAGACGGGCTGCACGGCGCTTCACCGGGCGTCGCCTCGGGTGAAGCTGGTTGCAGCGCTGATACTGGTCACCGGGACGGCGCTTTTGCCCCGGAGACTGGGGCCGGTTTATTTCGCGCCCGCCGCGGTGTTGGGCGGGCTGTGGCTGGCGAGCCGGATGCCGTTGCGCTACACGTTGCGCCGCCTGCTGCCGGCCCAGACATTCATATTGGGCATTGCCCTGCTCTCGCTGTTCTCCCCTTCGGCCAGGCCGGGGTTCCCGGCTACCGTGACCAAGAGCAATCTTTGCATTCTTGCCTTGCTGGTGCTGGGCTGGACAACGCCTTTCCCGGAACTGCTCCAGGCCCTGCGCCGCCTGCGCCTGCCCTCAGTGATGCTGACGACGCTGGCTTTGATGTGTCGCTACCTGCCGGTCCTGGCCGAGGAAGCCCGCCGCATGGAACGGGCCCGCGCCAGCCGGACCTTTTCGCGCAAACGGCGCATCGCGTGGCAGAACCTCGGGGCCATCCTCGGGCGCCTTTTTGTCCGCACGGCCGACCGCGCGGAGCGCATCTACCTGGCGATGTGCGCAAGGGGGTGGAGGTGAAGGAGGAAGCGCGGAGTGCGGAATGCGGAGTGCGGAGTGAAGTGAGTCTGACGGGCGAAGGGCGAAGTGACGGGGGGGGTCCAAGGGGAGTGGCGGCGTTGCGGGTGTGCGAGCTTTCGTACTGTTATCCGCAGGGCCAGGCGGCTTTGGAGAAGGTGTCATTTTCGGTGGCGCCCGATGAATGCATTGGGGTGCTCGGACCAAACGGGGCCGGCAAATCCACCTTGCTGCTGCACCTCAACGGTCTCTTGCCCGACCGTCTGCCCAAGGAGCCCAACATCCGGGTTGACGACCAACCGCTGGTGGCAGGCACGATTGACCTCATCCGGCAGCGGGTAGGGCTTCTGTTCCAGGACCCGGAAGATCAGCTCATCTCGGCATCGGTCTTCGAAGACGTGGCTTTTGGTCCCCGGCAGTTGGGAGTGGGCGGGGCGGAGTTGCAGGGGCTGGTGGGGCGCAGCCTGGGCCTGGTTGGATTGCAGGGGTTCGAAGGCCGGGAGCCGCATCGGCTCAGTCACGGGGAGAAGCGGCGCGTCTGTCTGGCGGGGGTGCTGGCGTGCGGGCCGAGCGTGCTGGTGCTCGATGAGCCGAGCAGTGGTCTGGACCCGCGCGGGCGCCGCGAGTTCAAAGCGCTGCTGCGGGGCCTGCCCGGGGCGAAGCTGATCGCGACGCACGATCTCGAGCTCGTCGTCGATCTTTGCTCGCGGGTGCTCATCCTGGACCAGGGCCGGCTGGTCGCCGAGGGCCCCACGCTGTCGTTGCTCTCGAACGAGGAGTTGATGCTGGCCCACGGCCTCGAGAGGCCCCACAGCCTGCTTCACCTTCACCCCCATGGGTGAGGGTGCGCGCAGAAGTTTCACCTTTTCAGGGGCGATTTTTATCGTAAGTTTCTGGGCATGACCTTGAGCGAGGAAATGAGCCAACTGGCCAAGCAGGCCAAGGGGGCGTCGCGCGAGTTGGCGAAGCTGACGACTGCCGAGAAGAACGTCTGTCTGCTGGCGATGGCGGAGGCGCTGGGGCCGGGCGCCGCCTGCATCAAAGAGGCCAACGCCCGCGATTTAGAGGCCGGGGCCAAGATGGGTCTGTCGGGCGCGATGCTCGAGCGGCTGCGGCTGGACGAAAGGGGCATGGCCGCGATGGGGCGGGGTTTGCGCGAAGTGGCGGCGTTGCCCGACCCGGTTGGGCGGGTGCTCGATGAGCGGGTGCGGCCCAACGGGCTGAGGCTTCGCAAGGTCTCGACGCCGATCGGGGTGGTGGTCATCATTTACGAGTCGCGGCCGAATGTGACTGCGGATGCGGCGGGCCTTTGCCTCAAGTCGGGCAACGCAACGATCCTGCGCGGCGGCAAGGAGGCGCTGAACTCGAACCAGGCCATTGCGCGCATCCTGATCGAGGCGGCGGGCCAGGCGCTGCCCGCATTTCCAGCGCACGCCATCCAGGTGGTGCCCACGACGGACCGGGAGGCGATACGGGAGCTGCTGGCCCTGACGCAGTATGTGGACCTGTGCCTGCCGCGCGGGGGCGAGGGGCTCATCCGCGCCGTTGCGGAATGCTCGAAGGTGCCGGTCATCAAACATTACAAGGGGGTCTGCCATGTGTACGTCGATGGGGACGCCGACCTGCAAATGGCGGAAGCGATAGCGATGAACGCCAAGGTGCAGCGTCCGGCGGTTTGCAACGCGATGGAGACGCTGCTGGTGGACAAGGCGGTGGCGCCCCAATTCCTGCCGGTCATCACGCGCAAACTGGCGGAGAGAAACGTCGAACTCCGCCTGGACCCAGCCGCGCTGGATCTCCTCGGGCCTGAACTCCAGGCCCTGCACCCCCGGCCGAACCTCAAGCCCGCCTCCAAAAGCGACTTTTATACCGAGTACAACGACTACATCCTGAACGTGCGCGTCGTGGAGGGTGTCAAGCAGGCCATCGAGCACATCAACCATTACGGTTCAGCCCATTCCGACAGCATCGTCACGCGCAACGAGGGCCGGGCGCGGCAGTTTCTAAGCGAAGTGGACTCGGCCGCCGTGTATTGGAATGCCTCGACGCGGTTCACCGACGGGGGCGAGTTTGGCATGGGAGCGGAGATCGGCATCAGCACGGACAAGATCGGCGCGCGGGGCCCTATGGGTCTGGAGGAGTTGACCAGCTACAAATGGTTGGGCATGGGCAACGGACAGGTGCGCGCATAAGCCGCCGGCCGTAGCCATGCCAGGCACTGATTATGTGTGTCACCACGACAGAGATTCCCGCCAGCGAGCGTGCGCGCTTCATCCGCGGGCGCGTGCCGGCCGGGGGCCTGTTCGCCGGGCACCAGTGGCGCATTTCCCCTGCCCCGTTCCCGCTTGGACCCGAGCTGGCCAAGGAGTTGGAATCGCTTGGGCGGGTGCTGCTGCAGTTCTATAAGGCAGTCAACCTGCTTTACCGCCAGAGCGCCGAGGGCGAACAGCCGGACTGGATCGCGCGCTGGCTGGACCAAGGCAAGCCCGCCGAACTGATCGCCCTTGCGCGGCGCCCGGCCTTCAAGAACCAAGTGCCGCGCGTCATCCGGCCTGACCTTCTGATCACTGAACAGGGCCTCAGCGTGACCGAGCTGGACTCGGTGCCTGGTGGGATCGGCCTTACGGCCTGGCTCAATGCGACTTACTCGGAATTGGGCCTGGAGGTGCTGGGCGGGCCGGAAGGAATGTTGCGCGGGTTTGCGGGCATCTTCGGGGACGCCCCGAGAGTCCACATCGTTGTCTCGGAAGAGTCCGCGACGTATCGGCCGGAGATGGCCTGGGTGGCGGACCAACTGGGCGGCTCGAGGTTCAAAGTGCAAGGGGCCGGGTTCGACGGGTTTGCGGACGGGGACGCCGTGTACCGGTTTTTCGAACTGTTCGATTTGGCCAATGTGCCGTCATCGAAAGCCATCTTCGAGCGGGCCGCCGCAAATCGTCTTTTGGTCACCCCGCCCCCCAAACCGGTCTTCGAGGAAAAGATGCTCTTGGCGCTGCTCTGGAACCGCAACCTGCGCGGCTTCTGGCGGCGGGAGCTGGGAGAGAGCTTCTTCGAGCGATTGCTGCGCCTGGTGCCGTACACCTGGGTGGTCGATCCGGCTCCGCTGCCCCCGCACGGGGCGATTCCGGGACTGAACCTGACGGACTGGCAGCAGCTCAAGGGCCTCTCGAAGAGGGAGCGCGAGTTGATCCTCAAAGTCTCCGGCTTTTCGCCCCATGCCTGGGGCGGGCGCGGCGTGTATGTGGGATGCGATCTCTCCCATGGGGATTGGGCGGCGGCGGTCGACAAGGCCGTCGCCGGGTTTGGCCGCACGCCCTGCGTCCTCCAGCGCTATCACAGGCCCAGCCTGGTGGAGGCCCAGTGGTTTGATTTCGCCGGCGGCCAGCTTCTCCCCCTCAAAGGACGCGCGCGGCTCTGCCCTTATTATTTCGTGGTGGGAGAATCCGACGCGGCGCGGGCGGGGTTGGGCGGCGTGTTAGCCACCATTTGCCCCGCCGACAAGAAGATTATCCACGGGATGACAGAGGCAATCTTTGCCCCGTGCTCGACATGAGCCTGATCGAATACATCCTCCTGGCCACCGGTTCGCTCTTTGTCATTGTTGACCCGCTGGCGGCGGTCCCGGCCTTCCTGGCCATGACGCCGACCGATACCCCCGAACAGCGGATCAAGATGGTGCGCCTGGCCTGCTGCATCACCGCCGGGGTTCTCATCACCTTCGCGACGGCGGGCAAGTGGATTTTCAAATACCTGGGCATCACCATGCCCTCCTTTCAGATCGCCGCCAGCATCGTGTTGCTGCTGGTGGCCCTGGACATGTTGCGGGCCCAGCGGTCCCGGGTCCGGGAAACCTCCGAAGAAACCGCCGCCGGCCTGGAAAAGACCGATATTGCTGTCGCTCCGCTGGCAATCCCGATGCTGGCCGGGCCCGGGGCGATTTCAACGGCGATACTGCTCTACAACCAGGCCGCCGACAAGGGTCCGCGCGCCCCGCTCTACGTGGGGGCGCTCTATCTCTGCATCGTCGCTGTCTGCCTGGCCAGTTATTTCATCCTGCGCATCTCCGCCCGCGGGGTCCGATGGCTCAGCCCCATTGCCATGAACATCACCGCCCGCATTATGGGCCTGCTCCTGACCGCCGTCGCCATTCAGTTCATGCTCAACGCCCTGCATGAAATAAGCCCCCAGTGGTTTCTCAAGCCTGCCTCGACCCCGTAGCGGCGCCTCGGCAGAGCGCCGCCGATGGAGGGTGGTTCAAGCAATAGGTGGTCATGTTTTTAACAGGAGGCAACGGAGGAAACAGAGTTTTTATCTCCGTTTTCTCTGTTTTCTCCTGTCCGCGTTTTGGCCACTCCTTTTGTGAACGCCGCACTAGCGGACCATCCCCAGGGTCCGGAACAGTTACCCAAGAAGAATGAGGCCTGTTTCCCTCCTGGAAAAAATGACTTGCGCTTGGCGAAAGCTCGGGCATTATTTAAAGTGCCTGTCAGGAAACGGAACGCGGGGTGGAGCAGCCCGGTAGCTCGTCAGGCTCATAACCTGAAGGTCGCTGGTTCAAATCCAGCCCCCGCAACCAATTTTAGCGAGGAAACCCCTGAGAAACCAGGGGTTTTCCGTTATTTGGACATTTTGCAAAATCGTTTGGCAACCTATGGCAACGTTGAGCAAAGGGGCCTTTTGTTTCCAGAGAGTCTCCGGCGTTGGCAAGTTGCTCTTTTGCTCCGCTCTTTTGCTCTTGCCGGAATTCGACTTCCGGCGAGAATTGAATCATGAGTGCGCAAGAAATGCTGATTGAAGAAATCAAGCGCCAGCCCGAACCCTTGCTGCGCGAGGTCTTGCATTACCTGAAATTCCTCGAACGCCAGCGCGCCCAGGAAGAATGGGCCGACGTGCTGCCTGCGCGCGAGGTCGAGCAGGAAGTTCTGGACATTCTCGACCGCAAATGAACCCGCGCCACGGCGAAATCTGGCTGGCGGACATGGGCATGGCCGCCAAGACCCGTCCCGCGGCAGAATCGCGGGAGCGAACTGGAAGTGCCGCTGGGCCATCTGCCGTTTCTCGAAACTGAATCTGTCGCCAACGTGCAGGCAATCGGCTCCCTGCCGTCCGTGCGGTTTGAAAAGCGGCTGGGCATCGTGCCCGAAACCGAATTGAAAAAGATCAAAGCCGCGCTGCTCAAAGCCTGCGCGTTGTGAACGCGTGGCGCAATCGGCGACGCCTGGGTGCTGATTGACCAGGAGGGTGTGAACTGGGCCTTCCGCCTGGCGGGTGTCCCTGGAGGGAGTTAACTCCGGGCAAGCAGGGACAATTGATCGCAGATGTGATGGCAGGTCTGGGCATGATTGTCTTCATCGCCCTTCAGGTGTGTTGGGCAGAAAAACGGAAGGGTTACAAACTTCTCCGGTTCTCCGCTGTCTGTGCTATCTGCACAGCACTCGCGGCACCCGGTCTCCGTGCGGCCGTGCAAAAGGGCCGGCAGGGTGACAAGCAGTGGACGAGTAGCCTTTCGGAGTTCCATAGCAACGTGCTGCAATTCGTCGACCACGGCGCGACGGGTAGGCTGCCGAATGTCAAGCTGACGGGAAATCCTGCCATCGACATGGCTATCGGATAGGGACGCGACTTGGTGCAGGCTGTGACACCTGCGCTTTCGGGCGCGTATGAAAAAATCGAACAGCTTCAGAAGCCCAGCGTGTTTGACGGCTCGGTATTGACCAACGCGGTCAATTTGGAGTCCGAGATTCGGAAACGAGCCGCAAGCCAACAGATTATCGAGGAAGCACGCGAGAGCGTGCGCAGGGCAATTGAGGGGTTTCGACAAAATGTTGCGTCCCGGGCTGTATCCGGTGGTGACAAGGACGGCGTGATCGAGAGCGTGGAGCAAGAAATCAGAAATCAGAGCCCGCGGTGGCAGGAAAAGTTTGACCTCCTGCAGAGGAGAGAACGAGCCGACCTGGATTTTCTGCGGTTTATGGGCTCTATCCAAGGCGACTACGAGCTCAAGGACGGCAAGATCCTCTTTGATTGCAGCGTCGCCGCATGGCATACGCGTCGTCGCGGGTTTGCTTTTGCTGTTGCGTTTCGCCCGCTTCGGCGTTGCGCCGGCTCGCGGCCGGAGAGATAACGAACGAAAAGATCGCGCAAATCTTGGCCGACGACGACCGGGATGGCAAAGAGGGGTCCAGGGGAGAAACGGCAGTTTCTCCCACTGGCGAGCAAGGCCCTGCGAACGAAGTGAGACAGGGCCTTTAGCTCGCACCACCGCCGCCGCAAAAACCGCATCCATGAAGACGAAGCAACTACGCGTCCGGGTCAGCCCTCAAGTTGCCGCGCAACTTGAGGCGCTACCGCCTAGGGCACGAGGACAAGCGGTGTCGCTGGTCCGTGGGGCCTAGTCGAGCGGTCTCGACCTGCGAGAACTGCTCCAGCTTCGCCAAGTCGTGGCGAGCGCGGGCAACCTGGTGAATCAAAGCCTGCGAACAAGTTGGGCGCGGACCGTGGATGCTGAGGCTGCGAGTCGACTGGTGCGGTTAGTCCTTGAACTTCCAAGTCACCGACACCTTGCCCGTGTTTGGAATCGCGACGCTGGACCCGACGACCGGCTTGCCATCCACCCGGAGTTGGTCCAACTCGCGCGCGAAAGGTTCAAGGTGGACCACGATTTTGGTCATCGGCTCGCGGCGGGGCGGGTCGAGATCGAGAGCCGCCGCGCGCCCGTCCGGTGCGATTCGCAAGGCCAGGCTCATCGGGCCGTAAGAGGTCGGGATGCCGGCCAGCCGGGTCTGGGCGCCCGGTTTGGTCCAGGCGGACGGCAGGCCCTCGAGGAGGTGCAACTCGGGGCCGCGTTCCAGGACCACCAGGTGGCGAATGAGGCGGATGAATTCGGCGCTGGCCCAGTTGTGAGGCATGTCCCCGCAATAGGCGGGTGGTTCGCCGACCGGCTTCTGCTCCTCACGCCAGCAGAGCAAAGGACAGGCGTGATTGCCAAAGGCGTAGAGCGTGGCGGCGGCTTTGCGGCCATGGCCGAGCCACAGGTGCGCGTGCGCATAGAAGGACCCCGCATAATTCCAGACGCCGTCGGCTATCCAGCCGGTGCCGAAGATGAGGCCCTCGCGCTGATTGGAGTCGAGCATGGCCAGGGTGCCGCGCATGAGCGGGTCGTCGGGGGCGAAAACTCGGCCGGGATAGACCGACTGGAGAAATGCCCACGCCCCTCGCTGCGGGAGTTGGGCCGGTTCGCCTTTCATGACGGGCGGCACAAAGGTGTCGCCGGCGTTGTCGGTCTGCTGGTCGCGCTGGCGCGCCTTGTCGAACACCGCCCAGTAATCATCGAACTCCGCCTGCCAGGCGCCGGTCGGCTTGTCGAGCCAGTGGGCTGCTTCGATGGCAGCGCGCAGTCCGGTCAGGGTCCAGTACACGTTGCTGTATTCACGGAAGGGGCCTCCCAGGCCGCCATCCCCAAAGCCCGCGGGCATCAGGCCGTAGTTGGGCTGGTTTGGGTCTGAGCGCGTCATCCGGCGGTATTCTTTGATCTGTTCGACCTCTCGGACCACGCGCGGCCACATCTGCAGAAGCCACTGGCGGTCGCCGGTGAGTTGCGCGTGACGCCAGAGCAGCCACAGCCGCAGCCCGGCCTTTTTGGAGAACTCGACACCGCCCGGACCGTCGTCCTTGTCAATCTGTTGTTCGAGCCCGGCCCGTGCCTCGTCGGGGCGGCCGAGGCAGGCAATGGTCTCGAGGATGAACGCCCCATCGGCCGCCCACGAACCACGATAGCACGTGGGGCCGACCTGGAACTTGCATTGGCCGTTCTTGAGTTCGCGCGCCTGGTACAAGTTGCGGATGCACGAATCGAGCAGCGCCTGCACCGCCGCATCGGGAACGCGGATGCGGTCGTATGGCAGAGGGGCACTCTCCCAGAACCGGACCGCGCGCTGCAGCTCCGCCGGGGCGTCATGGACGCCAGGGTTGCGGCTGGCCTGCTCGCCCTGCGGCACGGTCACGAGGACATCGAACCGCTGGCGTGGGGCCAAGGCCCCGCAGTTCCAGCTCAGCGCCTGCGACCGGCCCCGCTCCTGCGTGGCGGGGTCACACGGGCGCGAGAAGGTGCAGAAGGCGCGCTCCGGCGTCCCCTCCTGGACCAGGCGTGTGCGGGTGTCGTCCAACCTCACCGCCAATCCGGCGGCGACCTCGAGCCGCAGCTTGCCGGGAGAGGCAGTTTGGCTGGCGTTGGAGGCCGTAAGCCAGAGGAAGTCCCGTCGTCGCGGGGCCCACTGCTCGACGGTGGCGCCCTCCGGCGCTCCGGCCCAGGCCGCTTGCTGCAGCTCGAGGCCGCCGTACCGCTGGCGTGTCGTCACGATCGGGACCCGCGCGCTGTAGAGTTCCTGCACTCGCGCGCCCCTTTCGCCCTCGGCTTGCAGCTCCGCCAGGAGGCGCGTCTCGAACTGCTCATACTCCGGCGGGCCCTTGCCGAACTTGTAGTAAAGTCCGCCATTGCTGCCGATAATCGTCTTGAACGGATCATCTGGCAAGCCCAGGCAGGCCTGCCACCGCTCGGGCCGGTAACGGAAGTCGAGCACCTCCGGCTCGAGGTGTTCC
>Ga0187853_10000485_pt1 | contig 41973 bp, 34 predicted proteins | sample June2016WEW_6_10_2_FD_132417 | JGI IMG/M metagenome (GOLD analysis project Ga0187853, IMG submission 132417) | Peatland microbial communities from SPRUCE experiment site at the Marcell Experimental Forest, Minnesota, USA - June2016WEW_6_100 | ecosystem: Environmental > Terrestrial > Soil >... | reverse complement strand
CTTTTTTCCATAACCTGAGCTCGCAAATACGGCATTTGGACCAGCATTTCGCTTCCTTGACCTCGATTTTCGATGTCCACTATTCAGAAATGCCGGTTCTCGGCTGAATTTCTAGAGCTTGGCAGGAATAGAAAATTTCGGACAATCCCAGAAATAAGCTCACCCCGTCCAATAGATCTGACGGGGTGAGCTTTTATTCCTTATTTGGTTCTTAGGCGTATAATTGCCGCCGGATTTGGCCAACCTGAGTGCGCAGCCGGTCATCCCGTTCCAATAAATCCGCCACTTTCTCACAGGCGTACATGACCGTAGTGTGATCCCGGCCACCCAACGCCTGCCCGATTTGTGGCAGGGAAACGTTCGTCTCGCGCATCAGGTACATCGCAATTTGGCGCGGCAGAGCCACATCATGCGAACGATCGGGGGAGAGTAAGCGATCAACGGAAAGATTGAAGGCTTTGGCGACCATGTCAACCACGGCTCCAGGTTTAACATCACCACGCTGAGGCAGCAGGTCGGCCAGGGCCACATCTGCCAGTTGCACTGTCATGGCCATGCCGCTCAAATCGGCAAAAGCCAAAATGCGGTTTAATGCCCCTTCCAATTCGCGGATATTTGATTGGACACGCCTGGCTATCAGTTCCATGATCTCGGCGGGTACCGTCCGACCCAGACGCTCAGCCTTGGAACCCAGTATTGCCAGGCGGGTTTCCAGATCAGGCAATTGGATATCCGCGGTAAGGCCCCATTCGAACCGGGAGCGCAAGCGCTCTTCCAAAGTCACCAGGCTCTTGGGAGGTCGGTCCGATGACACAATGATCTGCTTATTTTGTCCGTGCAGGGTATTGAATGTATGGAAAAATTCCTCCTGGGTGGATTCCTTCCCGGCAATAAATTGGATATCATCCACTAGCAGCACATCGGCTGAGCGATATTTTTCCCTGAAAGCCTGGGTGGTATGGCTTCGGATGGCACCGATCATGTCGTTGGTAAATTCTTCCGAGGAAACGTAGAGCACATTCTGTCCATGCTCCTGGCAATAATTTCCAATGGCATGCAATAAATGAGTCTTGCCCAGCCCGACACCGCCATATAAAAACAGCGGATTGTAAGCCGTTGCCGGGTTTTCAGCTACGGCCTGCGAGGCGGCATGCGCCAACCGGTTATTTGGACCGACCACAAAATTCTCGAAGGTGTAGCGGGGGTTCAGAGAAGAGCTTCTGGGACGAGAAACGGTTATTTCGTCCGCAACCGTAATGGTCTCTCCCGATGGTGAAGTCGGATGAAGATCTCCACGGCCCTCGTTGGTGCGCACAACAAATGCCACTTCCACGGAGCGATTCATGATGCCCATCAGGAGCCGCGTTACTGTGCTGGAAAGACGGCTTTCCAGCCAGTCACGGGCATATGCATTGTGGACCGTAACTGTGAAAAGCCCGTCCTCATAAGAGGCGATCCGGGTATCGCGTACCCAGGTATCGAAGGATGCTTTTGGCATCTCCATCTGGAGTTGCCCCAATGCTGACTGCCAGGCTTGCTCGGCGTCCATCTTTTCTTCCTCCAGAGTACATAAATCCGGCGTTGAAGTACAGGGACAGAAGCCCACTGCCAGCGCAGTGGGAAATCCCTTCGTTCCATGAAATGAAATTCTTGCCGACTAGCTTGTTTTGGGTGGATAGAACCCGATATCCATTTACCGTAGCAATATTCTAGCAGAAAAAATGGAATTATTCCATACGTACAACCTACGCAACATTAAAAACATTAGAATCTTTAAGGCAGGCTTAATCTTAAAGAAGCGGATGTGAACAACCTGCCAAATAACCGTCCGCCATGCAAACTCCTGCCCCCACTGGCATGCTATAGACAAGTTAAACCGCCACAGATTGGGTTGAATCAGCTGCACTTCAACGGTTACTGGGAAAATCCATGGCGAACCTTAAAAATAACTTTTTGGATTAAGGCTTCGATCCGGGTTATGTGAAACGCAGAAAATTGGGCTTCGTTCGTTGTGCGGAAGGTGTTCAGACGGCTTCTTGCGTTTGCGTGCGCGGAACCCAGGCGAGAATGGTTGTTCCCTCTTTTGGAGCAGTGATAATGTCGAGATCGCCGCCCACGTTGGCGACACGCGTTTGCATATTTGCCAAACCGTGTCCGACGGTTTTACTGGCCTTTTCCAGATCGAAACCGTCCCCATTGTCATGGATCTCAAGCAAGGCACGGTCGGATGTGCTCCAAAGGTCAATCGTGACCTTGCTGGCATTGGCGTGCTTGGCTATATTCGCCAGCGCTTCCTGGCAAATGTGGAACAAAGCCATTGCATTTATCTGCTGCAGGTCAGTAAGTGGCTCTTTTGGTCCTGCCAGGATCACATCGAGTTTGGTATTTTGTCGGAACTCCGCAACCAGCCTGCCGAGGCCTTCGATTAGACTTTCGTCTCGCAACTGGCGCGGACGCAAATCAAGGATATAGGTACGAATGTCGCGGATGGTGCGGTTAAGGTCGTCCATCGCTTTCACCAAGCGGTTGTCGGCAGATTCAGGATCTTCCCGCAGGACAGCACGTGCATTCTCAAGCGCCAACCCGACCCCATAAATTGATTGGATGATGCCATCATGCAAGTCCATGCCGATACGTTCACGCTCCTCCAGGATGGTCACCCGGCGAACGTTGGAATGCAGGCGGGCATTTTCAATGGCTGTTCCGGCTCCTGAAGCAATGGAAACAAGCACCTGGATGTCATTCTTGGAAATTGCCTTTTTGCTGCGAGTGGCAATCGTCAACACACCGACTATATCGCCGTGCGCCGGCAAAGGTATACAGGCGATCTGCCTGAATCCGGCCTTGACGACTGCCTGGCGGGTGACACGCTCATCTTTTTCAAGATGGTTGCTGATAACAGGTTGCCTAGTCTGGGCAGCCTGGCCGACCATGCCCTCGCCAATTTTGTAGCGGTTGCGGGTCCAGAACGCTTCGGCTGCTTCCCCGCGGTGCAAGACCAGACGCAGCGTTTGGCCCTCCTCTTCGCGCAGGAATATTTCCCCGGCTTCCACTTTGAAATGTGCCATCAACAAAGTAAGGGTTTTGTTCATGATTTCGTCAAGTTCAAGCGACGAAGCTAACGCTGTATCAATTTGATTCAGCAAAGCCAGCTCATCGTTGCGACGAGTGAGGGTCTGGTCACGCTCCTGCAGGTTTTCATAGAGGCGGGCGTTATCAATGGCTACCCCGGCATAAGCTGCCAGCATATCGATGATTGTTTCGTCGTCCTGGGTGAATTCGGGAGCATTGATTTTATCGGTAAGGTAGATCTGGCCCAACTGCCGTGTGCCCTGGCGGATGGGCACACCCAACAATGAATGCATTTCGGCGTGGCCTGGAGGAAAGCCAACCGAACGCGCGTCATTGCCGATCTCGGGGATGCGAATGGTACCGCTGTCTCCGCGCATCAGCGCACCGATCAGCCCAAGCCCGCGCGGCGGGTGTGGGATGCGTTTGGTTTCTTCGGCGGTCATGCCAACTGTTATGAATTGTTTTAGTTTCCCCTCATCGTCAAGAACACCCAATGCGCCGTACCTGGCACCGGCCTGTTCGCAAGCTATTGAGACTATCCGCTCCAATAACGTTTCGAGCGAGACATCTGTTATCAATTCCAAGCTCGCCCGATGTAAGGCAATTAGTCTATCTTGAAGGTCTTCACGCGTCAGGAGCATTTTGTTGACACCTCGACAATCCAGACAATTTTACTCCAGATGTGGCTAATATATCAAGTTTGCTCCCAGGCTCTTCGAGAATCGTCGGAAAAAACAGGTCAAATGTCGTTGTTGGGTGGGTTTCACACCCTGGGGGAAGCTCCAATACCCCGAAATTATCCCACACCCAAGCTGAATCCATATTACCCGGCGAGTTTGATAGCTTTTGCCAGAGGGCTACGATAAAATACCTACTGCCGTATATATTGGAGAGACACGCAGAGATGACCACTTCACGTATTCCCGGATTTTATAATCTGCCCATGGATGAACGGCTGGATAAACTGGCTACAGCCGCCGGGCTTTCCAGCCAGGAACTCGCGGCGCTGAGATCCGCCGATGGAATGCTGGATGAACAGGCCGACCACATGGTTGAAAATGCCGTTGGGACCTTCGGTCTGCCGCTAGGAATCGGGCTGAACTTCATCGTCAATGGGCGGGAAGTGCTCGTGCCGATGGCGATCGAGGAACCCTCGGTGGTGGCCGGCGCCTCGTTCATGGCAAAGCTGGCACGTGCCGGCGGCGGCTTTACTGCCAGCATGTCTGCCCCAGAGATGATCGGGCAGATGCAAGTGCTGGATGTCAAGGATTTGATGACTGCCAGCCTTAATTTATACCAACATAAAGCCGAATTGCTCGCCGAAGCCGACTCGGTCGACCCGTTGTTGACGAAGTTGGGCGGCGGAGCGCGTGACCTGGAAGTCCGCATCATCGAAGAATCGCCCATCGGCGCTTTTCTTGTTGTCCACCTGATTTACGATGTGCGGGATGCCATGGGCGCCAATGCTGTCAACACAGCCTGCGAGAAACTGGCAGCACATGTTGAAGAAATTACCGGCGGGCGCGTCCATCTGAAGATTCTATCGAACCTGTCTGACCGCCGGCTCGCCCGGGTGCGCTGCACCATCCCGGTTGCAGCTCTGGCCTTCGATGATTTCTCCGGCGAACAGGTGCGCGATGGTATTATAGAGGCCTGGGCTTTTGCCGTTGCGGATCCCTATCGCGCGGCCACGCACAACAAGGGCATCATGAACGGCGTGGACGCGGTGGTTATTGCCACCGGCAACGACTGGCGTGCCATTGAAGCCGGGGCACACGCCTATGCTGCCCGGGATGGCCGCTACACCAGCCTGAGCACCTGGGTTAAAGATGCGCGGGGTGATCTGACTGGCGAACTGGAAATGCCGATGGCGGTTGGCATCATCGGCGGAGCCACCCAGGTCCATCCGGCAGCCAGAGCGGCGCTGAAATTGATGGGCATCCAGACGGCAGCCGAACTGGCCGGGATCATTGCCTCGGTCGGGCTGGCGCAGAACCTGGCAGCATTGCGCGCCCTCGCCACCGAAGGCATCCAGCGCGGGCACATGTCGCTGCACGCACGCCAGGTGGCGATTGCCGCCGGGGCGGTGGGTAACCAGATCGAAAAGGTCGCTGCACAGATGGTGGCGGATAAGACCGTGCGGATTGACCACGCGGAAGAAATATTGAAATCAATGGAAGACCATTCCTAGGTGCGGACGTATGTGTCCGTCCCAAGTACAGGAGAACCAGCATGACCGAATCCACCACCCTGCTTAAACCCACCCGTCCCGTAGGCATCATCGGTTATGGGGCGTATGTGCCGCGTTACCGGTTGCCGGCAAAGGAAGTTGCCCGCATCTGGACCGGCGGCAAAACCTCCGGCCTGCCCATCAAGGAGAAAGCCGTCGCCGGGCTGGATGAGGATGTAGTGACCATGTCGCTCGAAGCGGTGCGCAATGCCATGAAACGCGCCGGGATCGACCCGGCCGATATCCGGGCGGTCTGGATCGGGTCCGAATCGCACCCATATGCCGTCAAACCGACCTCCACGATCGTAGCCGAGGCGATAGGAGCGACACCGAACGTGCAGGCAGCCGACATGGAGTTCGCCTGCAAGGCCGGCACCGAGGCTATAGTCATGGCCATGGGGCTGATCGGCTCCGGGATGGCGCGCTATGCGATCGCAGCCGGCCTGGATACCGCCCAGGGCAAGCCCGGCGATGCGCTGGAGTACACAGCGGCGGCAGGCGGGGCGGCCTTTGTCATTGGCCCGGCCGAGGAGAGCCTTGCCATCATTAATTCTTCCTACTCGTTCGTCACCGACACACCGGATTTCTGGCGGCGCGAATACCAGCGCTATCCCGAACACGGCCAACGCTTCACGGGCGAACCGGCCTACTTTAAGCACATCAGCGAGGCCGGCAAAGCCATGATGGAAGCCAGCGGGACGACCGCCAAGGATTACCAGTGGGCGGTCTTCCACCAACCCAACGCAAAGTTCCCGCAGCGGGCCGCCTCCCTGCTCGGGTTCACCCCGGAACAGATCGCGCCTGGCCTGCTCTCGCCGGTCATCGGCAACACCTACGCCGGAGCGGCCATCATTGGCCTGACTGCCATCCTGGATGTGGCCAAACCGGGCGACCGTATCCTAATGGTCTCGTTCGGTTCGGGGGCCGGGTCGGATGCATTTGATATCCGTGTGACCGATAAGTTGCCCGAACGGCGTGACAAAGCTCTCAAGACACGGGATTACATTGCCCGCCGCACTGAGATCGACTACGCCACTTATGCCCGCCTGCGTGGGAAGATTGCTATGAAGTAGGTCATCGCTGGTCGAGTAGCCATTAGCGTCAGCGAATGGCATATCGATACCGGCAGTGCCCTGGGACAATGTGATTGTGGTCTCGATACGTGTCTCGCTACGCTCGACGCTACTCGACCACCTTTGATGGCTAGATATATGGCTTGGATGTATATCCTCAAATGCGTGGATGGTTCTTATTATGTTGGCTCAACCAAAGATTTGGAGCAGCGCCTTCTGCAGTATCAACATGGAACTGGCGCGCAATATACATCCAATAGATTACCGCTCAAATTAGTGTACTCTGAAGAATTTGAACATGTCTCTGAAGCCTATGCAAGGGAAAAACAAGTTCAGAACTGGAGCCGGGCAAAGCGGGAAGCGTTGATCGAGGGGAAACATGATTTGCTCCCTGCCTTGGCAAAGAAGGATTTTAGCAAGAGAAAGGCAAATTCATGAATGATGTTGTCATTGCCGGAATTGCACAGACCCCGGTTGGAGAACACTGGGAGGTATCGCTGCGCTCGCTGGCTGTGAAGGTCATGCTGGCGGCCATTAAAGATGCCGGAGGGCTGCGCCCGCAGGCGCTCTACGTCGGCAACATGCTGGGCGCAACCCTGTCGCACCAGGCCCACCTGGGCGCCCTGCTGGCCGATTTTGGCGGGTTGCACCTAGGTGATGGCAAGGACCAGAAGCACCCGGAGCAGCGGGCCGGGATCGAGGCCGAGACTGTCGAGGCGGGCGGGGCCTCCGGAGGCGCGGCCCTGCGCCAGGGCTACATGGCCGTGGCGAGCGGCCTGGTGGATGTGGCAATGGTGGTGGGCGTGGAAAAGTTTACCGACGTGGTCGGAGCGGAGGTGGAAGCAGCCCTGGCCACGGTGACGGATGGCGATTTCGAGGCCATCCAGGGCCTGACCACGACGGCCCAGGCGGCCATGCTGGCACGCCGCTACATGCACGAGTTCAATATGCCTGTGGATGGGCTGGCAGGTTTCGCCCTGACCGCCCATGCCAATGCGGCTGGAAACAAGAATGCCATGTTCCGCAAAGCCATCAGTCTGGAAGCCTACCATAAAGCCGAACCGGTCAGCGACCCGCTCAATATGTTCGACGTGGCTCCCAATGCGGACGGCGCAGCCGCCCTTATCCTGACGCGGGCGGAGCTGCTGCCGAAGGACTTCTCCCACCCGCTGGTGCGGATCGCGGCTTCCGCCAACGCCTCGGATACTATGGGCCTGCACAACCGGGCGGACCCACTCTGGTTTGCAGCGGCGCAGGTCTCGGTGGAACAGGCGCTCCGCAAGGCCGGGTTGCAGCGGGAACAGGTGGACCTGTTCGAATACCACGACGCTTATTCGATCCATGCAGCGCTCAGCCTGGAAGCAGCCGGTTTTGCCCCGGCCGGGCAGGGCTGGAAATTGGCTGCGGACGGCTCGATTGGCCTGACCGGTCAGATCCCCTGCGCCACGCTGGGCGGCTCGAAAGCGCGCGGCAACCCGGGTGGCGCCACAGGGGTATACCAGGCGGTGGAAGCGGCGAGCCAGTTACAGGGTCGGGCGGGCTCGAACCAGATTGCCGGAGCCAAAATTGCCATGATCCAGTGCCTGGGCGGCCCGGCCGCCACGGCGGTCACGCATATCCTGGAGAAAGTAAGGAATTAGTTATCAGGTAATAAGGTAATCAGGCAACCTGATAGTTCCTGATAGTTCCCCAGAATAGAATTACGTGGCAAGGTTACAAGGAGAACCACTATGGAAATTGCCCGTCATTGGCGACTTAAACAACAACGTTACGGATTGGTGGGAGAAGTATGCCCGCATTGCTTGGCCAAGATCTTCCCGCCGCGGGATGTCTGCCCGAACTGCGGAGGCGAGGCTAAAACGGCCTTTGCGTTCAGCGGTAAAGGTGAAGTATTTTCGTACACCACCATTTACGAAGCCCCGGCCGGGTTCGATGATACGGCCCCCTACACGGTGGCGCTGGTCAAACTGGAAGAAGGTCCGCTTGTGACCGCCCAACTGACAGACCTGGGCAGCCAGCCGGTCGAGATTGGCATGCCGGTCGAGATGGTGACACGCCGACTGCGCCAGGATGGGGATGAGCGCGGCATGTTGATCTACGGGTATAAGTTTAGGCCGAGGCTGTAGGCTGAAGGAATAATGCACCGGCGCTGCATGAGCCGGTGTGGGCGATGCGCCCGATAGAACCGGGTGCAGGCAGGCCGGGAGCCTGCTCGCCCGAAAGCGCCCTCCGTTTATGGAGGGCGCATTTTTTTTATACAGGGCTCGTGCCAGGAAATGACCAAAAAACGAGTTGGGTGCGATCTACAGGCAAAAAGCAAACAACAAAAAAGCACCCGTTCATACGGGCGCTTTTGAATCAACGGTTGGCGGCAGACGGGGGAGGTTCGATCTCTCCTAGAACATGGTGTTGTTGTTCGCGGAGGTTTCTGGCACGGGCTGTATCACGTCCCAATGCTCGATGAACCTGCCATTGACGGCGCGGAAGATGTCCACGACTGCATTGCCGCGATCCCCGGTACCGGTCGTCACATGAGAGTATACTGCGACCAAATCTCCGTCGACAAGGACACGGTTGAAATCGTAGTGGAAGCCCGGCATCGCTGTAAGCATGGCCTTGAGACCAACGCGTGCAGCTTCGATGCCCGTCGGCACTTGCGGATTATGTTGTATGTACGGCTCCTCCAGGTACTGCTGAAGCGCTGCGTCCACCTTCTTTTGATTGAACGCAAGGTCGAGAAAGTTGAGCGCTGCTACACCCAGTGGGTTGTTGGTAAACCTGGCTGCGTCTACTGTATTCATTGCACACCTCCATTGTTGCAAGATCTACGGTTTTTTTTACCAGACTTTGGCTTCCGCTTGTTGCCCACTTCGCCTTTTGCGAAATGGTACTCACAGGAAGCCTCCTAATATTTGTTGGCTCGAGCCAGTTCGCCCAAAGCGATTGATAGTTTACAGGAGATAGTATATTATTGCAAGGTTGCACTTATTTGTTCCATAGTAACATTAAAGAAAGTAGGCTTATGATGGAAACTAAAAAGCTGCCCTGATCTACTAAACGAAGCATCGGAGAGGATCCTTATGCCAAAATATTTCGCTGCGTTAACAATCATATTGTTACTTGGGATGGTAATCACCCGGGTCATGCTGATGAAAAGGAGAGGGATCGAGGCGATGAATTTCGGCAAGATCGACAAAACGGATTTTCTAATCCCGCCGTTCGCCCTTTTCTACTTCTATCTCGTGTTTGCCAATTCATTCCACCTTCCATCCATGAGCCGGCAGGAATTCTTCCACACCTCTGTGTTGCCCTGGCTTGGGGTGCTTTTTTGCCTGGCAGGGCTGGCAGTGTTATTGTGGAGCCTGGTCTCTTTTGGAAGGAGTTTTCGGGTCGGCATTGATACAGACCATCCCGATAAACTCGTGAGGAGCGGCATTTTTGCTTTCAGCCGCAACCCCATTTATGTGGCATTCGCTTTTGTCTTGCTTGGCCAATTCCTGATATTCTCAAACTGGATCCTGTTGATCTACCTGGGTGCAGCCATATGGCTGTTCCACCGCCAGGTATTGCGCGAAGAAGACTATTTGAAGGGACATTACGGCCAGGAGTATGCAGACTATTGCAATCGAGTTGGAAGATATCTCTGAGTAGGGTGGGCGGATCGTTCACGCGCACATCGGTTGGGATGGGCCATGCACCGGCACGCCACGCGTCTGCCAGGCATTGGAAGATAGAATACCTGGATTACCCTTCGTGGAACAGGAACGTTAATAACAATATAGAGTGAAATATGGACACACCTAAAGTGATCGACCTTACGCTTTCCGGAACGCCGCCCACAGTGATCCACTTTGAGGATGACGTGCTGGAATGCTTCTTCGAAGACGGCAGCACGCGCGTGCACGTGCTCCACATCAAAGGCATCGAATTGGCCGACAATCATGGCAAATACCTGTTGACCGTTCATTTGAGGCGCAGGGATCTCTTCATCTGGGTGGAAGAAAAACAGGCCGAACCTGTCAAAGAACTGGTGGACCAGGTTAAACAAGCCATTTCGGCTTCCCAAGGACAGACTTCAATGTGAACCCTTCGCTGCTAACGTACATCGTTCAATAACCAGTTCGATCATTCCTGCGCGGCATATTTCCGATCTACGGGTATGCACAGCACTCCCGTTGGTCGTAAGTTCAAGCCGAGCCTGCAGGCTAAAGAAATAATTCAACGGTGCTGCATGCGCCGGTACGGGCGATGCGCCCGACAAAACCGGGTGCAGGCAGGCTGAAAGCCTGCTAGCCCGAAAGCGCCTTCCGGCAGCGGAGGGCGCTTTTTGATTCTATGGCATAATTACGAAATGGGAATAGCCCGGATTATCAGCATTTTTGGAAATGGGAAGGCAGCATGGCCGAACCCTCGTCCGCTGAGAAGCTGACCAGCTTGGCAGCAGGCAGCGGGAACCGCGCGGTCCAGTACATACAGACAACGCTGGGACCGCTGTTCATCATCCTGCTGACTCCACCTGCGGCGATCATCTTCTGGATCGTGTGCACGTTCGAGCCGTTCAACGGATCGCTCGCGCCGTTGCTCAGCGCGGCCGGCTGGCAATCGGTGGAGGCGCACTGGCCCTGGCCGAGCTGGGGCGCAGGTGCGATCATACTCATTTTCGTGGCGGTCGAGGTGATCCTGCTGCAAGGGTTGCCCGGGAAGGTTTTCGAAGGCTCGATCACACCCAGCGGCAACCGGCCGCGTTACAAGCTCAATGGGGTCCCGGCCTGGTTCATTAGCCTGGCGCTTTTCCTGGGCTGCTCCTTCGGCCTGCATTTCTTCAACGCGGGAATCGTCTGGGACCATTTCGGCGAGATCCTGGCAACGCTGGTGCTGTTCGCCCTAGTCTTCTATCTGTTCCTGTATTTCAAGGGGCGCTACTGGCCCAGCTCGGCGGACCACAGCCTGTCGGGCAACTTCATCTGGGACTACTACTGGGGCGTGGAGTTGCACCCGACTCTGTTTGGCGTCGATCTAAAGCAACTGATCAACTGCCGCTTCAGCATGATGGGCTGGGCCGTGATCGTGTGCTCCTTTGCGGCCAAACAGGCCGAGCTGGATCCGGGCGGGCACGTCAGCAATACCATGCTGGTATCGGTGGGGATCACGCTGATCTACCTGTTGCGGTTCTTCTGGTGGGAAAGCGGCTACTTCACCTCCCTCGACGTCATGCACGACCGGTTCGGTTACTACATCTGCTGGGGGGTAGTGGCGTGGGTGCCAGCGGTGTATACGTTGACTGCGCAGTACCTCGTGCTGCGCCCGAATAACCTGACCTGGCCGCTGGCGGCAAGCATCTTTGTGCTGGGGGTTGGCGCAGTGGTTGTCAACTACGCGGTGGACGCGCAGCGCCAGCGGGTGCGGGCCACGAACGGCGCCACGCGCGTGTGGGGACGCCCGCCCGAGTTGATCTACGCCAGTTTTACAACTGCCGATGGTATAGAGCACGAGAATATCCTGCTGGCGTCCGGCTGGTGGGGGCTGGCGCGGCACTTCCACTACGTGCCCGAGATCATACTGGCGCTGGCCTGGAGCCTGCCGGCCGGTTTTAGCCACTTCCTGCCGTATTTTTACGTGGTCTACCTGGCCATCCTGCTGGTGGACCGGGCCGGAAGGGACGACTGGCGTTGCCGCAGGAAGTACGGGGCGGCCTGGGAGGAGTACTGCCGGCGGGTGCCCTGGAAGATCATCCCGGGAGTTTATTGAGTGAGTGGTTTATTAATCAAGAATTTAACCGGAGATAAACGGAGATACCCTGCGGGTACGTTGTGAACGTTTTGGGTTTGATGAATGATATAAACAGGAAATAGACAGGAACGTGAAGCGGGGAGCAATACGAGGATTACTGGGGCAGGGGCAAGACCCCTTAACAGGGGCGAGTAAGCCAAAAATCGGGTTCCGCGCGAGGGTGATTTCAAAACAACCAAGGACAATCCTGAAAATGGCGAAAAATGTGCACAGGGGTGGCAAGAAATTGGTTTATTAGCGGTTTTATGCCATATATGGGATAATTGTCCCGCGGGAATCGGGGCAAACAATGAGGGAAAAAGGGTAGTTTTGGCAAATAAAATGAGTTTTTTGAAAAATAGAAGTGTAGGGAAAGGGAATAAGCATTGCCGGTTCCAAGGGGCATCTGCCGCAGGAAATTTGTTGACTCCGGTTTTGAGATGTTGTATAGTTATCTCAAGATGAACTTTATGGGTAGATTGTGTGAAAGAGTCCTGCCTCTGAGCCCAAGCATATGTGTGCATACACGAGCCCTAGAACCATATGTCATGGATAATAGCACTTTTCGAAATCAAGTTGACGCCCTTCGATTTTCTTTCCAGCTCACTACGGTACCTATATTGGTAAATTCATGAGCAGCAGCCTCGAGAAGATTAGAAAACTAAACCAGCAGGCCTGGGATCTCAGCAAAAAGGATGGCCCGCAAGCCTTCCAAATGGCCAAGAAGGCCCAAAGCCTGCTGTTGAAATGCGCGGAGGCTGAGCCAAAAGATGAATTTGAATGCCTGAAAACCCAGACCTATTGCCTGGACATGCTGAGCAAACAGGAGGAAGCCCTGTCCATCGCATTACAGGCCAACCAGCTGGCGCAACAAATCGGCGATAAATATCTAATCGGCTCGATTCAAAGTTTATTGGGGAGAATCTACTGGCATATTGATGATTATGCCACATCGATGGACTATTACCTCAATGCCCTGAAATTGGTCCAGACGGAAAACCATCCCGATCTGGAAATCTCGTTGATCAATGGCCTCGGGATGGTTCAATATGGCCTGGAAAATTATAACGAATCGCTGGGTTACTTCAAAGCCTGCCTGGAAAAGGCGACGGAAAATGATGTCACCGGCCGGGCGGATGCAAACAATAACATTGGCTATGTCCTGCACATGCTTGGGCGCGACCGGGAGGCGGTGGAGTATGGTGCGGCGGCTCTCAGCCTGTTCAACCAGACCGGAAATTACGTCGGGAAGTTGCATACTTTGCATTCATTGGGCGCGATTCATTTCGCCCTCAGAAACTTTGTACAGGCCATGAAATATTTGCAGGAGGGCCTCGATTTATCCCGCCAGAACAACAGCCAGTTGCTCGAACTGACTTTTATCGCAGAGATAAGCCAAATTCACCGGATCGAGGGCGCCCTGGGCAAGGCTGAAGAAGAGCTGCTGATGGCCCTGCAAATCGCCGAAAGCATAAATTCGCTTACCAATGTCTCTTTAATCCACGAGCGGTTGATTGGAATCTTTAAAGAAAGACAGGATTATAAATCGGCGCTGGAGCATTTCGAAGCCTTCCACTCCGCCTTTAAAAAGTTATTTAACGACAAATCCGACCGGCGAATCAAGAACCTCGAAATCCTCAATCAAGTGGAGAGTGTCCGCAAGCAGGCAGAACTCTATCGTGAGTTGGCCGGAACCGATTCATTGACCAAACTCGTCAACCGACGGCAATTTATAGAAATTGCAGAAGCTGCTATCCAACAAGTGAAAAGTGAGCAGGGCCAGCTGGCGATCATCATGCTGGATATTGACCATTTCAAGAATGTGAATGACCGGTATGGCCATAAAGCCGGGGATGAGGTTCTATCAACCGTCGCGGCAAGAATCAAGCAGTCCCTGCGCCCGGGAGATGTTGCCGGACGCTACGGCGGCGAAGAGTTTGTGGTATTGGTGAGCGGCGCAACATTAAATCAATGTCTCAAGATCGCAGAGCGAATCCGCCGGAAAGTCGGTCAACAGACATTTAACATGGGACAGGCGGTCGTCAAAGTGACCATCAGTCTTGGCGTGGCGTGGATGAACCTTGATCGAATGTTCCCCCTGGATGCCTTGATCAATTACGCAGACCAGGCCATGTATGGCGCCAAGCGGCAAGGCAGAAATCGTGTGGTTGCCTGGAAGCAAGATATGGGAATGGTCGAAAATATATAGCCTGCCCATCCCTGTGTTGCAGCCGAGAAAGTTTCGCGGTACGGCTAACCAGAACTGGCCTAAAATTGAATACGAGTCTTGTCAATCCTGCCTCCGAGTCAATCCGTTAGGCCACTTATTTTGCTGGACGGATTCCCATCTTGTACCTAGAAGGGCGAAACGTGAATACCATCCTTGTGACCAAGACTCATTTTATCCTCTATGTTAAAGATCAAGGCCGGAGTACAGCCTTTTACTCACAAGTCTTAGGTTGTCAGCCTTCCTTGAACGTTCCCGGAATGACAGAGTTTACTTTCTCAGAGAACGTTACCCTGGGTTTGATGCCAGAGAATAGCATCAAACGATTGCTTGGAGATAAACTACCTAATCCATCACGAAGTACGAGATTCCCACGTTGCGAAATATACCTACTCGTCAGCCACCCCTTTGACTATCATCGGCGAGCCATCGAAGCAGGGGCGATGGAATTAAGTGGTGTTGAGAATCGTGACTGGGGGCATCGCGCCGCCTATAGCCTAGACCCGGATGGACACGTTTTAGCGTTCGCGGAGCAAATCGAATCCGAATCAGAACCAAAATGAACAAAGCAAGGAATTCAAGCATCAGCGGAACTCAACCATACAACAAATCAAGGATGAACTTAACTTTATAGAAAATAAAAAGGCGGTATAACGACAAAGGTGCCACACCATCGGCTCCCGCACACCCCAAAAAACTGGGGCAGGCAGAACGGGTCGACCAATACCGTCGGGATACCCCGGCGGGGCACAGGCAGTCAGGCGGGGATACCACGCGAAGCCAATCCGTTAGAGGCGGTACCATACCCCATAAACATCTCAGGAGAATGTGATTATGCAGCCTCTGATAGAAAAACATCCGGTAATAGTAAAATAAAGTGATGGAAAGATGATGTTATTATTGGCGAAAGCCCCGGGCTTGCCTGCATACGCCGTTAGAAAAAATAAAAATGTCCATTACAGAGCGTTTGCGCCGGATAATTCTTAACATGGCCGCCACCCGGCAGGGGATGTGGCTATTTCACCTGTTCGTCCAGCTGATCGATTTGCCCGTCAGCCGCCTGACGAAAGGCGCCTTCATCCCCAGTGCCAACTGGAACGTCATGCCGATCATTTACCTGACCACTACCGGCGCAAAAAGCGGAATTCAGCGCTCGGTTCCGGTGTTGTGCATACCGGATGGCGAAAATCTCATCCTGGTCGGTTCCAACTGGGGCAACCTTCAAAACCCCGGCTGGGTCTATAACCTGCGAGCGCACCCGCAAACGCAGGTGCGCAAAGGGAAAATGACAAAAAGTTTTCGTGCACGCGAACTGCACAGCAGCGAACGGGCGGTTTACTGGAAAAAAGCGGTGCAGTTTTATCCGCCTTATGTTTCCTACGAAGAACGTTCCTGCCGTTCGCTGCCCTTTTTTTTGCTGGAACCTTAAATAGCAAAGCTGAAAGTTTTTCCCCAAGGCATCACCATTGCCGATTAATCCGCCCAAAAAAGGCTTTCCCGCAAAGTACCTTAAAGATTATCTTTCCCGATAGCAAGTTTTTTCGAAGCCGGTTTTATGCAGAGATCGGGTTCTTGCGCAGTTGAGTCCACTGATGGCACCCAGGAGTTGGAAATTGGAATGGTTGCAAATGGCAAGGACTTTGCCTGTGGGAGCTACCCTAAAGGGGAAATAAGCATGCCAAAAAAACAATAAAAATGATGTAAAATATCGCAATTACCTGTATAGCAATCCAGGAGGTTCCCATGAATCTATTCAAGAAGCGTATGCAAAACACACCCACCGGTTCGCCGCAGACAAGCGGAGCATCGGTTGGACTGCCCCGCCAGGGCGATGCCCTGCCAGCCAGCCTGAAGGCCCATTCCCAATTTATTAAACGGGTCAGTTGCAGTCAATGCGGCGCACCCAAGTCGCTGCCGTCCACAACCGCCTACATTTATTGCGACTATTGCGGCGCGTTGATCGACTACGACTTCCGCATCGCCAATGCCGATACCAATGCCGGGCTGACCAACACGGTCTTCCACCGCTTGATCGCCCCGGTGCAGGCTGCCCTGGAGCAAGCGAAGGCACGCGGAGACACGGACAGTTACCGTGCGCTGCACAAGCAGGTATTTTCTCAATGGCTGCAGGAATGTCCCATGGCGGTTTCGCCGCGGGCCAAGACCGATCTGGCTTTTCGCGAGCAGATGGTGGTCTATCTGGCCGAATGCGCAGTCACGAAGGACCTGGACCCGCGGCAGGTTCCGCTGGATGTCAGGATGGCGCAACTGGTGGCCTCGCTCCAGCGTATTCCAACTCCGGGAGGGGCCTGGATGGTGGCGGGCGGGTTCTGGCCGTATGCCGAATTGTTCAAACAACAAATGGAAATGGCCTATGACCTCATTCACCAGAAGGGCGTGGATGCCATGGACCCGGACCATGCGCCCTCCAGGGTGCCCCTGCAGATGGAGTATTCGACCTTCTGTCAGGGTTGGCTGCCGCACCTGTCGCTGGAGGAGGGGGAACGGCTGTTGAAGTTTTACGGGCTGACCGCCGAATATGACGAATACCAGCCCAAGCAGACCGACTTGTTCCATTGCGGGGCTTGCGGAGCCGAAGTGCATACCCTGACCGGCGCCCGGAATGTAGTTTGCGAGAGCTGCGGCCACATTATCGACATCCAAGGCGGAGCAGTACCCTGCCTCAATTGCGGCGCCCAGCTGGCCTTTCCGGTTTCGATCAACCACCTGCTGTGTCCCTATTGCAATACCGATACCAAGCGTGTATGAGGTATTCAGGAAAAATTAAGAATACCCTGCCATGTTTGTGATATACCTGAATAGGTTGTCCCTTGCATGGGCGCAGTGGAGCGGCCCACTGAAAAGCGAAATCTGGTCAGGAGGCAGTACGGATGTCGGATGAAATAGTTCTCACTGTCAATGGAAAGCCTTATACCGTCAAAGCAGCGCCGGATACACCGCTGCTGTATGTATTGCGCAACGAACTGGGATTCAACGGCCCGCATTTCGGTTGCGGCGGGGAAAAATGCGGTGCCTGCATGGTGCTGGTTGGCGCAAAACCCGAATTATCGTGCCACTTGCCTATTTCCCAAATCGGCCGCTCGCGCATAACCACGCTGGAAGGATTAATTGAAGAAGGGGAGTTGCACCCAGTGCAGCAGGCGTTCATCGAGGAACAGGCCACCCAGTGCGGCTACTGCGTCAATGGGATGATCATCAGCACTGCGGCGCTGTTGTGGAAAAACCCGCACCCGACCGACGAACTGGTCCGTTCTGCGTTGGACGGGAACCTGTGCCGGTGCGGCTCGCACCTGCGCATCCTGCGTGCCGTGAGACGCGCCGAGCAGTTGATGTTGGAAGAGGAGGCATAGCGATGGCGAACCCAAGCTGGCAAACGAACGCGGCAGGCGGACGGCAGACAGGCCGCCGGGGATCGGGCAAGCGGGAGGCCTTCTGGGGGGATTTAACAACCTGGCTGGACGATTGGCTGGAAATTAATCCGGATGGGACGGTGACCGCCTTCAGCGGCAAGGTCGAACTGGGCACGGGCGTGCGGACGGCCCTGGCGCAGATCGTGGCCGAAGAGCTGGATCTGCCGCTCGAACGGGTGCAGATGGTCATGGGGGATACCGAGCGCACGCCGGACGAGGGTTACACTGCCGGGAGCATGACGGTCAGCTCAAGCGGCACGGCCTTGCGAAATGCGGCTGCGTTGGCCCGGCGCACCCTGCTGGAAATGGCAGCGGAGCGGCTGGATGCCCGACCGGATGAGTTAACGGTGCAAGCTGGCTTGATTTCAGTGATCCGGCATCCAGAGCGAAAGGTCACTTATGCTGCATTGATGGGGGGCAAGCCATTCAACCTGGATGTCAGCGGGGATGCACCGCTGAAGGATCCAAAGACCTATACCATCGTCGGTAGCTCCACCCCGCGCGCCGATATCCCCGGCAAGGTAGCCGGCCGGCCCAGCTTTATCCAGGATCTGCGCCTGCCCGGGATGATGCACGGGCGGCTGGTGCGCCCGCCCAGCCCGGCAGCGGAATTTGTATCGATGGACGAAAGTTCCGTGACAAGTATCCCCGGCCTGGTCAAGGTGGTACAGCGCGGCAATTTTATTGGGGTAGTGGCAGAACGCGAAGAGCAGGCCAAGTTGGCTGCAGAGAATCTTAAAGTGGAATGGCGCGAGAAGGCCAGCCTGCCGTCCATGCAGGACCTGTACACGACTCTGCGTTCGATGCCAACCGAGGATACCCAGGTGGTCGAACAGGGAGACTACGAGACGGCCTATAAGCAAGCTGCTCGGCAGCTGCACGCCACCTATTACCAGCCTTACCATGCGCATGCTTCGATCGGACCTTCGTGTGCGGTTGCAGATGTGAAAGCGGATCAAGTAACGGTTTGGGCTGCCACACCGGGTCCTTACCCGTTAAGCGGAGCGCTGGCGAACTTGCTGGGCGTGCCCCCCGAAAAAGTGCACCTGATGCATGTGGAAGGGGCCGGCAGCTACGGCCAGAACGGCTCGGATGACGCCGCGGCGGACGCGGTGATCCTGTCTGAAGCAGTCGGCAGACCGGTGCGCGTGCAATGGTCGCGCCAGGACGAATTCGTCTGGGAACCGAAAGCCCCCGCCATGGTGATGGAAGTTCACGGCGGCCTGGATGCCCAAGGCAATGTGGCCGCTTGGGATTACCAGGTGTGGTCGCCTTCGCACGTGGCGCGGGCGCGTTCTTCCGAACAACTGGTGGCAGGCCAATTGATCAACGGTCAGGGTTCCTCCCATTTTGGTTTTTCTTTTGGGGCGGAACGCAACGCCCCCACCAATTATTCCTTCCCGAACCAGCGCGTGACAGTCCATTACATCGCCGAATCGCCCTTACGGGCTTCTTCTTTCCGGAGCCTGGGCGGCGCAGAGAATACCTTTGCCAACGAATCCTTCATGGATGAGCTGGCCGCCGCAGCGGGCGCGGATGCAGTGGATTTCCGGCTGCGCTACCTGTCGGATGGGCGGGCGCGTGAAGTGTTAAAGACGGCGGCCGCAAAGGCCGGCTGGGATACGCGTCCGTCCAGGCAGGGGAGCAAAGAGCAACTGGCGGAGGGACGCGGGGTGGCCTTTGCGTGGTATGAGAACGACCAGGCAATTGTGACTACGATTGCACAAGTCCAGGTCGATACCAGCAGCGGAGCCGTGCGCGTGAAGCGGATGGTTGTGGCGCACGACTGCGGGTTGATCATCAACCCGGATGGGCTGAAGAACCAGATCGAAGGCAGTACCATCCAATCGCTCAGCCGGGCGCTTAAAGAAGAGGTGCATTTCGATGAATGGCGGATCAAGAGCATTGATTGGGACTCTTACCCGATCCTGACGTTTTCCGAAGTGCCTGAGGTGGAGATCGTGCTGATCAACCGGCCCGATCTACCGGCTGTGGGCGCTGGAGAACCTTCGACCACCACGACCGCGGCGGCGGTTGCCAACGCCATCTTCGACGCCACGGGCGCACGCCTGCGACAGATCCCTTTCACGCCGGAGCGGATGAAGGCTGCATTAAAGGACGTTCGGGTTTGATGCGATGAGGTAAAAAATCGGAGGAAGGGGAGTGTTTAGAGTGCCGAAAAAAGCAAATTATTGCTTGCTTGGAGCGATTGCCGGGGATGTTATTGGTTCTGTCTATGAATACAGTGAACAGAAAAGTTTGGATTTCCCACTTTTAAGCCAATCCAGCCGGGTTACCGATGATAGCATCCTGACCTTGGCTGTTGCCGATGCAATCCTTAATGGGCGCAGTTACATGGAATATATCCATCGATATGCCCAAAACTATCCAGACCATGATTTTGGCGGTAGTTTTAGAGTTTGGATGATGTCCAAGAATCCCCAGCCTTACAACAGCTTTGGAAATGGCTCGGCCATGCGGGTCAGTCCGATTGGTTGGGCGTTTAAAACCGTTGAGGAAGTTTTACAGGAAGCGGAAGCCAGCGCGGCCGTCACGCACAACCACCCGGAAGGGATCAAAGGTGCACAGTCAGTGGCTCTGGCAATCTTCCGTGCGCGACATGGGAGCACAAAAGAGAATATTTGCGAAGAGGTTACCGAACGTTTTGGATACAATCTGCTCCGCAGCGTGGATGAAATCCGCCCGACCTATCATTTCGATGAAACCTGTCAGAAGACTGTCCCGCCGGCGATTATTGCTTTTCTGGAATCACGGGATTTCGAGGATGCCATCCGCAAGGCAGTCTCTTTAGGTGGGGACGCCGATACGCTTGCCGCCATCACCGGTTCAATTGCGGAAGCATTTTACGGGGGTGTTCCGAAAGAAATAATGTTGGGGATACGAAAAAAAATTCCAGCAGAGCTATGGAATGTTGTAGAACGTTTTAGCCTGAAGTATTCTTGATAAAGCCCCTAAAAGTTCTTTCTGTTAACTAGCATGCAAGCTGAAAAGTGAACCCTGCTAATTAAAATCTGACATTGAGGCTTCTGAATTTGATGATGTAGAAGGTTCAAAATGGTGGTTCCAACATCGACCCAAAGAACTAAAGAAAACAAATCAGCAGAGACCCATCCATTCAAGAGAATCTAATTTGTACAAGTTATAATGCTGGCGAGGAGAAAACCATCAAGCGGGGTTACATCTATCAATGACGAGAGACAATCATGCCGAGTAAACCAAACCAACATTACACAAAATTCCGCCAGTCTTACGGGCCGTGGGCCCTGGTGGCAGGAGCATCGGAAGGGCTGGGGGCGGCCTATGCAGATGCCCTGGCGAGGCGCGGCCTGGACCTGATCCTGGTGGCCCACCGGCTTGAATTACTGAAAGCGCTGGCGGCCCGGTTGACCGTGCAGTACGGCATTAACGTGCGGACCCTGCCACTCGACCTGTCCCAATCTTTAGCGGCTGGTCAGATCGCCCAGGAAACGGAATCCGTGGAGGTCGGCCTGTTGGTCTACAACGCGGCTTACTCGGCGGTGGGGCCATTCTTCGACCATTCCCTAGACGACCATCTGAGAGAGATCGACACCAATATGCGCACCCCCCTCGGGCTGGTGAATACCTTTGGCCAGCGCATGCTGGCTGCCGGGCATGGCGGCATCATCCTGATGGCCTCCCTGAGCGCTTTCCAGGGTTCGGCTTATATCTCCATTTACAGCGCCACCAAGGCCTTCAATATTGTGCTAGCCGAAGGACTGTGGGAGGAATGGCGAAGGAGCGGCGTGGATGTGCTGGCCTGCATCGCCGGGGCCATCCGCACGCCCAACTACCTGGCCAGCTCTCCCAAGCGCACCGGCCGCATCTCGGATGCCACCCTGGAGCCAGAGCTGGTGGTGGCCAAAGCCCTGGCCGCAATGGGTCACCAGCCAAGCGTCATTCCCGGGCGGCTTAACCGCTTGTCCAGCTTCGTGATGCGGCGATTGCTCTCCCGCCAGGCCGCGATACGCATCATGGGCAACGTTTTACGAGGCATGTACGTGCAGACGGAACCCAATCGATCGGAGGCAAAAGAATGAACCGCATAACCATCCCATTCCGCCAACGCCGGCTGGACTGGTTGCTGGTAGCCTTCTTCGTCATCAATTTCTTTTTCATCACGTATATCGTCGATCTGGAGCAACTGGTCATTCCGGACCCAACCCAGTATCGCCAGCCGGCCTGGCCGCCGCCGGCGATGCTGAATATCATCCATGCCTATGGCTCGACCTATGACCCGCTCCTGATGGCCCGTCCGCAATGGTGGAAGGACACTATCTGGCTGGACGTGCTCTTTTATGGCCCTTTCTATGCCATGGCAATCAACGCCTTCCTGCGCGGGAGGGAATGGATCCGCATCCCGGCCATTTTCTATTCCGGGATGATGTTCGCGGACGTATTCATTATTTTGGGAGAGGAGATTGCCGGTCCGCATGCCAGCCCGCACCTGCCGGTGGTCCTGGCCCTCAACCTGCCCTGGCTGCTGCTGCCGATCGTTCTCACCATCCGGCTCTGGAATGAGCATCCCTTCACGATGGAAGCCCGGGAGAGTGAGAATATCCTTATTGCCCCCAAATTCCTTGACAGTTCCAGACAGGCGTGATATAAACCGCGCCAACATGTTACCAGTAAATTTGAATCTGAAGTCACCTCGCGCTCGTCGTCCCATCTCTCCGTCCAACCGGGAAGGATGGTTTTTTTGTGTTTGCATGAGATCGAATTAACCCAACGCGCGCACTGAAGCAAACCAAGCCCTCCTCACCAGGAGGGCTTTTTTTACACCATCGTTCCGGGAACCATAATCTTATCCAACAAGGAGAAATGTATGTCGAAACAAAATGTAAAGAAAGTCGTACTCGCCTATTCCGGCGGATTGGACACTTCCGTGATCGTGCCCTGGTTGAAGGAGAACTATGGCTGCGAGGTGGTCTGTTTCGCGGCGGATGTGGGCCAGGGCAAGGAGTTGGATGGCTTGGAAGCCAAGGCCATAGCCAGCGGCGCCAGCCAGCTGGTGGTGCATGACCTGCGCGAGGAATTGGCCGAGGACTACATCTTCCGGATGCTACGCGCCGGAGCAATCTACGAGCGGAAATACCTGCTGGGAACATCCATCGCCCGCCCGCTGATCGCCAAACACCAGGTCGATGTAGCCCACGATGTCGGAGCGGATGCATTGTCGCACGGCGCCACCGGCAAAGGCAACGACCAGGTGCGGTTCGAATTAACCTATACGGCTCTGGATCCACGCTTGAAGGTGATTGCGCCGTGGCGCGAGTGGGAGATCCGCTCACGCGAAGACGCCATCGCCTACGCCAAGGCCCACAACGTGCACGTCAAAGCGACCTTGAAATCCATATACAGCCGGGACGCCAACCTGTGGCATATATCGCACGAAGGCGGTCTGCTTGAGGACCCCTGGCAGGAACCTGAAGAGTCCATGTTCCAAATCTCGTGCGCACCGGAAAACGCCCCAGATGAACCCGCTTATATCGAGATCGAATTCGAGTCCGGTTCACCGGTGGCCATCAACGGGGAAAGACTCTCCCCGGCCACCCTGATCACCCGCCTGAATACCCTGGGCGGCACGCATGGGATCGGGCGCGCGGACATGGTCGAAGGCCGGCTGGTGGGGATGAAATCCCACGGCGTTTACGAAACTCCCGGCGGGACGATTTTGGTGGCTGCCCACCGCGAAGTGGAGTCGCTGGTGTTGGACAAGGATACCATGCACTACAAGGATACGCTGGCAATCAAGTATGCCGAACTGGTCTACAACGGCATGTGGTTCTCGCCACTGCGCGAAGCGCTGGACGCCTTCATGGACAGCACGCAGGGGCCGGTAACCGGCTTTGTGCGCCTGAAGCTGTATAAGGGCAACATCATCCCGGTCGGACGCAAGAGTCCCTTCAGTCTGTACCGCGAAGATTTTGCCACGTTTGGCCAGGAAAATGTCTACGACCAATCAGACGCCGAAGGCTTCATCCACCTGTATGGGCTGCCGCTCAAGGTACGCGCCCTGAACGGCCTGCCGATTTCCGGGCTGAACATGCCAAAACCGGATTATTCCCGATTCAAGCGGGATTAGGGAGCAGAGAAGGGAGAACAGGGCATGACTCTTTGGGGTGGCCGGTTCAATGGAAAACTCGACCCGCAAGCCTGGGCCTTGAACGCCTCGCTCAGTTTCGACCAGCGGCTGGCATTGCAGGACGTGCGCGGCAGCCTGGCCTGGGCGCAGGCGCTCGCAAAAGCGGGAGTGCTCACAGACGATGAAAGGAACCAGATCAGCGGCGGATTGGAAACGATCCGGGGTGAATTCGAACGCCAGGAATTCGCCTTCCAGGCAAGCGACGAGGACATCCACACAGCCGTGGAACGCCGGCTGGGCGAACTCATCGGCCCTGCCGCCGGGAAATTGCACACCGGTCGCAGCCGCAACGACCAGGTGGCCACCGATCTGCGGATGTGGCTGCTCGAAGCCATCCAGAACCTGGATATTGCCATTGCCGGCCTGCAAACCAGCCTGGTCGACCGGGCCGAATCTGACCTGGAGATCCTGCTGCCCGGTTACACCCACCTGCAACGCGCCCAGCCGATCCTGATGGGACACTGGTGGCTGTCGCACTTCTGGCCGCTCCAGCGCGACCGGGAACGCCTGTTGCAGTTGCGCACTCGCACAGCCAGCCTGCCGCTTGGTTCGGGCGCGCTGGCCGGTACCAGCTTCCCGGTGGACCGACTCGCGCTGGCAGCCGATCTCGGATTTTCAGAACCATCTGCCAACAGCCTGGAGGCGGTCTCAGACCGGGATTTTGTGGCCGAGTTCCTGTTTTGTGCGGCCCTGACCGGCAGCCACTTGAGCAGACTATCCGAGGCGGTCGTGCTGTTTTCCACCACCGAGTTTGGCTTCTTTGAACTTTCGGATGCATTTTCCACAGGCTCAAGCCTGATGCCGCAGAAGAAAAACCCGGATGTATTCGAACTAGCGCGCGGCAAGGCCGGCACCCTGTTAGGCTACCTGACCGGATGGATGACCACCCTCAAAGGCCTGCCCTCCGCCTATGACAAGGATTTGCAGGAAGACAAAGTACCGGTCTTCAGTGCCTACGACACATTGATGGGAATCCTGCCGGTCCTGGCTGGCGCCCTGCATACCTTGACCCTGCACCCCGAACGGATGCGGGCAGCCATCGATCCCGGCATACTGGCTACCGACCTGGCCGATTATCTGGTCCGGAAGGGACTGCCCTTCCGCCAGGCGCATGCCCTGGCAGGCCAGGCTGTCCAGCTGGCTGGCAAATTGGGCAAACCGCTGGACAAGCTCTCCCTGTCGGAATTTCAAAGCCTGAGCGGGTTGATCGAATCAGATGTATATGATGTGTTTGACCCGCAGCAAAGTGTCGCCCGGCGCAATGCCAGCGGCGGTACTGCTCCGGAAGCAGTCAAAATGCAATTGCAAAATGCAAAACTCAAAATTCACAAAGTATGAACACCATTCGCCAAACCAAAAAGGAGAACAATCAAAATGAACGCTGTAACATGTCCTGAATGTGGTGCCGAAATCACCCTGGAAGCCACGGTGGAAACCGGAGAAATCATTGTGTGCTCGGATTGCGGTGTGGACCTGGAGGTCACCTCACTTGATCCCGCCACGGTCGAGCTGGCTCCGATGGAGCAGGAAGATTGGGGTGAGTAGACAGATGCACCCAACGGGTATGACAGCAAAGAGACTCCGCATCGGCGTGCTGTACTCACGCGTGCGCGTGGAAGAGAAATGGATCTTTGCCTCGCTCGAGCGGCGCGGATTGGACTACGAAAGGCTGGACGACCGGCTGGTCCATTTCGACCTGGACGATCCCGAGCCCTGGAGACAATACGATGCCATCATGGAACGCAGCATCAGCTATACCAACGGCCTGTATGCCTGCCGGATCTTCAATATCTGGGGCATTCTGACGGTCAACTCGGCCGCGGTGGCGGAGGCTTGCGGCGATAAACTCATCACCACGGCCCTGCTAGCCAAGGCGGGGGTGCCGCAGCCGCACAGCCGGGTGGCTTTCACGCCTGAATCGGCCCTGGAGACCATCGAGGCCATGGGGTATCCAGTGGTGCTCAAACCGGTGATCGGTTCCTGGGGCCGGCTGCTTGCCAAGGTCAACGACCGGGATACCGCCGAGGCCATTTTGGAGCACAAGGCCACGCTTGGATCGGTGCAGCATTCGGTATTCTATATCCAGGAATATATCAGAAAGCCCGGTCGGGATATCCGCGTCGTGGTGGTGGGTGACAAGGTCATCACCGCCATCTACCGCAAATCCGAACACTGGATTACCAACACGGCCCGTGGCGGCGAGGGGGAACTGTGCCCGGTCACCCCGGAGCTGGAGGAAGTGTCCCTGAAGGCTGCCCAGGCCGTCGGCGGAGGCGTGCTGGCTGTGGATGTGATCGAAGACCCGGAGCGCGGCATGCTGGTCAACGAGGTCAACCACACCATGGAATTCCACACCGTCCAGCCGCTGAGCGGAATCGATATCGCAGATACCATCGTCGGATACACGGTCGATATGGCTACCAGGAAGGGATAGGAGCAGAGTGTATGATTAAAGCCACCATCGTCGGCGGGTCCGGTTACGCCGGTGGGGAACTGTTGCGCCTGCTGCTTGCCCATCCGGAAATCGAACTTGCGCAGGTGACCTCGCGCAGCCACCTGGGAGAATATGTCTATCAGGTGCATCCCAACCTGCGCAAGCGGACATTGCTCAAGTTCACCGACCCTGATGCCATCCAGCCGGTTGACCTGCTTTTCCTGGCGCTGCCGCATGGTTCTGCCCAGCACAAAATTGGCCAATTCGCGGCCCTGGCTCCCAGCATTGTGGACCTTTCGGCGGATTTCCGCCTGCACAATGCCCAGGATTATGAACACTGGTACGGTTCTCCGCATGCGGCGCCCGAATGGCTGCCGAAATTTGTCTATGGACTGCCCGAATTGCACCGGGACGACCTGCGCGGCGCACATTATGCCAGCGGGGTGGGATGCAATGCCACCGCCAGCAACCTGGCCTTGTTGCCCCTGGTCAAAGCCGGGCTGGTGGAACTGGATAAACAGGTCATCCTCGAACTAAAGGTGGGTTCCTCCGAGGGTGGCGCGGAAGGGAATGCCGGTACGCACCATCCGGAAAGGTCCGGAGTGATCCGCACATTCTCCGCCTACGGGCACCGTCACACCGGGGAAGTCATTCAGGAAATGGGCCTGACAAATGTGTCCCTGACAATGACTTCCGTTGATCTGGTGCGCGGCGTCCTGGCAACCGCCCATGCCACCGTGAAAGCCGGTGTGACCAACAAGGACCTGTGGAAAGCGTATCGCAGCGTGGCGGCAGAAAACCCCTTTGTACGGATCGTCAAGGAACAGCGCGGCCTGTATCGGGTGCCCGAGCCGAAGGTACTGGCAGGATCGAATTACGCCGACCTTGGTTTTGATCTGGACGAGTCCAACGGGCACATTGTTTCCATCTGCGCCATCGATAATTTGATGAAAGGCGCGGCGGGTACGGCGGTGCAGTGCATGAACCTGATGCTGGGATTCGATGAAACGCTTGGGCTCGAATTTTCCGGCCTACACCCAATCTAATTGCGAACTTCTCCTGAATTACTTATGGAATCTTTATGAGCAATAATGTCATCGTGGTTAAATTGGGTGGGACGGAAGGCGTGGATTTCTCCGCCATCTGCCAGGATGCCGCCGGACTGCTTTCCCATGGTCAGCGACTGGTCCTGGTTCACGGCGGCTCGGCCGAGGCCAACCAGTTGGGTGAAGCCGTCGGGTATCCGGCGCGTTTCATCACCTCGCCATCCGGTTACACCTCCCGCTATACCGACCGACGCACGCTGGAGATTTTCGCCATGGCGGTCAACGGCAAAGTCAATACAATGCTGGTGGAAAGCCTGCAGCGGCTGGGTGTCAATGCACTTGGTTTGAGCGGCCTGGACGGACGACTGATGGCCGCCACCCGCAAGGATACCATCCAGAGCATCGAAAACGGCAAGCGCAAGATCATCCGGGACGATTACACCGGCAAGATCGAAACGATCAACACAGCACTTTTACAAACCCTGCTGGAGGCCGGTTACCTGCCGGTCATCGCGCCGCTGGCGGTCAGCACGGCCGGCGAGGCATTAAATGTGGACGCGGACCGTGCGGCTGCCATGCTGGCTGCGGCGCTGCAAGCCGGGACGCTGGTGCTGCTGACGGCCGTCACTGGATTGATGCGCAGTTTCCCCGATGAAAACACACTCATTCACAGCCTGCCACATCAAAAATTGGAGGAAGCCCTGAACTATGCCGAGGGTCGCATGAAGAAGAAAGTTCTGGGTGCACAGGAAGCACTGCAGGGCGGTGTGGGCCGCGTGATTATTGCGGATGGGAGGGTACAAAACCCCATTTCGGATGCCCTGGCAGGCAAAGGAACTATCATCGAATGATAAAGAACAGAGCCGTTCACCATTATGGCACCATTCCGCAGGAAGCCGATTCCTTTTTCGAAAAATTTTCCGAGAATATGTGGACAGGCAGGCATGACTGATTTCGATACCAAATCCAAAGATTGGGACGAAATGCCAGGTCGGGTCGAACGCGCCAGCGCTGTAGCGGCTGCAATCCGTGAACAGGTGGCGCTCTCCAAGTCCATGGTGGCACTCGAGTATGGATGCGGGACGGGACTGCTCAGTTTCTCTCTGCAGGCTGACCTTGGCCCAATCACGCTGGCGGACAGTTCTCTTGGGATGCTGGATGTTCTCAGGAAAAAAATTACCTTCGGCAGAGTCAAGAATATGACTCCAATCAAGCTGGACCTGGCCGTTGATACTCTGCCATTGCAGCACTTCAACCTGGTATACACCCTTTTGACACTCCATCATATCCAGTATACACAAAAGATCCTGCAAGGCTTCAGTTTCCTGCTTCAACCCGACGGTGTTTTATGTATCGCCGACCTTGACAAGGAGGACGGCTCTTTTCATTCGGACGAACCCGATTTTGACGGCCATAATGGTTTTGACCGTGCCGAGCTGGGCCTGGATTTGGCCCGAGCCGGTTTTAAAAATGTCCGCTTTACCACCTGCTATAATCTGATCAAAGGTGAAAGATCGTACCCATTGTTCCTGGCCGTAGCCGAAAAGAAATGAATAAGGGTTACGATATTCATCATTCTCTTTCCATTTATCAATATCACATAATCGAGGCATTCGCATGGATATTATCAGCATTGAAAATCGACACACTTCCGGCCTTTACTTGAAACAGCCGATCATCATGGTGCGCGGGAAGGGCGCTTGCCTGTGGGACTCAGATGGGAACGAATATATCGATTGCGCGGCCGGACATGGCGTAGCGAACCTGGGCCACGCGCACCCCAAAGTCGCCGCCGCGATTGCAGAGCAGTCCATGCAACTGGTGACTCTCTTTGAGACCTTTTACAACGACAAGCGGGCTGCTTTAATGGAGAAAATCAGCACGCTCGTCCCGGGACTGGATCGGGTATTCTTTTGCAACTCCGGCACCGAGGCGGTTGAAGCCGCGCTCAAGTTTGCACGGGTTTCCACCGGGCGCATAGCATTCATCGCGGCCATGCGCGGTTTCCACGGTCGGACGATGGGAGCACTTTCGGCCACCTATAACAAGAAATACAAGGAAGCCTTCGAACCGCTCGTGCCCGGTTTCAGTCACGTGCCGTATAACAACGTCGCAGCCCTGGAAGCCGCCGTAACGGACCAGGTGGCGGCGGTCATCCTCGAAGCCGTGCAGGGCGAGGGCGGGGTTTACCCGGCCGATCCCGCTTATTTGCAGGCTGCCCGCCGCATCTGCACGGAACGCGGCGCGCTTTTAATTATTGATGAAATCCAGGCCGGGCTTGGCCGCACCGGTAAAATGTTTGCATTCCAACACTCCAGCATCACCCCCGATATTGTTTGCGTGGCTAAATCACTGGCAGGCGGTCTGCCAATCGGGGCCGTGTTGTTTGGCGATTCGGTCAAGAACCTGGCTCCCGGCCTGCATGGTTCGACCTTCGGTGGAAATCCGCTGGCGTGTGCAGCCGCACTGGCCGCATTGACTGCCATCGAAGAAGAAGACCTGCCCGGTCAATCGGCCGCCAAGGGCGCCTACCTGATGGAGGCACTGAAATCCATCCAATCTCCGCTGATCCGTGAAGTGCGCGGGCTGGGGTTGATGGTTGGGATCGAACTCAAGCAAAAGGTGGCGCCCTACCTGCAGGCGTTACAGGATCGACATATCATCGCTCTCAATGCCGGGCTGACCACCATCCGGCTGCTGCCACCTCTGGTAATCACCCGTGAACAGTTGGACCGTGTCGTTGGAGCCTTGACCGAGGTATTGCAATGAATGCAATCCCGATTGATGATTGGTACCATCATTATCAGAGCCGACCGCTCGAAATTGTCGATAGTTCTTTGCGCGAGGGTCAGCAAACTTCGCTCCTGCACGACCATTACAAGTATTTCTTCACCATTCAGGATAAACAGGAAATCCTGCGCAGCCTGATCCTGTACGGGGTCAAATTCGTGGAATTGTTCGCCCCGAATGTCAGTTCTCGCGAGGCCGAGGATATCCAGGCAATGAAGGCAGTACGCGATGAACTGGTTGTCCAGAAAGGCTACACCTTCCTACTGGCGCATGTGCGCTGCCATCCGAAGGATGTGGAAGCCGCCATCAATGCTGGTTTTGACGGGCTGAATATCTATTTTGGCACCTCCCCGCAATCCCAAGCCTTCAATCATGGCAAAACGGAGGACGAGATCATCACAAGCGCCCGGACGTTGCTGGAGGATATACGCCGCAACCATCCCGAACTGACCTTGCGCTTCAGCGGTGAAGACGCCTTTCGCACCCCCCTGGATTCACTCCTGCGAGTCTACGATCCACTGGTGGAATTTGTGGACCGCCTTGGCATGCCAGATACGGTTGGCGTGGCCCGCCCACCGGTGGTATCCAGCCGCGTGCGGGCGTTGCGCGAACGCTACCCGCGTACCCCACTCGAACTTCATTTTCACGATGATCGCGGCCTGGCCCTGATGAACACCATCGAAGCGATCCTGGCCGGGGTGCAGTTCGTGGATACCACCCTGCTGGGCATCGGCGAGCGTTCCGGCATTACTTCCATGACTTCGCTCTTTTTTAACCTGTTCATTGACCAGCAATACGATTATCTGGAAGGCTACACCTTGCGAAGTTCCTATCCCATCAATGTTACCATGGCCGACAAACTCAAAACCCTTGTGCCACCCAAGGAACCGGTCAGTCTTACCAACCGGACCCACACCGCCGGGGTGCACCAGGGGGCTGTGCTGAATGATTCCGTTTCCTACGAGGCACACCCGCTGGATTTGTTTGGCGTCAGTGAACAGGATATTTTACTGGGACCGCTTTCCGGCTGGAACGTTGTCCACTATTTCCTGAAAGAGATTAATTATTTCGATATTGACGAGGATACTGCCCGCCAGGTGACGGCCCACTTTAAGGATAACAGCAACCTATTGAACGGTGATATTTCTGCTGCTGATCTGCTCCTGCGCATTGCCAAAGACGAGTTCCATCTGAAACAAATCGTCAAGGCTCCCACCGACGCGCTGCAGATCGTCCAGCGCATGGACAAGCGCAATATCCAGTTGTCCAAGTCGCTAGAGTCATAAGGCATGGCTGTCCTGGTTTTTACTGAAAATACCCTGGCAAGCGGTCAGCGGACTGCTGATCTGGGCGGTACGGCCAGCACTTTACAGTTCACGCGGACGGTGTGTGCGCGGCTTGGATAGATTTATATTTTTTCCTCGTTACCTTCTTGTACTTTGCAGCACTATGTGGTTATGTTAAGCTCGAACTTCTTGGAATCATTACTAAACTCAACCATTTTGCGCTAAAATTCAAACTCTATCTGCATGCAATTCAATTGACTTACGACACACGAAGTGAATTCAACCCTATTTCCTTTGTTGCCCAGGTAAGTCATTTGGTTATCAGGGAGTCATTTGTATGATCCAACAGTTTTTAAGAAATGCCATAATCTTCTTTAAAACCATATATAAAAAGACTGTCTGGAAAAATATCGGAGCGGTCTCCATTGCATTCATCATAACCAGATTAATGGTCGTTGTTGTCACCTATTTCTCCATGATTCTCATCCCGATTTTACCAGGTGCTGATCATTGGCGGTATAACCCACGTAATGTTATTCCGGATGGGTTAATTCGCTGGGATAGTTGGGGGTATATTTCCATTGTTAAAAATGGCTATTCTCTTATAACTACTGCTTTTTTCCCTCTTTACCCTCTTCTTATTCGACTCTTTTCGTCACTGAAAGGAAACATATGGACTTCTGGTTTGTGGATTTCCAATCTCTCATTCTTAATCGCCCTCTTTTACATATATGCAATAGCAAAACAAGAATTTGACGATGACACAGCCAGCCGGACTGTTTTCTATATTGCATCAGCGCCAGCCGCTTTCTTTTTCTCTACGGTCTACACCGAAAGTGTTTTTTTACTTTGCTTAGCCGCTTGCTTTTATTATTCCCGGAACAGGAAATGGTTGTTGGCTGCAATTGCTGGCGCGCTGGCATCCGCGACGAGATTGACCGGCGTTTTAGCTGCCTCATTCATATTATTTGAAGCCTTATGGCAACAAGGAGTTCGGTTTATACCAAAGCCTTGGAGTATACAGGCTCAAATTAATATTCTGAAAGATGGTATACAAACCCTTCCCAAAGCATGGAAAGGTATTCTCGCTGCTTTATTTTCTACATCTGGTCTCATCGCTTATATGTTTTATCTGTATCAGAAATTTGGGGATCCACTCGCTTTTCTTCGAGCTGAAAAAAGCTGGAGCAAAACGATTAGTTGGAATTGGCCTGTAAGGTTAATTCAAAATATTATTAATTTCCATAGGGTTACAGGAAATATATTGGCTGGAGGTTTTGATAATCCTGAACACGTAATGGACCCAATATTTTTAATCGTTTTTATTCCCCTGGTAATTATTGTTTTTTTGAAGTTTCGTCCTTCGTTTGGCTTGTTTACTTTGCTATCATTCTTGTTGCCGTTAATAAGTGGTAGACCAGATTCAATGAGAAGATATGTTTTAGCTTTGATCCCATGCTATCTTCTGCTGGCGTTATGGGGGAAACGACCATGGGTGGATCGCATAATTGTTGGAATTTCATTGCCTTTGCAAGCCCTTTTCTTGGTACTTTTTTCACACTGGGTTTTTGCAGGATAGACTATTAAAGGTGAGTTAATAATATCCTGGAAATTCTATGATGGATTCAATCCCCGAAACCCTGCTTAACCTGGTCAAGATCTACAGCCCTTCCGGCAGCGAAGCAACCGCGGTCAGTTATCTCGTCAGCCGCATGCAGTCTTTGCATTATTCGCAAGCTTTCACCGATGCAGCCGGGAACGCGGTGGGAGTGATGGGTGACGGCCCACGCCAGATCGTCCTGCTGGGTCACATCGATACCGTCCCCGGCGAAATCCCCGTCCGGGTGGAATCCATTTCTCCTGCAGGGCAGGTTCTCTATGGCCGCGGTTCAGTGGACGCCAAAGGGCCGCTGGGTGCGTTTGTGGATGCGGTGGCAGCCTGTGGACCGATGCCTGGCTGGCAAATGATCGTTGTTGGAGCGGTTGGCGAGGAACAAGATTCGCCCGGAGCGCAATATGTTGTCAACGTTTACCACCCGGAGGCTGCCATCCTCGGCGAGCCCAGCGGCTGGGAGCGGGTCACCTTGGGTTACAAGGGCAGCGCCTGGGCAATGGTAACAGCCCGGCGTTCGCTCGCGCATACAGCCGGCCAGGGCGAAAGCGCCTGCGAGGCGGTCGTCCGGGCCTGGGAAACGATCGGCGCAAAGGCCGCCGGGATCAACCATGGCCGGGAGAAGAACTTCGAACGGATCCAGCTTTCCCTGCGAGGGATGGATTCCGGCGGGGATGGCTTCGAGGAGTGGGCGAGTCTGCGGGTGGGGGCGCGCCTGCCGTTGGACCTGCCGCCGGAGCGCTGGTACGAAGAACTATCCGACGATGCGCAGCTTACCGGCATCCCTGGCATTTCCATCCAGCCGGTTGGTTTTCCCATCCCGGCCTGGCAAGGCGAAAAGAACAATGCACTGGTACGGGCCTTCCTGGCGGGCATCCGGGCGGCGGGGGGACAGCCCGGCTTCCTGCTCAAGACCGGCACGGCCGACCTGAACATCGTTGCCCCGGCCTGGGGCTGCCCGGCCCTGGCCTACGGCCCGGGGGATTCCTCGCTGGACCATACGCCCGATGAGCACATTGCGCTGGCCGAATACCATCAGGCGGTGGAAGTGCTGCAGTCTGTACTGAAGAGGCTCTGCCAGGATAAACCAGGCGATCCCAAATTATTGGGATAGGCCATCCAAGTGGGGGTAGCCAGCAAAGATGGTTCTTGCTCCTGCCATTTTATCCGGGGTATAATTTCCTTTGTACAATATTATGTAACAGCATAATTAATCAAGGCATGGGAATGAGCGGGCGGCGCAGCCGCCCGCACACATCATACCTTCACAAATTGAGCAGATACTACATTATTTCCTGTGGGAGAAAAGCCGGCCATGGCATTGAAGCCAAAATTCAAGAGCATTACTCTCCTCGATTTTTATAAATTATTTCTCGGTCTCGCCATACTCGAAGGCTTCCTGGCATTATGGTGGTTATTCAGGGTCCCTTCCGAAGCCCGCAATACCTTCCTTGCCAACTTTTCCCTGCAACGCATCAGCCTGGGATTTGTGATCATTGTTGTTCTGGGAGTATTTATTTTTGCCCTGGTTGACTCTTTCAAGTCCCAAAAGTTGCTGGCGTTTCTCAATTCCAGGCTTGCAACCATTTTTGATTTTGAAATCAACCACACGCTGATCAAGACCGCCCTCATCTTTATATTAACTTCCAGCCTGGCAAGTCTCTTATTTTACTGGTTCCCCGATCTGCAAAGGTTGATATTCTTTCTTCCCAACAATTATATATTTACGGTTCTGGGAGAACGGGCCGGATTATTGATCGGATGGATTGCGCTGATCAGCCTGCAAAGCTTGATTCTATATGCCATTTCAGGAATAAAAGCCAATCATCCCATCACCACTCCGGTACGATTAATGGTTGTCTCCTGGATGATCGAAATATTCGTATTCGTTTACTTTGCGCTATGGAGTTTAATTGCGAGAAAATTGGCGCTGGATGTTCTTCTAGGCCCCGGGGTTAAGATCCTGATCCTGTCAATATGGTTCTCGTTGTGGGCTTATCTGAACAAACGAAAAGATTGGGCCGGGCGGATATTTCTGCTCGTTACCTGCATCAGCATCTGGTTGTGCGTTTTCATCGTGTCCCTGCAGTTTGCGCAATGGTTCGATCGATGGAATACGCCAGATCTGGATCTATACAATCAGCTGGCTTACGCATTCCTGCGCGGAAAAATGTATCTGATCAATCCCACGGTTACCGATGCCTTGACTTATTTTAAGGGGCATTATTTCGTTCCAGGGCCGCCATTCCCGGCCATTATCATGCTGCCCTTTGTTGCCGCACTGGGCATCCAGGGCTTCAATACCACCACCTTCTCCATCGTACTGGCTGCTGCCAGCGCGGTAATCGTATATCTTATTTTGCACAGCCTGATACACGCAGGCTGGATCAAGCTATCCCGCTCCGGTGCGATCTGGCTGACGGCCCTGTTCTCGTTTGGGACAATGTATTGGTACCTTTCCATCGATAGCCGGAAATGGTATTTTGCCCAGGTGGTAACCGTGCTTTTTTGCGGACTGGCTTTCCTTTCCGTGCTAAGAAAATGGTCACCCTGGTTTGCCGGGATTTGCCTGGCCGCCGCCATCTTGTGCCGCCCGGATGTATTTACCCTTTGGCCGGCGTTATTGGCCATTGCCATACAACAGAACCTGGATGGCGAGAAAAAAATCAAATGGAAAGAAGTGATCAAATGGGGCGTGCAGTCAGCCATCCCGGTGGTTATCGGAGCAGGAATCCTGTTTTCGTATAACTACCTCAATTATGGGAGTTTCTCTGACTTCGAATACGGAAATATCAATGGAGCGTTTTGGATCATACAGAATGTGCAGAAATATGGTCTTTTCAGCACCCATTTCATGGCATCCAATCTAAATTTGATGTTTCTGGTTCCACCTCCATTAACAGCCGCCTGTGGCTATTTTCTTACAAGGAACTGGGGAATGAGCATATTTGCCACCACGCCGGCTATTATTTACCTTTTCCGAAGATTAAAGATCTCCTGGTGGACGGTGGGCTGCTGGTGTTCCATCCTACTCACGATTATTGTGTTATCCCTGTATTCCAATAATGGGTCACAACAGTATGGCTTCCGCTATATGCTGGATTTCATGATCCCGATGATCATGTTGATAGCCTGTAATGCCGGCGAGAGAATCTCAGCTCCCCTGAAAACGCTCATCATCGCCAGTATTCTCATCAACTATTATGGCACGCTTTCCTGGTTCCGAGGGCCCTGCTAAAGGCCAACGAATAAGGAAGGATGGAGAAAAGTCGTCAATGTCGATGAAATCAAAACCCACAAGGGTTACTCTTCTTGATTTCTACAGACTATTTCTTGGCCTCGGCATTCTGGAAAACATCCTGGCAACCTGGTATCTATTCAGTCTTCGCTCGAAAACTCAAAATGTTTTCCTGGCTGGCTTTTCCCTGCAACGGATAAGTGCAGGATTTGCGATCTTGCTGGTTCTTGGGGTGTATATTTTTCTCCTTACCGACTCGATCCGATCCCAGAGATTCCTCAAATTTCTTGCATCCAGGCTGGAGAGTATTCTAAAAAGAGCGGTCTACGAAATTCTGATCAGATCAGCTCTCGTCATCATCATGGTAGCCAGTCTGGCAAGACTCTTGTTGTATTGCTTGTATATGGCTCCGGACTTTCAAAGGTTGGTGTTCTTTCTTCCCAACAATTACATTCCCTGGGAGTTGGAGACTCTTCCGAAAATATTGATCGGGTGGGTATTCCTGATCAGTTTAAAAATTCTCATTCTGGATTTGATTTGGGGCAGGCAAGCCAGCCGGCCATTATCTGTTCAGGCACGGCTGATGGTTGTTTCGTGGACGATTGAGATATTGGTGATGCTGTATTTTGTGGCGTGGAGTTATGTCACGCGGAAAATTGCGCTGGATGTTCTACTGGGGCCCGGGGTTAAGATCCTGATCCTGTCAATATGGTTCTCGTTATGGGCTTTTCTGAACAGGCGCAAAGGATGGGTTGGTCGATATTTCCTGCTTTTTACCTGCCTCAGCATCTGGTTGTGCGTATTCATCGTATCCCTGCAATTTGCCCAATGGTTCGATCGATGGAATACGCCTTCATTAGATCTATTCAATATGCTGGCATACGCCTTCCTGCACGGAAAATTGTATCTCATCAATCCTCCCGACACAGGCGCATTAACATTTTTTCAAGGACATTGGTATGTTCCAGTACCGCCTTTCCCGGCTATTCTGATGTTGCCCTTTATTGCCATTTGGGGCATCCAGGCCTTCAATACCACCACCTTCTCCCTCACACTGGCTGCCACAAGCGCGGTAATCGTATATCTTATTCTGCACCAGCTGATTCACTCGGGTTGGGTCAAGTTATCCCATTCCGGCGCGATCTGGCTGACGGCTCTTTTCTCGTTTGGAACAATGTACTGGTTCCTTTCCATCGACAGCCGGCTTTGGTACATCAGCCAGGTGGTAACGGTTCTTTTTAGCGGATTGGCTTTTCTGTCAGCCCTAAAGAAGTGGTCTGCCTGGATCACGGGGATTTGCATGGCAGCCGCGGTTATGTGCCGGCCAAACGTAAGCGTGCTTTGGCTGGCGTTAGTGGGAATAACCATACAACTTACTTTGAATCCACAAGAAAAAACCAACTGGAAATATATATTGAAATGGGGTGTCCAGTCGGCAATCCCGGTAGTTATTGGTGTGGGGTTGCTGCTGGTGTATAACTATCTTCGCTATGGGAATTTATTTGACTTTGAGTATGGAAACATCAATGGCGCAGTGTGGATTCTGAAAAACGTGCAGAATTACGGTGTTTTCAGCACCCATTTTTTTGCATCCAATCTTACCTCTATGTTCCTGGCACCACCTCCATTGTCTGCGGAGTGCGGCTATTACCTTACGCGAAACTGGGGGATGAGCATGGTTGTCACTACGCCGGCGATTATTTACATTTTCCGTAGATTTAAGATGTCCTGGTGGACTCTTGGCTGCTGGTCTTCCATCCTGCTCTCGATCATCCTGTTATCTCTGTATTCCAATAATGGGTCACAACAGTATGGATACCGCTATATGCTGGATTTCACAATCCCGATGATCATGCTGATTGCCTGTAATGCCGGCGAGAGAATTTCTGCTCCCCTGAAAACCCTCATCATTGCCAGCATTTTCATCAATTATTATGGTACGCTTTCCTGGTTCCGAGGGCCGTGTTAATTATGGGTATAAGTGAAGTATCACGTGCTCCCAAGCACATTGCAAAATTGTTTCTAAAATTTCTCAAACCGCAGAGATGGAATCTAAAAATATTCCAGGTTAACCTTTAACAGGATTAAATCGTCGGCAATAAAGGATGACTTTTCGTATGTCCGGAAAAATAAAATATCCATCGATCACTCTTCTGGGATTATATAGGTTTTTTCTTGGGCTGGTGATTCTCGAAGGCATCCTGGTTGTATGGTTATTGTTCCGGATCCCTTCGGAAGCCAGAAGGGCTCTTCTTTCTGGATATTCCCGCCTGCGCATCGGAATCGGGGGAACAGTCCTTTTCATTCTGGCCGTTGTTATTTTCCTGCTTTTGGATTCTTTATTGTCCCGACGATTCCTTAAATTTTTCGCCATCCGGCTTGCATCCATTCTCAGTGTGGATATGCATCGGACCATTATAATAACCTTTATTGTTATCGTTTTAATAATCAGCCTGCCATTTGCCGAGGAATATATTTTTATAAGCCTGGGAGGAAACTCATTATTGGTGGTTGGGTTATTTATCGGCTGGTTTTTCTTAATAGGCTTACAAATCTTCAGCCTTTATGCCGTATGGGTCAGGAAAGCCAGCCCCCATGTTTCCACCCCGAACAGGGTGATGCCTTTCTATTACAAATATGCAATCATCATATTCTGCCTGCTTGCTTTTGTCTTTGCTTATTTTTACCAGAATGGCGAATGGAATGGAAATTCCCGGTTTGACCTGATATTTGCCATGGTCCAGGAGAGGCGTCTTACAATTGATACCTTCCAAAACCAACCGGGCATGGACACAGGCGACAAAGCTTATTTCAACGGTCATTATTATTCCGATAAAGCGGTCGGTCCGGCAGTGGTAGGTGCAATTCTTTACCTGCCCATCCATTGGATGAACCAGGTTTTCAATCTTGGAAGTCCAGCCGCTTCGGAAACGATTTTGACTTACTTGGTGATTGGAATTCCTTCGGCTTTTGCAGGAAGTCTGATATATATTCTGTGCTGGTATTTATCCAGAAGCCGATTCCGGGCCTATTTGGTCACCCTGGCGATTACTTTGGGGACGCTCTATTTCCCTTATGGCATTACTTTCTTCAGCCACCAATTCACTTCGTCCCTGCTCTTTAGCGCCTTCTTTTTGATTTTCTTTCTAAAAGAAAAGCCTGAGAAATGGAAAACCTGGTATTCATTCCTGGTCGGTTCGCTGCTGGGTTGGGCAATGATCAGTGATTTTCAAGCCACAATCATTGTCATCGCTCTCGTATCATATTACTTCTATATTCTTTGGAGAAATCGAACATTTCGCCATTTTCTTTCAATCATCTGGCCAATAATAGGTGGATCCATTCCACTGATGCTCCAATTGGGGTACAACAAACTGTGTTTTGGTAATTTCTTCGCCATGGGTTATATTAACGATAGTGACCCATCTTTCCATTCAGCTTTTTCACAAGGATTTATGGGAATACAATGGCCCAACTTGCAAGCGATTTACTATATGACCTTGCATCCGACCATGGGGATATTCTGGCAATCGCCGGTATTGATTCTTTCCATTGTTGGAGCATTCCTTATATTCCTGAAGCACCGATATCGAGCTGAAGCGATTCTGGCAATAGCCATTATCGGTTCATACATAATAATCTTATCGGGTTTTTATTCTTGGTGGGGTGGTTTCGCGGTAGGGCCACGTTACATTATTCCGATGCTGCCGTTCTTCTGTATCTTTTTGGCTTTTATTCCCAAGCGGCTCACCTGGCCATTAATAGTACTGAGCCTGATCTCTTTTGGACAGATGCTTGTCGCGGCAGCCAGCACGGTTCAGGTGCCGGATGGATGGGTGTCGGGAATCAGCACGCAGGGCTTTTTCTCTTATTCGAACATCTATAGTTATTGTTTACAGCAGCTCGAACACGGCAATTTTACCCAGAATCTGGGCTATCGACTTCTAGGCCTGGAATCTTGGAATAGCCTCATTCCATTTTTGGTTGTTATAGGAGCGTTCACCGGCTTCTTTTTTTGGGCAAAAATGGAGAAATCCCACCATCATGGCTTTCAGTCCATAAAACCATAGGGTTTCTGATCACATAGAATTTCCAGGATGATAACCTAAATTGAGAGCGGTTTGCATGAAATGCTATTCTTAAGAAAACAATAACATTCTGGGTGGTGACATTTATCTGGTCTCTAACCCCCGCCCCTCCAAAATATGAATTTTCTGGTAAAAAGGATGCCTTAATGTTGGAAAAAATAACCCGCAAACAACCCGCTCTGATGAAGGCACTCAAGCACATCATATTCCCGTTGCTTTTCTATTTTTTTATGTTTTGCCTGCTCACGTACCCGTTGATCCTCAAATTCTTCACGCATTTCTTCACAGATACCGGTGATGGTTTACAAAGCATCTGGAATCTCTGGTGGGTCGACCTGGCTGTTCGCAGACCGGATTTATACCCCACCATATGGCAAACAAACCTGCTCTACTGGCCTTATGGGACAACTTTGTATGGACAAACCCTCAATCCATTCAACGGGTTCTTGGCAGTGTTTCTGCTCAAATTCCTGTCGCTTACGGTGACATTTAATACAATCACGATTTTTGGCTTTGTCATGGGCGGCATGAGCATGTATTGGTTATCGCATTACCTGACCAAGTCATTTTGGGGAAGCATCATTGCGGGGTTTATCTTCACCTTTTCAAATTACCACTTCAGTAATGTCAATGGGCGTTTACAGCTGGTATCGCTTGAATGGATTCCTTTATTTGTACTATGCTGGTACTCCTTGATCATCAAACCCCGTACGGCTAAAGCCGCGGGGGCAGCGATTGTTTTATTTATGGTGCTTCTTTGCGATTATTATTATTTTTTCTATTGTGTCCTGATAGTGATCATAATCATTATCTGGTATGCAATCATCAAAAAAGATCTTTGGTTCCTCATCAGGAAAGAACATTTTCTTTCGATGGCAACTTTTACTGTCATGGTTTTGCTTCTCGTAACGCCAATCGTTGGCCCTTTAATATATAGCAATATCCGGGATCCCCTGGTAGGTTCCCACGATCCAACCATTTACTCTTTAGACCTGCTGGCACTTTTTATTCCAGGGGGACATTGGATGTTCAATCAATGGACTCGATTTTATTGGTCGAAACTACCGGGAAACATTCATGAAAGCAGTGTATTTCTGGGATTATCAGTTTACGTGCTCCTGGGTTATGCCTGGATTAATCGAAAGATACAAGATCTTGCCACTAAACAACTAATCTATCTGTGGTTCATAATCATCGGCTTCTTCTTCGTCATGGCTTTGGGACCGGAATTTCAGGTTGGAGGGAAGGTGATCTGGGATAAAGCCATGCCATATACCCTCCTGGTAAACATTTTGCCGCCACTTAAGCTCTCCGGGGTGCCGGTCAGAATGGTGGTGATGGTCATCCTGGGTGCATCTGTTCTTAGTGCGTTAGGAACTATTAACCCGACTCCTTGCACAAAGAACAAGAAAAATCAGGGGGCGGGGGTGAAGTTGAGCGCAGGGATCACCGTCATCTCACGGAGTTTGAGAGCCATGGCAGCCGACTGGCGT
>Ga0187853_10000483_pt1 | contig 42093 bp, 40 predicted proteins | sample June2016WEW_6_10_2_FD_132417 | JGI IMG/M metagenome (GOLD analysis project Ga0187853, IMG submission 132417) | Peatland microbial communities from SPRUCE experiment site at the Marcell Experimental Forest, Minnesota, USA - June2016WEW_6_100 | ecosystem: Environmental > Terrestrial > Soil >... | reverse complement strand
TTGAAAACGGCCGGGCAGTCATGACCAGCTTCTGGGCATTGGTGACGAACCCGAATTTGCCCTACCAGTTTCTGCACGTATTAGCGGATGGGATTACAACGGCCGGGTTCATTGTGCTGGGTTTCTGTGCCTGGCATCTCTTGAAAAACAAAGAGGGCGAGTTGGCATTGTTTCAACGTTCTTTCAAATGGGCGGCAATCTATGCGCTGATCGGCGTGGTTGCGGTGATCCTGGTGGGGGATGCTCAAGGCAAGTACCTGGAAAAGGTCCAACCCATGAAAATCAGCGCGGCAGAAGCCATCTGGCAGAACGAGTCCCCGGCGGCGGATTTTGTTGTAGTTGCCAGTATTGACCAGAAAAATGAAGATAATCCGTTCGAAGTCCGCGTTCCCAAAGCCCTGTCCTTCCTGCTTTATAGTAAATTCGAGGGAGGGGTGGAAGGCCTGAAAGATTTGCAAGCCGAGGCAGTAGCCAAATATGGGCCAGGGAACTATATTCCACCAGTGGCAATCACCTTCTGGACATTCCGGATCATGGTCGGTGTCGGGTTCCTGATGGCGCTGTTGGCGTTACTGGCAATCCTCAAACCAGTGATCAAGGTTTTGAATAAAAACCTGCTTTTCTTGAAGATCCTATTACCGGCAATGGCACTACCATATATCGCCAGTACTTGCGGCTGGATATTAACCGAAGAGGACCGACAGCCCTGGATTGTGTATGGCCTGCAAAAAACACAACAGGCGGTATCCCCCAACCTTACCACCGGGGATGTACTGTTCTCGCTGGTGCTGTTTATAGTGCTCCTGGGCGCATTAATTGCGGTAACTGCCCGGTTGATTTATCGCGCTGGTATCGCAGAGCCCAAAGTCGAAGAGACCGCGGAATAAGGAGAGCAGCAAAAATGAGCCTCAATACTGTCTGGTTTATCCTGGTCGCGATTCTGTTCACCGGTTTCTTCTTCCTGGAGGGCTTTGATTATGGGGTGGGTATGCTAATGCCGTTCCTTGGCAGGGATGATATGGAACGCCGCAGTATCATCAATACGATTGGCCCTGTCTGGGATGGGAACGAAGTCTGGATGATCACGGCTGGCGGAGCGCTGTTTGCTTCCTTCCCGCAAGTCTATGCCACCCTGTTCAGCGGATTCTATCTGGCACTAATTCTCATGCTGGTGGCTCTGATATTGCGCGGTGTGGCTTTCGAGTTCCGCGGCAAGCGTGACGATAAGGGTTGGCGGACTCTGTGGGACTGGGCGATTTTCACCGGCAGCCTGCTCCCGGCCTTATTGTGGGGTGTTACCGTCGCCAATTTGATGCGCGGCTTTGCCATCCAGCAGGATATGAATTACTACGGCGGTCTGTTGCCGTTGCTGAACCCCTACGCGTTGCTGGGTGGATTGGTGTTTATCGCGCTTTTTCTTTTCCATGGCGCCAATTTCCTGACCTTGAAGGCTCCCGATGAAATTGCGCTGCGCGCACGGAAGGTTGCATGGACTGCTTGGATCATTGCGACCGGTTTGACCGTGGCTTTTCTCCTCTGGACATTCTTCGCGACTGATATCTTAACGAAATCTCCCCTTAACGGCCTAATCCCGGCGATAGTGGCGGCAATTGCCCTGCTTGTCACCGGTTGGCTGATCCGGAGTGGGAAGAGCGGATGGGCTTTTGTTGCGGGGGCATCAACCATTGTTTTCGCGACCGTGATGGTATTTATGGGCCTGTACCCGCGCATCCTGATTTCCACGCTTAACCCGGATTGGAACCTGACGATCACGAATGCGGCCTCGAGCCCTTATACGCTCAAGGTGATGACGATAGTAGCAGCCATCTTCGTGCCGATCGTGCTGGCTTACCAGGGCTGGACCTACTGGGTCTTCCGGAAGAGGGTGGAGGCCAGGCCGGAAAAATTGACCTATTGATTCATGACAGGATAGTCCTCCATGGAATCACCCAAGCCCGTGATCGTGGCCGCTCTGTTTCCGGAAATTCATGCAGAGCTGCTCTCTTTATTGAAAAAGCTATCTGTGGAGGATTGGCAAAAACCAACTGTTTGTTCGGGGTGGCTGGTTAAGGATGTTGCTCTCCACATTCTGGGTGGCGGTGATTTAACTGCCATTCCCGATTTAGGTCATTTCGGGGAAACTTTGGGTTGAGAAAATTCGATGAAGGCTGCTTTGGTTGCCTGGCATGGTAAATGAAACCGCCAGGAATTGAATTACAGGCTACCGTGGGCGTGGAACTTTTTTATAACCTCCTTCATCTCCTCATCAGAAAGAATTACAGGGCTGCCAATACACTTTGCCTGGTAATATAACCTGCTTACCAGCTCAATCTCTTCGGCGGTTGAAAAGGCGGCATGGATGTCCACGCCTACCGTCACCAGACCGTGATTGGCCAACAGGCAGGCGTTGTAATTTCCAATCGACTGGAGAATGTTCTCCGAGAGCTCCGGTGAGCCATAAGTGGCATAGGCCGCAAGTGGCACCTTGTTTCCTGACAGACCGACCAGGTAATGCACCGCAGGAAGTTCCCAATTAAGGCAGGCAATGGTAGTGGCATAAACCTGGTGGGTATGAACTACCGCGTTGATATTTAGTCGGAATTTGTAAAGACTGAGATGAAACAGGGTCTCGCTGGAAGGCTTTAATTTTCCGTCTAATACGGTACCGCCCAAGTCAATCACCACTACATCTGCCGGCGTCATATCAAAATAAGCCACGCCGGTGGGCTTAATCGCCACCAGGCCTTCCGCCCGGTTATAGATGCTCAGGTTTCCCCCCGTCCCGGTGGTGAGCTGGGCGTCGATCAGCTTTCTTCCATACTGTACAATGGATCCTCTTTCCTTTTCCAAAAGCATAATGATCTCCCTGGTTACGAAAGGAATTGTGAGATTATTGTAACATCAACTTTTTACAAATATACTATCGCCTTTGATACAGATAAAATATATTATAATTATCATAATAATATTTACCAAAAAATAGAAGCGAGCAATCATAGATGCCTGAGCACATTCTTGTCACCGGAGCCACCGGTTATATTGGCGGAAGGCTTGTACCCCGTTTGCTGGAGGCAGGCCATCAAGTGTGCTGTTTTGTCCGCGACCCTGCGCGGTTGCGTGACTTCCCCTGGGTGGAACGGGTTTTGATTGCAGAAGGCGACGCATTGGATGCGCTCTCGCTGGTAAACGCCATGCAGGGGATAACCACTGCCTACTATCTTATCCACGGGATGCAGGGAGGCCGTGTGGATGCAGAACGGGATTTACGGGCAGCCAGTAATTTTGCCTCGGCGGCCGAAATGGCGGGCATCCAGCGCATCATTTATTTTGGCGAATTGGTGAACCCCAGCGACGATTTGTCCCCCTACTTGCGCTCACGCCATGAAACCGGGCACGTCCTGCGCCTGGGGCGCGTCCCGGTGACAGAATTCCGGGCCGGCATGGTGGTCGGGTCAGGCAGTGCCCTGTTCGAGATGGTGCGCTACACCACTGAACGCCAGCCGGTTTTTATCTGCCCGAAATGGTTCTTTTCCATGGCCCAACCGATCGCCATTCGCAATGTGCTGGATTATCTGATCGCGGCATTGAAAACCCCTCAAAGCAGCGGCAAGTTGATCGAAATTGGTGGCGCCACCCGGCTCACCTACGCCCAGATGTTGATGGCCTATGCACACGAGCGTGGCCTGACACGTATTTTGATCCCTTCCCCCTTTTACACCCCGCGCCTTTCGGCCTATTGGGTGCACATGCTCACGCCGGTGCATTGGCGGGTGTTGTTACCGCTCATCGAGGGGTTGCATAATGAGAGCGTGGTGGGCAACGATCTGGCCCGGGAACTCTTCCCCGAAATCCAACCATTGGATTACCATACGGCAGTACACCTGGCGCTTGGGCGTGTATCCAACGATGACGTGGAAACATCCTGGAGCGATGCCTTGGTGGTCACCCAGGGGGATAACCGGCCGGTGACATTGACCACCGCCGAAGGGATGATGCTTGAACGCCGTCATTTGGTCCTGGATCTGCCCCCCGCCCCGGTTTTTTGCGCCTATACCGGTCTGGGAGGGGAGCGTGGCTGGCTGTATCTGAACTGGATCTGGGAAATACGCGGCTGGATGGACAAACTGGTTGGAGGCGTGGGCCTGCGGCGGGGACGTCGCCATCCGGACGACATCCGGGTGGGCGAGTCGCTGGATTTCTGGCGGGTCGAGGCGGTCGAACCGGACCGGCTGATCCGGTTGCGGGCCGAGATGAAAGTGCCGGGCAAGGCCTGGTTGGAGTTCCAATCTATCCCGCAGCCCGACGGTAAAACGCTATTGACGCAGACCGCTTATTTTGCGGCGCATGGGTTGGCGGGTTTCCTGTATTGGTACCTGCTTTATCCCATTCATGGCTTTATTTTCAGTGGTTTGATTCGCAAAGTTGCTGAACGGGCGCAGAAACTGGCCCAGTCTTAAAGGTATTTCAGTGAATTCTGGCAGGTTGATCCTGGTCACCGGTGTGACCGGTTATATAGGTGGTTCGCTTGTGCCATGTTTGCTTGAAAAAGGCTATCGTGTGCGTATGTTAGTGCGCGATCCGAGACGTCTGGCCGGACGAGTCTGGCTGCCGCAGGTGGAATTGGTGCATGGGGATATCTTCTCTCGTAATATTCTGAATCAGGCAATGCAGGGGATTTCCGCAGCCTATTACTTTATCCATGGCATGAACAGTGGGCAGAATTATTCTGAAAAGGAAATTGAATCGGCTCGTCAATTTGCTTCTGTGGCGGATACCAGTGGAGTGAAGCACATCATCTATCTGGGAGGCCTGGCGGACCCGGATAAAGAGATCGGTTTGCACCTGCGTTCTCGCATCCAGACCGGGATTGCACTGCGCCAGGGAAGGGTACCTGTCACCGAATTCCGCGCCAGTCTTATCATCGGGTCTGGAAGTATTTCTTTCGAGTTGATCCGGTACCTGACCGAACAATTCCCCTTGCTGGTCAGCCTGCCATGGATGCATAACCGTACCCAACCGATTGCCATACAGAATATACTCGACTATCTTGTGGCCGCATTGGAGAACCCAAACTGCAGTGGGAAAATTTATGAGATTGGCGGTAAGGATGTGCTCACCTATGCAGGCACGCTGGCTGCTTATGCGCGGTTGCGTGGATTGAAACGCCGGTTAGTCATATTGCCCGGCATTTCCATAAATTTTCTAGCTCAAATAGCCGGAAAGGTCACGCCGGTACCGGCCAGAATAGCCGGTCCTCTGCTGGGCGGTATGCGCACTGACAGCGTGGTGCACGATGATGCCGCCAGCCGGGATTTTCCCCAGATACACCCATTGGACTATGCAACCTCCGTCCGTCTGGCTTTGGAATGTTTATCTCCAGGTTCCTTTGAAACGGATTGGGAAAATGGCTCTTCTTCGTTTAGAGTTAAACAGGAAGGTTTTTTCATCGAAGGGCTGCACATGCAGATCGATGCCCAGCCGGAAGCGGTCTACCGTATCATTACTGGCCTGGGAGGCAGACAAGGGTGGCTTTATTTGAACGGGCTGTGGAAATTGCGCGGGTTTATGGATCGGCTGGTTGGAGGTCCGGGTCTGCGCGGACGCAAAAATGTTGATACCCTTGGTGAGGGTGATATACTCGATTATTATCGGGTCGAGGCGCTTGAGACGAACCGGTTGGTGCGCCTCCGGGCAGAGTTGAAAGCCCCCGGTCTTGGATGGATGGAGTGGCGTATCCATCCGCGACCGGGAGGGGATGTTTTGCTTACCCAAATTGCTTTCTTTGCCCCCAAAGGAGTGCCCGGTTTTCTTTATTGGTATCTGTTGCTGCCTTTTCATCAGCTGGTCTTTTCCGGCCTGATCCGGGCGGTAGCCCGCCGGGCTGGTGAAAATCTGAGTACGGGTTAAGTTTTATTGCCCGCCATGAAGGAGATGCCAATGACAATCAACTTTTCGATGTGGAAGACCGCCATTTCGGGCCTGGTCAAAATGGATAGCAAGGAGGAATGGGACAAATTAGATGTCGTCTCCAAATGGCTGATTGCCACCCGTTCTGGCGTTACCACGGTGACGCTTTTCTCCTGTCTCATCGGTGGACTGCTGGCGTGGCGCGAAGGTCATTTCGCCTGGCTGCCCTGGATCATCATCACGCTCGGACTGTTCATTGCCCATGGAACGAACAATTTTCTGAACGATTACACCGATTTCAGCCGTGGGGTGGATAAGGACAATTATTTCCGCACGCAGTACGGGGTACACCCACTGGTGCAGGGGTTCTGGAGCAAGCGCCAGCAGCTGACTTGGTTTTCCATCAGCGGCGTGCTGGCTTTCCTGTCGGGAGTATATGCGCTCTTTTATACCAACTTTTCTCCGCTGATCATCAGCCTGTTTGCTTTCGGTGCGCTGGTGTTACTCTTCTACACCTGGCCGCTTAAGTACCTGGCATTGGGTGAACTGTGTATTTTCCTGATCTGGGGTCCGATCCTGGTTGCGGGCGTTTACAGCGTGCTGGCGCGCGGTTGGACGGCGAATACATGGTATGTGGCCCTGGCGGGTGTACCGTACGGATTGAGCGTTCTCAGCATCAATCTTGGCAAGCACATTGACAAGTTTACCGAGGATAGGAAAAAGGGTGTTGGCACGTTACCGGTCAGAATGGGTGAGAAGGCCGCACGCTATCTCAACATGGCAGTCCTGGTGCTGATCTACCTGGTCATCCTGTACCTGATCTTCGTGCCGCGATTTTTCACACCGGTCTTGCTGATTGTATTCCTGGCCGGAAGGCGCCTCATGTTCGCCGTCGGCGTCCATACCAAGCCACGCCCGGCGGAGCCGCCCAAAGACTGGCCGGCCTGGCCGACTTGGTTCTCCGGTTTCGCTTTCTACCACAACCGCCTGTTTGAAAACATGTTTGTGCTGGGTGTGCTGGCTGACGCGTTCTTGCGGATTTTCCTGCCCACCTTCTGGCTGATCAGGTGACCTTCCGGGCATGACCCGTCGCTTGTTGGCGCTCGCCCGTGACAGCCGCCTGGCTCTGGCGGCGACCATCCTGACCGGATTCGTGACCGGTCTGTTGACCATCGGGCAGGCCTCGGCTTGCAGCCAGGTGTTGGCGCGGGTTTTCCTGGGCGGGCAGACTCTGCCGGATGTCACGGGACTACTCCAACTCATCTTGCTGCTCATTTTTCTACGGGCATGCCTGGCCTGGGGCAGCGAAATTAGTGCCAACGCCGTGGCAGTGCGGGTTAAAAGCGACTTGCGCCAGCGCCTGTTCGATAAGATCCTGCGACTTGGCCCGGCCTACACACGTGGCGAACGCACGGGGGAACTGGTCAACGCCGCAGTGGCAGGGGTTGAGACGCTGGATGCCTATTTCAGCCAATACCTGCCGCAACTGGTTATTGCCACGCTCGTCCCATTAAGCATCTTGTTTTTTGTTTTTCCTCAAGACCCGCTTTCTGGGCTCATTCTGCTCCTTACAGCGCCGCTTATCCCGATTTTCATGTACCTGATCGGCAAGACCGCCGAAGCGCTGACCAAACGCCAGTGGGATACACTCAGCCGCCTGAGTGCGCATTTCTTTGACAGCTTGCAAGGCCTGACGACGCTCAAAGAACTCGGCCAAAGCAAAGCGCATGCCGGATCGATCGCCGAGGCCAGCAACCGCTTCCGCGATATTACGCTGGAGGTGCTGCGGGTGACCTTCCTTTCGGCGCTGGTGCTCGAACTGGTGGCAACGGTCAGCACGGCGCTGGTGGCGGTGGAGGTGGGGCTGCGTTTGCTCTATGGCCAAATGGCTTTCCAGCCGGCGCTGTTCCTGCTGCTGCTGGCTCCGGAGTTTTATATTCCTCTGCGCATGCTCGGCCTGCGCTTCCACGCCGGCATGTCCGGTACCAGTGCGGCGCGGCGGATTTATGAGATTTTGGATATCGAAGAACCAAGAGAAGAGAACAGAGAACAGGGAGCCGGGAACAGTTCCCAACTGTTCTCTACTCTCTCTTTATCTGCTCTCTGCTACACCTACCCCGGCGAAACCGAAGCAGCCTTGCAAGACATCACGTTGGAAATCCATGCCGGGGAACACATTGCCCTGGTTGGTTCCACTGGTGCCGGGAAATCCACCCTGGTGGCGCTGCTGTTGCGTTTCATCGAACCTGGTACCGGGCAATTAACCCTTAACGGGAAACCCTCCACGGAAATTTCACTCGAAGCCTGGCGCAGCCGGATCGGCTGGGTGTCCCAGAATCCATTTCTTTTCCACGATTCAATCGCGGCCAACCTGCGCCTGGCCCGGCCTGAAGCCACGGATGATGAACTGTCTGCCGCGCTGCGCCTGGCGCACCTGGATGGATTTATCCAATCCCTGCCGGAGCGGCTGGAAACTCAAATCGGCGAAGAAGGCGCACGTCTGAGCGCTGGACAGGCCCAACGCCTGGCCCTGGCACGCGCCTTCCTCAAAGACCCGCCGATCCTCATCCTGGATGAACCGACCTCCAACCTTGACCCCGGGCAGGAAACGTTGGTGGAGGCCTCATTGCGCGAATTGATGCGCGACCGGACCGTTATTACCATTGCACACCGGCTCAACACCGTTTTCCAGGCGGATAAAATTGTCGTCCTGGAAAAGGGGTGGGTGGTCGAAGCCGGTACGCACCGTGAACTGCTGGCACGCGGCGGCGTGTATGCATCTCTGGTCAACCCTGCCATTGAAAAACATGACCTGCAGCCTCTCATAATCCCTCAATCTCCAATCTCCAATTCCCAATCAGCAATCCCCAATCTCCAATCCTCATCCCTCAATCCTCAATCCCCAATCAACAATCAACAATCCGTCTTGTCCCCTATGCCCCGTCTCCTATCCTTCCTGCGCGGCTCCTGGGGCTGGGTGGCCCTGTCGGTTCTGTTGGGCGTACTGACGGTTGGCAGCAACGTTGGCCTGATGGGCACCTCCGCCTTTTTGATCTCAGCCGCCGCGCTGCATCCGGAACTGGGCACGCTGGAAGTCGCCATTGTGGGCGTGCGTTTCTTTGGGATCGCGCGCGGTGTTTTTCGCTATGCCGAGCGCCTGGCTTCCCATAACGTGACCTTCCGCCTGCTGGCGCGCCTGCGCACTTGGTTCTACCAGAAACTGGAGCCGCTCGCCCCGGCCCGCTTGATGCAATACCGCTCCGGCGACCTGCTCAGCCGGATTGTCGCGGATGTGGAATCCCTCGAAAATTTCTACGTGCGCGTGGTTTCCCCCGCGTTGGTGGCTGTCCTGATCGCGGCCGGGATGACGCTTTTCTATGGCCGGTACGCTTCCAGGCTGTCCTGGACATATCTGGCTTTTATGCTCCTGCTCGGCTTGGGCGTGCCCCTGCTGGCCTGGGCACTCAGCCGCAGCCTGGGCGCGCAGCTTGTCTCATGGCGCGCTGCGCTGCAGTCCCGCCTGGTGGACGGTATCCAGGGCCTGGCCGACCTTTTGGCCTTTGGGCGCAGCCCGGATTATGCACAGCGCCTGCGCGCGGACGGAAAAGTATACGGGGGCATTCAACGCCGCCTGGCGGCCCTGACCGGACTTTCCAGCGGGCTGACCGTCCTGCTGGCCAACCTGGGCATGTTGGCGGTGCTGGGTTTGACCATTCCGCTGGTCAGCGCAGGCCGGATTCCCGGTGACATGCTGGCCGTGCTTGTTTTGGCGGCTTCGGCCGGGTTCGAAGCCGTCCTGCCGCTGCCATTGGCCGTGCAAACGCTCTCCGCAAGCAATCAGGCGGCCCGGCGATTGTTTGAGATTGTGGATGCGGAGCCAGCGGTTGTAGATAATGTGGAGAACAGAGAACAGATAGGGGAGAACAGAGATCAGGGAATTGAGAAAAGAGAACCGGCAACCAGGGCCAGCACACTGTTCTCTACTCTCTCCTTATCTAATCTCTCCTTTACTTATCCGTCCAGCCGCGACTTCGCTTTGCAGGGAATTGACTTTTCCCTGGCACCTGGCCAGCGCATAGCCATCGTTGGCCCGAGCGGAGCCGGGAAATCCACCCTGGCGAACCTGTTGCTGCGCTTCTGGGATTATTCCGAGGGGCAGATTTACTTGGCTGGCTGCGACCTCCACACCTGGCCCCAGGAGCAAGTCCGGCAGCAGATCGGCTGCCTCTCCCAGCGGACCTGGTTCTTCAACGACACCATCCGGCAAAATCTGCTGCTGGCTCGTCCCGCTGCCACCCAGGCGGAGATCGAGGCAGCCGCACAGTGTGCACAGATACACGACTTCATTATAGGACTGCCGCAAGGGTACGAGACGGTCATCGGCGAACGCGGCTTGCGCCTCAGCGGGGGGGAACGCCAGCGCCTTGCGATCGCGCGCCTGTTATTGAAGGATGCCCCCATCTTCTTGCTGGATGAACCCACTGCCAATCTCGACACGCTGACGGAGCGTCGCATCCTGGACACGCTTTTCTCTTTGGTTGGCGGTCACTCGCTCCTGCTCATCACCCACCGGCTGGTCGGATTGGAGAAAATGGATGAGATCCTGGTGCTGGACCACGGCCGCATCGTTGAGCGCGGCACACAGGCGCAGTTGCTGTTGTTGGGTGGGCTGTATCGGCGGTTATGGGATATGCAGAACAGGATTCTGGCTGATGAATGAAGCCTAATCACCTGATTATATGTTTCACGTGTGAACCGTTGGTCGAGTAGGCGGTGTTTCCCCGCCGTAGCGAGACCAACAATACCTAAAAAAGCCTTTAGATGTGGTCTCCCTGGCCTGTCCGGCTAGGACAGACGGTATGCCCCTCAGAGTACATTCGGGGCTACTCGACCACCGTTCTTACTAAAGTGTCAGGCGGCTAGAATAAAGTCACAAAGGGGCTATTCATCAGACCCGAAAAACGTTCATCTCCGTTCAAATCGTACCCGTCTCTTGGGATATCTCCGGTTAAATTTCTGATCTAAGAACTCGGAGGTCTCGATGCAGAGTTCTGGTCCAACGGAGTTCCCTTTTCGAGTAAAATTGTGCATCTTGCTCCTATTGGAAAGGCACTGAAATGCAAAAAACCGGCACACCTGGACGCATCGATTACAAATGGATCGCGCTGAGCGTTACAACCATCGGCGCGCTGATGGCGGCGATTGACAGCACCATTGTGATCCTGGCATTACCGGACATGATGGTGAAACTGCATGCCGACCTGGTGGAAATGGTCTGGGTCATCATGGCCTACATCCTGATCAGCACCGTCTTCTTGCTGACCTTTGGGCGCGTGGCCGACATGCTCGGGCGCGTGCGCATGTATAACCTTGGTTTTGTGGTCTTCACGGTCGGTTCGGCCCTGTGCGGCCTCTCGCAGAACGCCACACAATTGATCCTTTTCCGCTTGGTGCAGGGAGCGGGCGCCGCCCTGATGATGGTTAACAGCCCGGCCATCCTCACCGAGGTTTTTCCAGCGGACGAGCGCGGGCGTGCCCTCGGCATCAACGGCATCACCTGGGCGCTCGGCGGGATTGCCGGCCCGCTCTTGGGCGGTTTGATCCTCTCGACCGCCGATTGGCGCTGGATTTTCTACATCAATGTGCCGATCGGGATTATCGGTACGGTCTGGGGCTATCGCGCCCTGCACGAAATGTCCAAGCCCCGCCAGGGCGAACGCTTTGACACGCTCGGCGCAGTGACCTTCAGCCTCGGCCTGGTTGCGTTGTTGTTGGCGCTGACGCTTGGCATTGATTACAGCTGGACCTCGCTGCCAATCGTCTTGCTGTTTGCCCTTTTCGTCGTGATGTTCATTGTGTTTTTTGCGTGGGAGCGCCGCGCCGCCAACCCGGTGCTCGATCTCTCGCTTTTTCAAAATCGTGTCTACAATTTCTCGGTGCTGGCTGCCATGCTCCAGTCGCTGGCCATGTTCGCCGTCGATTTTCTGATCGTGTTCTACCTGCAAGGAGTGCGTGGCTACAGCCCGCTGACCGCCGCATTGCTGCTTATCCCGCTTCCTTTGGTGAGCGCGGTGGTCGGGCCCTTGAGCGGGCTGCTGGCCGACCACATCGGCGCCCGCATTCCCGCCACGCTCGGGGTGCTGGTGCAGGCGGCTGCCCTGGTCTGGTTCATCACCTGGCTTTCGCCCACCACCTCCTACTGGCAGATCGCCGTGGGGCTGGCGTTGATGGGCCTGGGCGGCGGATTGTTCTGGAGCCCCAACACCAGCGCCGCTATGAACAGCGCCCCGCTGCCGCGGCTCGGCATCGCCTCGGCCACCCTTGCCACCTTGCGGCAGACCGGCATGGTAACGAGTTTCGCGGTTGCCCTGGCGGTCGCCGCCGGGAGTCTGCCGCACCAGGTGGTGATGAACCTGTTCATCGGCACCAACGTGATGCTCGGCTCGCACAGTATGCAGGCGTTCATCTTTGGAATCAAGAATGCCTTCCTGGTCTCAACCTTCCTTTGCCTGGTTGGGGCGGGCTTTTCGTATGTGCGCGGCAAGGAGAACCGCCGGCAACAGGTGACTGCAGCCGTGGAGTAGGAAAAAAACAGACCTCAGAGTTTTTCATGGACTGCACTCTTCTCCTAATCCGATAGTTCCCCAGTCGAGAAAGAATTTGCGTAACTTTGAGTGGGTTATCACTTCTCAAAACGAGTACTTCACTTTGGAGAGGGACCGGGGGACGCCCCCAGACATGTGGGTAAGTAAGAGGAAGGCTATTCGTTCCTTCGTCGTTCTGCGGAACGAATAGCCCATCTGCGTAATACCCTACGGCCGAAGTGTATCCCATTTTCCCAATCACCATTCACGAATCCCCAATCTCTGTTCTCTTCTTTCCCTCCAATCCCTGCTTGCGCCTCTTCCACTTGCGTGCTATAATCTCTTCGACGTTTGGCTTGACTCATCCCCATCAAGATGACAAGTTGATTTTTTTGAGCTCTTACCCAACCCCCTACAGAGTACTGCGTAAATACCTCAATCAAAATCCTCGGTCTTTTCCAGCTTTTTGGTTGCATGAGTTAAGGTATTTAAGCAGAGAGCAGTAAAAATCGAATATCCAAACAAGCCTGGACTGGGGGGCTTGCCCTTTTATGTATTCCCATCCTGCAATGAAATATTTTGAGAAATCCATATGAACATACTTGAACTGGAAAATAAACCCCTGGCCGAATTGCGCGCCATCGCCAAGGAATTCAACGTGGTTAATTCTAACCGCTTGAAGAAAGAAGCGCTGATCCTGTCGATCTGCCAGGAGGAGGCTGCCAAGCAGGGCATTGATATGCGCGGCGGCATCCTCGAGATCATGAGCGAGGGCATCGGTTTCCTGCGCTCTGCCCGTTACAGTATCAGTGAAGACGATGTCTATGTTTCCCAGGCCCAGCTCAGGCGCTATGAAATGCGTTCCGGCGACCTGGTGATCGGGCATGTTCGCCCGCCGCGCGAATCCGAGCGGCACTGGGGCTTGATCAAAGTGGAATCCGTCAATGGCATCGACCCGGAGGAGGCCCGCCGCCGGCCCCGCTTCGAAGACCTGACCCCCATTTTCCCCGACCGGCGCTTTGACCTGGAGACCAAGGGCGATATCCTCTCCACCCGCCTGATCAACCTGATTGTCCCGATCGGGCGCGGCCAGCGTGGATTGATTGTGTCCCCACCTAAAGCCGGTAAAACCACCATTTTGAAGCAGATTGCCAATGCCATCTCCACCCAGTACCCGGATGTGCACCTGATGGTCGCCCTGATCGGCGAACGCCCGGAAGAAGTTACCGACATGGACCGTTCGGTGGATGCCGAGGTGATCGCTTCCACCTTCGATGAGCCGGTCACCTCGCATGTCCGCACGGCGGAAATCGCCCTTGACCGCGCCAAACGCCTGACCGAGATTGGACGGCATGTCGTCATCCTGATGGACTCGATTACCCGGCTGGCGCGTGCTTACAACCTGGTGGTCAACCCCTCCGGCCGGACCCTCTCCGGCGGTATGGATCCCTCGGCGTTGTACCCACCCAAGCATTTCTTTGGCGCCGCCCGCAACCTGGAGGAAGGCGGCTCGTTAACCATCATTGCCACCTGCCTGGTGGATACCGGCTCCCGCCTGGACGATGTGGTCTATGAAGAGTTCAAGGGCACCGGCAACATGGAGTTGATTTTGACCCGCAAACTCCAAGAGCGCCGCATCTTCCCATCCGTGGACATCGAGCGCTCGTCCACCCGCCGGGAGGATCTGTTGCTCGGTCCGGATATTCTTCAGCGCGTCTGGATCATGCGCCGCATGTATATCCAGATGGTTTCCCCGCCGCCGCAGGGTGCCGGCATGGATTCATCGGTGGCCACCGAGGCGCTCCTTGGACGGCTTAGCAAAACCCGAAATAATCAGGAATTCCTGGAAACTCTGACGGAAGGCATGTAAATTTTTTATGGTTAAGAAAACCGGATCCCCCCGCCTTTTTACCGGTATCTCATGGGGTGTAACGATCCTTATTGTAGCCGGCCTGCTTGGATTTGGGTTCTGGCGCTTTTATCCTTCCTTGTCTGTATCTGCGGCCGCCCAGGCCGCCCAGTCGGCCACTCCCACGGGGAGGACCGCGCTGGCAGCCTTTTCAACCGAAATTGCTCCCGGTACTGCCAGTACCAACCAGGATGCCATTGTCCGGAAGGTATGGCTCAAGACCTCCATCACTTCCAAAACCACCTACACGATCAGCGATTATACCGTCCAGCCCGGGGATGCCTTGTTCAGCATCGCTGCGCAATTTAATATCAAACCCGAAACCCTCCTGTGGGCCAACAATGACATCTTGCAGGGTTCGCCAGACAGCCTGCGGATTGGGCAGGTGCTCAAGGTGCCGCCGGTGGATGGGGTCTATTATCAGGTTCAGACGGGCGACACGCTTGCCTCCATTGCCGATAAGTTTTCTGCCAAACTGGATGATATTCTGAACTGGCCCGGCAACGACATTGACCTGACCACCCAACAGGTTACTCCCGGTGACTACGTGATGGTTCCGGGCGGGCAGGAACAAGTGGTGGTTTGGGTCGTCCCGAGTGTTCCGAGCACCGGCGCATTGAACAGCGCAGGCAACCCCTGTGGCGCTGGACCAGTCGGAAATGGCTTTATCTGGCCGACCGGTAATCATTATCTTTCCGGCAATAATTTCTGGTCGGGCCACCCGGGGATCGATATTGCTGCCGGTCTGGGCGCCCCTGTTTGGGCTGCTTCTGCAGGCACAGTCACCATTGCACAGGGAGGCTGGAATGGAGGCTATGGAAACGTGGTCATGATCGACCACAATAACGGTTATTTGACGGTATATGGCCACTTGAGCCAGATCAATGTGGTACCGTGCGAGTCTGTTTCCGCGGGCAGCTCGATTGGCCTGGCTGGCAGCACCGGTAACTCGACCGGCCCGCACTTGCACTTCGAGATTCGACAGAACGGCGTGGCCGTCGACCCGTGGTATCTCTTGCCCGCACCGTAAAACTTTGAACCCCGGTTTCCATTAGAAAATGGGGTTTATGCATATGGATGAACAAACCCTTCGTAAAGCGCTTTCGAATATCCCCTTGGGTGGTCTGCGTTATTTAGAGAAGACCGGTTCGACCAATGATGTCGCGCTTGCCTGGGCTGCCGACGGCGCGCCGGACTTGTCGCTGGTTGTTGCCGGGGAACAAACCGCCGGACGCGGGCGAGGCAGTCATAGCTGGTTTACTGCGCCCGGAGCCGCACTGGCCTTCAGCCTGGTAATCCGGCCCTTGCCCGGCGAAGAGCGGGCCACCCCGCTTTTTTCTGCATTGGGTGCCCTGGCGGTTTGTGAAGTCCTGGCAGCGCAGGGATTTCAACCTGAAATTAAATGGCCCAACGATGTCCTGCTCTCGCATCGAAAGGTTTGCGGGGTATTGGCCGAATCAATCTGGACAGGTGAGAAAGTGGACAGCCTCGTTTTGGGGATCGGACTTAATATCACGCCGGAAGCGCTGCCTCCACCCGACCAGCTCGATTTTCCGGCCACCTGCCTGGAGGCTGAGATGCCCATTTCCCGGCACAATGTCAAGTCTTTTGAACAAGTGGTCCTGCTCCAGCAAATCCTTCAGGCCGTGCGCTATTTGCGCGTCTTGGTAACGAGTACCGTTTTCATGCATACCTGGGAGAGGCGCCTGGCCTTCCGCGGTGAACAAGTGGAAATCCGGGCGGAAGGACAGGCTGCCAGGCAAGGAAAGGTGGATGGTCTGGAGAAGGATGGGAGTCTGCGCCTGCTTTCTCCACAGGGCCGGGCTTTTACTGTTCAGTTTGGGGAAGTGCATTTGCGTCCGGTTGTGTGATATACTTTTTGCCATGAGGTGAACCATGCTTGATAATCTGCGTAGCCAGGCCGCTTTCACACCAGATGATGAAGAAGAGCCTACGGAACCCAGCCAACCAGAAGAACCAAAGTCGCCCAAACCCCACCGTACGATTGACCAGATAACTGGCACAACTGACAAGCAGCGATTTTTGCTTGCGGTTATGTTGTTGGTGATGGTTTGTCTGCTGGGATCGATTTTTCTGCTACTAACCGGCAAGGTCGTCCTGCCAGTTTCATACTAAAAACCACCTCCCGACCTTGTAAAAAGGTCGGGAGGCTTTTATGCAGGAGGTGTATCAATTTCGCTGGGGGAATGTTCACTGGTAGAAATAGCCTGCTATTTAATTGGCAATTCAAATTGTTTGCCTGGCTTAACGGCAGGTTCACCATTGGGGTTGACCCCGACTTTTTTAAGTTCGGCGGCAGCAATGCGGGCGATGGACGCCACCTTATCTCCTTCCTTGATGTCCATCAAGTGGACACCACGGGTGGCCCGCCCGGCTTGCTTGACATCCTTTACTTTGGTGCGCAGGACCATGCCATTGGCTGTGATGATTGTCAAATCATCGGCTTCCTGGACGACACGGGCGGAAGTGATAGTGCCAATCTTGTCGACCGCGTCCCGGGCAATGGTCTGGACGCCGCCGGTTGCACGACCTTTGACTGGATATTCTGAAAGAAGCGTACGCTTGCCATAGCCTTGCGTCGTCACCAGTAGTAAATCCCCATCCTTTTCGATTACTTCCATGCTGGTGACTTTGTCTTTGGTCCCCAGACGAATGCCGGTCACGCCACCTGCCGTGCGTCCCATGGAACGGACTTTATCCTCGGCAAATCGTAAAGCCTGTCCCTGTTCGGTGACAAGGATGATTTCGTTATCGCCATGGGTCAGGCGCGCCCAGCCCAGTTCATCCCCGTCTTCCAATCCGATTGCGATGATACCGGAGGGACGGACAGCCGCCAATTCAGAAAGAGCCATCCGCTTTATTTTTCCTGTACGTGTAGCCAGCGTGATATATTCCACCGTATCGAAGTTCGGTACGGAGACTGCGGCAGTGATATATTCTCCCGCATCCAGCGACAGGACATTCACCAATGGAATGCCTTTGGCAGCCCGGTCGGCATCCGGGATCTGGTAGACCTTTTCAGAATAGACCTTACCCTTGTCTGAGAAAAACAGCATGGTATCAAGCGAACGGGCCGGGATGAGGGTCAGGATTTCATCCTCTTCCTTGGTCAAGTGGCCGGTCACTCCCTTGCCTCCCTTGATCTGCGAGCGATAGGCAGCCGCCGCAACGCGCTTGACGTAGCCTTGGGCGGTCAGCGAGATAAGTACGGCCTCGTCCGGCACGAGGTCCGATTCGCTCAAGTTTTCCACTGCCTCAACGGCGATGTGTGTGCGTCTTTCATCACCATATTTTTCGGAGAGTTCACGCAAATCATCTTGGATGAGAGCCAGGATTTTCTTGGGGTGGGCCAGCAGGTCCTCAAGTTGGGCGATCTGCTGTTTAATTTGTTTATATTCATCCTCAATTTTCTGGCGTTCGAGGGCGGCCAGACGGCGCAATTGCATATCGAGGATGGCCTGGGCCTGGAGATCGGACAATTTGAAGCGTTTCATCAGTCGCTCTTTGGCAACTTCAGCATCCGGGGATTCACGGATGGTCTGGATGACAGCATCCAGGTTGTTCAGGGCGATGGTGAGGCCTTCCAGGATATGAGCGCGCGCACGGGCTTTATCCAGGTCGAATTGGGTACGACGGGTGAGAACATTCTGACGGTGTTCGATGAAGATTTGCAATGCCCGCTTTAGTGGTAATAGACGGGGTTCGCCATCAACAAGTGCGAGCATCTGGACACCAAAGGTGGATTGCAGGGCGGTGTACTTGTAGAGCTGGTTAAGCACCTTTTTAGGCTGGGATCCACGCTTCAGTTCGATAACGATGCTCATGCCGCGGCGATCAGACTCATCCCGCAAGTCAGAGATGGAATCGATTTTTTCGTCACGGACCAGATCGGCGATGCGTTCGATCAATGTGGATTTGTTGACCTGGTAGGGGATTTCTGTGATGACAATGCGGAAACGGTTGCCGTTCATCTCCTCGATATGCGCCTTGCCACGCAGGACTATCCGCCCTTTGCCTGAACCGTATGCGGCTTCGATGCCTTCCGTACCCACAATAATGCCGCCGGTGGGAAAATCCGGCCCGGGAATGAATTTCATCAAGTACTCGATGGGGACTTCTTCCATCGTATCGTAATTATCGATGAGATATATAAGAGCTGCGGCCAGCTCTTTTAGATTGTGCGGCGGGATATTGGTCGCCATTCCTACGGCGATACCGGAAGACCCATTGAGCAGTAAGTTGGGCAGGCGGGAGGGCAGTACCAGCGGCTCCTTTAGGGAACCATCGAAGTTATCGGTGAAATCAACCGTGTTCTTTTCGAGATCAGCCAACATTTCTTCGGCCATTTTATGCAGGCGGGCTTCGGTATAGCGCATTGCAGCCGGGGCATCGCCATCCACCGAACCAAAATTGCCCTGACCGTCCACAAGCAGGTAGCGCATGGAGAAATCCTGCGCCATGCGAGCCATCGATTCATAGACGGCCAAGTCGCCGTGCGGGTGGTATTTTCCCAGTACTTCGCCGACGATACGGGCGGATTTCTTGAAAGCAGAATTGGCGCGGATGCCCATATCCTGCATGGCGTACAAGATGCGCCGGTGGACGGGTTTTAATCCATCCCGGGCATCCGGCAGTGCGCGAGCAACAATGACAGACATGGCATAGTCAAGGTACGCCGTGCGCATAGTCTCATCAATGTCTGCCATTTGGACGGTGCCGATGACTTGCTTGACGGGCTCGGGTAGGTTGCTTGTGGGATCTGGTTCTACCATAATTATTTCCTCACGCGGTAAGGGCACAGCACAGCTGTGCCCTTATGGGTATTCGAATTAACGGGTGAATTATACCGCAAACGGCTTGTCAAATTGGAGGTGGACAGTTATAATCCCGGCTTGCTTATTCGGGGCGTGGCTCAGTCCGGCTAGAGCGCTGCGTTCGGGACGCAGAGGTCGGCGGTCCAAATCCGCCCGCCCCGACATTTTTGCCCTTTTCTTACTGGGAGGTGGAATTGGGCACATCCTATCAGGCGAGATCCTTGCGCATGCGGCCCCTACCGCTGTCGCTCCGCAAGGCTCCTGCCCAAGGAGTCGTGCCCTATGATACCGGTAAGAAAGCCCATCCTGCGCCACACCCAGATCGTCCGCCTGTCCCGCCTGTTGGATATGCTCTACAAACCCGCCGAGATCGCTGAAGAGATCGGCGTCCATCCCGACACGGTTTACCGTTCCTACATTCCGGCCGGCGCCCCCACCGTTGTCGACGCGCGTGGCAAGGTCTGGATCCACGGCCTGACATTCGCCAGCTGGGCCAGGCAGACCATCACCCAGCGCCGCGCCAAACGCCAATCGTTGGAGGATGGGCAGGCCTGGTGCATGCGCTGCAATCTTCCGGTCGAGCTGATCACCCCCACCCTCAAACCCGTCAATCATTACCTTGAGCTCCTGCAGGCCATCTGCCCTGTCTGCGGTACGCAAATAAACCGTCTTCGGGCCCGTCTTCACACTATCCCGGAAAGTGTGAAGCCATGATCAACAGACAGAACTACCTAGACGTGCGTGCATACATCCGCTACTGCAGCGACGTCCGCCAGAATTCCCCCGAGACCGTCGCCCGCAACCGTGCCCACCTGCGCCACCTGCTCACCTGGGCGGATGAAACCCCGTTGCCCAGATCCCGCCAGATCAGCCCCGGCCTGCCGACCTACATCCTGACCGCCCGCCTCGATGGCAAGGGTAAGCTCTCCCCCAGTTCGATCAAGAAAGGTCTCGAAGCCTGCCGGGCCTTTTTCACCTGGGCCCGGGACCAGTGGCCGCAGCGTTACCACGCCATCCGGCCTATCTGGGTCGAGCAGCTCCAACCGCCGCGCGGCTCCCGGCTCGAGTCGCACCTGGTCGAGCACAAAGCCTACACTGTCGAAGACGTGCTCAAGATCGCCCATGTGCCCACGGAAACGCTTCGCCAGGAGCGCGGCCAGGTCGCCGCCTGCATGCTCTTCCTGTCCGGCATGCGCGCGGATGCCCTCGCCACCCTGCCGGTCTCCTGCGTCGATATCGCCCGCCGGGAGATCCGCCAGTTGCCTGAGCTGGGCGTCCGTACCAAGAACCGCAAAGCCGCCGTCACCTTCCTGCTCGAGATCCCCGAACTGCTTACGATCGTAGAAAAATGGGACCGGCGCGTCCGCCTGCTTCCGCCTGACTCGCTCTGGTACGCCACCCTCACCCGTGACAGCACCACCATCACCGCTACTTCCGATCCGCATCTCGGCCGCGGCGATCTGGTCGAGCGCGACCTGCGCCCGGTCTGTGCCCTGGCCGGCGTGCCCTATCTCTCCCCACACAAACTTCGCCACGGCCACGTGCTCTACGCCCTCAAGCGTGCCCGCAACATGGCCGACTGGAAAGCCGTCAGTCAGAACGTCATGCACTCCTCCCTCACTATCACGGATAGCATCTACGGCCGCCTGGTCGACGACGACGTCCGCCGCATTATCGGCAGCTTGAACACCCCCGCCGCCATCGATTCCACCGCCGCCAAGCTCGACCAGCTGCTCGAGCTGATCAAGCAGCTCCGGCCGGCTGCCGCTTAACAAGAAAGAGCCTCCAAACCGTTGGAGGCTCTTTGTATCATCGTTATACTTTTATTGGGTGGGTGGTGGTGTAACCGTCCCTGGTGGTATCGCCGGATGTGTCGGCTGCGCCGGCGGGTCCGCCTGCACTGGTAACAGCAAATTCATCAGCGACTGCAGCAGCTGCGTCCGCTTCTCCGGGTCCAGTATGTATCCAAGGATCAAGTTGTAGATTACCATGGCCGCGCCCACGTAGGGGCTCAGTGCCGCCAGCAGGATCGGTATCCAAACACAAAATTGTTGGAATTCATTCCCGAAGGGCGGCGCCCAGATCGGCAGCACCGGCAGCGTGGCCGGGTACCACCACCAGGCCAGCAAAAACGCCACCACACCGACGATCAGCGTCTTCACAAAACGCCCCAGGTCGATGCTGGTCTTGATCTTGAAGGCCGTCAGCATCCACGGGATGCCCTTCTCGATCAGCCAGCTCAGCAGCGCGGTCAGCACCAGCGCCACCAGACCAATGATCAGCACTTGCACAGGGTTGAGATTCATATTCCTTTTCTCCTTTTCTTTATCCGGAGCTCTCGCCCCGGTTGACTCACTTGTGTAACAGGTTACTGGCGATCCAGGCGACCTCCAATAGCAGGTCCGCCATTGAGAACCCAATGGCAAAATTTACCGCCCGCTGGCTGGCCTTGGCATCCAACACGGCCCGGAAAGTTTTCAAATCTTCGATATCCTTACAGGGTTTCTCCAGGTCTTTGGCGGTCAGGAATTTCTCGTTCATTTCCGTATTGCGTTGGCTTAGTTTTGCATCCATCGCTTCGAATGCTTTATCAAGTGCCTTGTCGGCGTCCTTGAACCGCTGGTCAATGTGCTCTTCCAGCTTGTCCACGTATTTCTCGAAACTGATATTTTCGCCGGCCATGATGTTTTCTCCCTTTCTCTATATCTTCTTCAAATTCGCCAGCCGCACCCAGCCGCCGAAGACCGGTGCGCTCAGCTGGGCCCACTCGCCCGAGATCTGCTCCACCGTGACGGTCTCTTTCAGCTTCGTCTGCCCCAGCAGCTTGCAGCCGGCCTCGTCGTTCGCCGTCGCGAAGATCCAGGATGTCTTGATCACCTGGTACGCTCCCACCACCGTAGGGGTTGACGGAGTCGCCACTGCCACTGGTGCGGGCACTGGCGCAGGTGCGGATACGGGTACAGCAGGCACTGGCACGCCACCGCGCAGACCCTCGATGAACGCCTTCGAGAACACGCTCACATCCAGCGGCAGCTCCCTGCCGTACTGGTCATAACTGCCCGGCAGCTCGATCATGTCGCCGGTGAACTGGTGCCCCATCACCTGGCCGGGCAGCTGCCCCGCCGCCAGGGCAATATCGTAATTCGGCAGCCAGTCCGCCTGCAGCTGTGCCCAGCTCATTGCTGTGACCTGGCTCGGCTCGTGTTTGTACTGCGCCACCCATTGCTTATAACCCGGCAGCCAGGCGTTCATCCCGTACGCCCAGCTCCCCACGAACCCATTGTTCGTGTACACACCTGTGGCCGGGAAGCCGCCCCGCAGCGCCGCACAGAACACCTGCATGTGTCTGCTGATGTTCAGCCCACTTGCCGTCGGCACGGCTGCCCATGGCACCTTGCACTGCCTGGCGTCCGCCCACTTCGCCCAGTCCGTCCACCACTGCTCCAGGTCCGCCCATGCGAACGTGATCGGTAAGCCCTCTTTTTGGATCGTCTCCGCCACCCAGTCCGCCTGCATCGTCGGGCTGAGCGTGATGTCGTCCCAGTAGTATGCTTGCAGCACCATGCTGCTGTTGGTCGCTACTTCAACACACTGGTTCCGGCAGACCGGGTTGAGCACCCACTTCCCGCCCACCATGATCGGGTACAGCCCAACGATGACGGACTGGCAGCCGCCGTTCTCGAACTCCTTGGCGTTGATGTGGTCGCACCACACGCTCACGTCCGGTACCAGCACTGGATCTTGAATCTGCATAGTTTCTCCTTTACAGGTTCGCCACCACGTTGGTCATGAATCCCACCACGTAGCCGACTGTCGCGTCCGACAGGTCATTGTTCTGGATGTCGCCGTTGCTCATCACCGCCACGCGCATCTTCGTCGCCGCTGCGTCCGGGTTGGTAAAAATGTAATTCGCCCACAGCAGCCGGTTGGCATGGTTGGGCGTGCCCGGGTCTTCGCTCACGATCACATTTGCCATCTTCAGATTTTCCACCATGATGGAGGCGTAGAGCTGGGTGGAAAGGTAGACTTGGTAAATCTGTGCATCTGTTGTCATGCCATTCTCCTTATGCCGAATGCAGCGCCATCGCGTCCGCACTCCAGCCCGTAAGCGAACCGCCAATAGTCAGAGTAAAACTTATGGAGGTCGAGGCAGCAATAGCCCATTGAACGTCATAAGCTGTGGCACTCCCAGCCGCGTTTATTAATGGTGTTTGGTTTCTACCGGAGAATGTTACGGATGTACCCTTTATCAAAGTTACGCAAACAACAATGTCTCCTGGAACACAGGCCACGGTGAGACTAACAGATGCGCCAGCCCCGTTTTGATTTACCGGCGTTCCGAATGTCGCCGCCCCGCCGCCCTGGTTGATACCGTTCAGTGCCAGCGCAACCCCCACCCCGGCATAGGTAGTGAAGGTTCCTGTAAAGTTTGCGGTAGCCGCACCAGGACCGAGCAATTGCCCAACATACGAAAGGGTGCCAGATATGGCCTGAATTTGTGTGGGGGTCAACGAGTTCCAGAGTGGCACGAGAGTAGTTGCGTGGGCATCAAATGCATAAAACAAAAGGCATTGATTCGGCGTGACATTCACCACATTGGCATTGATAGTTCCACCGCCCACCGCAACATCGTTTGCCCCATATTTCTGCGTGATGACCTGCGCGGCGGTATAGAACAGCGGATACGGATGTAACAGGATATTCATCAGGTTTGGGCCACCAGCGCCTTGCGCCCCAAGCGCCCAGCCCGCGATGCCTGGCCCCCACCCACCGCCGCCACTATCCACCAACCAACCACCTGAGCCAGTGGTCAAGGAATGTCCAAATACGGTTGTGTCTTTGACAAGAGCCTGCGCCAGAGCAAATCCAGGGGCGGAGATGTAGCCGCTCGCTCCAATGCCGATTGTCCCTCCGATGACCGGCCCCAAAACTCTCTGGTCGAAGAGTGTTGATGCAATGGTCACACCTAGCCCGGAAGTGTAGCTTGGGTCGAATTTTACATACGTGCCAACGGGCAGGGAGACTCCAGAGTTGTTGTAGACTAACAGCGCTCCTCCGGGCAGGGCGTTGAAGAGATTGTAGTCGGCGGTGTCGCCGTTCTGGACTGGAATATGAAATGGCATGGGTAGCTCCTAATTGAACGTGTCGATCCACTCCAGGGTCAAATCATTGGGAGATCCGCCGCTGTTGTTGTATGGCTGCAAGTAATGCGCCACCAGCACTCCCGAGTTGGCTGTGCCCGTTGCAGTTGGCCCGGCAAACCAACCCGCCTCGCCAATGGCATAGTTGCACGAAGCCGCCGCGAACCACGCATCGATGGTCAGTACGTTCACGGCCACCGTGGCCAGCGTGATCGCCATGCGCGCTGCTTCCGCAGCTAGCTGGGTATCGCTTACCAATGGGGCAGTCGAGCCTGTCCCGATGGCGCAGTATGTTATGCCTACCGTCTGTAAACCGCCGATCATCTGGGCTTCCCAGTTCTTACCACCGGTCATAACCAGGTTGTGGACCGTGTTTTCATCCACCAGCCAGCCCTGCCGTAGTGCATAAGCCTTGGCTTCTGGCAGCGTCATGCCCTGCCAGAGCAGCCCGGCCAGCTTACCCGGCTTCCAGGCCTGCAGGATGGAGATGCCGCCAAAGGTCTGGCCGTCCGAATGGGTTAACTCAAGCATGGAAGTACCCCACTTTCAGGGAGCTGCCCACCAAGTAGGGCGGACTGGAAGCAGCCACAGAAAACGTGTCTGACTGGGTCTGGCTGTCTGCCGCCTGCAGCATTTCCTGCAGCACTTCGCCCGGGTTGTAGAGTGGTAATGGTTGGGCGTTTTGGGCGATCTTCATGAAAATATCCACCAGGCTGGGCTGGTATGCGCCCAGCGCCAGGTCGAATTCGGCGTAGCCGCCATTGTCTAGCTTGGTCGTCACCGATTGGATCAGCAGCGTCCCGTTGATGCTCTGCGCGGCATTCTCCATCGGGATGGTCATGCCTGAGCGCAGCCCGGGCTGCCAGACCGTGCAGTTATACGCCTTGATCCCCATCGAGTTGCCCTTCAGGAAACCACTGGCGATCAACTTCGAGGTGGTCTTGTCTGTTATATTGGCATTGTCGATCTCGCCGTCCAGGAAGCACGGCAGCCCGTACTGTGCGAAGCTATTGGCGTCGCTGAACCTGTCAGCCAGGGGCGCTTCGTAGCAGCAGGCGATCTTGATGGCATTCGTCAGGTTCGGCCAGTTCGCCGCCTGGGTCAGTGTCTTGCCGTTGAAATCAAACAGCACCTGGTTACCGGTCGGCACCTGGTTCATGACCGTCAGTACGCTCATGGCCGTCCAGATCGGGGTGACCTGGGTACCGTCGTTGCGCCAGACCTGGATCTGTGCCTGCCCGGTCTGCTCGTGGATCGCCAGGCCGATAAATGCAATGGGCGACTGGCCTGTACCTGCCACCTCGATGGTCTGATTTCCCGAGAGATACGTGCCGCCGACCACTTCCACGCGGTTGACTATCCCAGTCCCATCAATATTGCGGGTAAAGCTGCCCATCGGGAACACTGTCGCCAGGTCCTGGTGCGCCAGCACGTCCGAGATGCCGTACGGCGCCGGGTTGCTCTCGGATAGCCCGAAGTGCAACTTCTTGTTGTAGTCCACGTACCAAAAGCCGTTCGCTGCGCTGGCCAACTGGTCCAGGATCGCCCGCAGCGTCAGCCGGGCAAAGGTAATGCGGGGGTAGCTGTTGACCGCCCACACGAACGTGTTCGTGTTGATGATCGTACAGTAAGTGGAGAATATATCCTGCAGGATGGCCAGGTCGGTGATCGTAGAGCTTACGGGCGCATACGCTTTTTTGACACGGATGTGATCGAATAGGCAGGAGTAGTCCGCACAGTGCAGCGGGCTGATATCCAGGCGCGTCCCTCCGCCGAAACTCACCACCGCCCCCTGCTGGGTGTACCCGCCGAAGAGCTTCGTCCCGCTCACCAGGTCGGTGATGATCACTTCCTGCCATTCCTGAATATTCAGGCTGGCCACGTCGAACATGTAGAGCTCGGCCGTGTCTACCTGCTTGGTCAGGACGTTCGTGCAGGTCGAGCGTGTCGGATCCACGTGGGCGGTAACATCCACGCCCGCGATCGTGATCTGCGGGATCATCTGGGTCGGGTAGCTCATAGCCTGGTCCTGGCTCCCTGCAGGTTCACCGTGGTGCCCAGCTGGCGGATCACCTCCCGCGCCACCGCCCCCGGATCACCGGCGCCGTTCACGTTCAGGTAGATCGTATTGCCCCCGCCACCCCCACTGGCACCCCCCAGCGGCGTGAAGGTGGCCCGTTCCGGCCCGGCCTCGCCGGCCAGGAACGTGGTCGGCTTGTTGACGATATAGTCACCACCGGTCGCCTGCGGCTTGCCCTCTGTCCATTGGTTCGTGGTTGATGGCAGTGGAGGATTATCGATTCTGTTAACTTTTTGATTTATGCTTTCGTTGATAGTTACTGTAACGGTTTTATCCTGAATACCCGCCAGGTTATCTGCTATTGCCATAGCCTGTATAGCGGCATTATATTCATCCATCGTCAGCAACCCAACACTTAACCGGAAATCTAATACTTTTGTGAAAGCAATATTTGGAACTACGCCCTCCGCAGCAAGTTCTGTTTGTAGGTATCCAGCTATCATTTCGTCGGTCGCATCTTTGGCGGCTTTTTTTGTTGCATCAATCTGGTCGGTTTCTTCCTGCAACTTTCCATTGTAGTAATCTATTGCTCCGCCCGCGCCTTTATAGTTCTGTTCGGTGTCACTTAATATCTTTTTTTCGTCGTCATATGCCTTACTGTTCACACCATATTGCTTTGCAACCTCATCCAATTTATCGCGATAATATTCAAGGATGGCCGGCCCATTCTGCTCAAGGTTTTGAAAATAATCAAGATCGTTGGTGTAATCCGTTATATTCTTTTGGGCATTCTTCGTGGCATTGGCGATATTATCAATTCCCTGTTGATACGTCTTGGCGTAGCCGGTGATGAAGTCCAGCTCGGCGCCCTCTTGCTTATTGGCATTGGTCGCCTCGATCAGTGCGCCGGTGAAAATGTCGGTTACGGTGGTGGCATCAGAAAAAGATGCTTTCCACCTGCCTATCGTGTCAATGTCGGTTTGCGTCAACGCATCCATTTTGGACATTGAAGCGTTTTGGGCATCTTGCTTCGCAGTGACCATATCCAGTAATTGCGCGTAGGTCATGTAATTATTGTTGACTATTACCATGCCCGCCACCGCATCGGTGTCCACCTGTATCCCCAATGCCTTGGCCTCGTTGAGAGTATTTTGGCGGTCTGTGCTTTCTGTGATAGCCCCTGTGACCCCTCCTATTATGTCTGTGAGAAGGCCCTCCTGGACGTAGGCCTGTCCTGCTGACGCGTTGTGCTCATCCCAGGATGCCTTTAGCGCCTGCACCTTACCATTGTAGGTATCCAGCGCTACAGCGGCTTGTCCGGAATATTTTTGGCTAAGCTGATCCAGGATGATCGCATCCGCCTGCTGGATATCCCCGGCAGTCATTAACTTGCTGATCTGGTTTGTCAGTTCCCGGCTGAAGCCCATCCCGCGCGTCTGCCCGGTCTCCATCGCCTGCCCGAATCTCTGTGCCGCGGAAGGCAGGTCAGTTCCGAGCGCCTCAGCCATGTTCTCGATGATCAACATGTCCGGGCCCAACTGCTCGCTCGGGATATCCACGAAGCGTGCCAGGGCATTCGCCGCCTGGTCGATCTGTGTGGTTGTGAAGAGTGGGCTGGCTGCTATCTTATCCAGGCTTGCCGCGGATGTTTCCCCGGTTCGTCCGGTGCTCTCGAGGGTCGCGTTCAACTGGGTCAGCGCCGTCTGTTCGTCGGCTGCCGCGGATATGTCTGCCCTAATCGCCGCAACTGCCGCGAATGCCGCTCCGGTCATCGAGGTAAAGCCAATCACCGATCCCAGCAGCGCCGTGGTGGTATTGCCCAGCTGGCCCTCCAGGTCCGCCATCCCGTCCTTGGCGTCCTTGTCCCCCGTGCCCTGCTTGACAATATTCAAAATGATGTTTAAGAGCGAATCTTTTGCCATTTATGCCTCAATTCTTTGGCGTTCTCTTCGGTATCTCGTCCACCACCGCCAGGATCGCCTCCAACCAGTCTTCCGGTACGATTTCGTCCACTTCCCACGGCCAGAGCGCCTTCCCGGTCACCTGGTGCACCTTCATGGCCCGTAGCGTCTTTGCCATGTAGGGTTCGTCCGTGGCTGCGCCGACCGCCAGATCCTGGCAGGCGGCGATTATGCGTTTTTTACAAAGCCCAGGTGCTCCGCCATCAAGCGGATCGTCCGGCTGATCAGCCAGGAAAACAGGCGCGGGTTGGTCTCCTGGCTCTCGCTGCGCAGCCGCTCCACTTCCTCTGCCGTCATGCGCGTATCTTCCGGCCCCTGGCTCCAGATCTGGCTCAGCCACTCCGCCTGCTCTTTAAGCAGCCGGCCCGATAATGCTTCGCGTTCCTGCGATCGCTCGGCTGCCAGTTTTTTCTTCGCCTTTAGTTCTTCCTTGATCTCCTCCCGAATCCCCTCTATCTGCCGCCTGATCGCCGCATAGCGCTGCCGCACCGCTATCGGCGGGTTCACCCACACCTGCATCACCTGCCCCGCAAACTGTGCGTGATACTCCCCCAAATCCAGCGGCTCCACGATCTTCTCCGCCAAAATCTTATTCAGATCGATCTTCATGATTTATCCTTCTCGCCCGAGCCGGCTTCGAGCCGCCATCGGGCACATCGGCGGCCTTGGCCGCCGATGCTTATCTCAAGGAAGCGACGCAACTTGATTGACGTAAAGGATCTGACAATACTTTGCCGCCGTCGCGTCGTACTTGGCATGGAACGTTCCCACGATGATGTCCACCCCGTTCTGATCCCCGATCGCATCGAACTTGTCCCACACCCCCGCCAGGTCGATGTTGCGGGTCTTGTAGGTATAGGTCGTGCCTGGCGTGGTCAGCGCGCTGCCCTGGCTCTGGATCCGCACCAGCCGCGGCACCTTGGTTTGCCAGTTCCTCTTCTCGGCGATCGCACCGCTCTGCATCAGGAAGGTCATCTTGAGCGTGATATCTTCCGGCGTGAATTCCAGGTGGTCGAACGTGATCGCCCCGTTGGCGGTTTCCTGCCCCACGATGCCCGTCTTGATCGTCAGCGTGGCTGCCAGCAACCCTGCCATCTGCGTTGCCCCCATCGTTCCGCCGATCGCATCGATGTACAGCTTGCTTTCCCCGAAAGGCACGTCTTCCACCACCGGCAAAGCCAGTCCGGCCCCACCGCCGGTGAAGAACTGCGTGATCGTGATCGTGTTGCCGGCTATTTCCGTCGCGGTCGTTTCTGACACGGTCAGCGTTCCAGCTACACCCGTTGTCACCGTGTAGATGCCGTCGTTCAGGTTCGAGCCGATCACTTTGACGATCACGCCCGTCGGGAACACCCCCAGCCCGTTAGCCGAGTCGGTGATGGTATGGGTGTTGGTGAAGGCGATCGTGCTGGCCGTGTAGGTCGGCCCGATCGTCACCTGCCGCCCCAGCAGGCTGGCGCTCATCATCCAGGCGCCCTTGCTCTTGCCGTCCAGCGTGATCGTGTCGGCGAAGCCGAACTCCATCTTCTCGAAGTGCATGTCGTCGCCGGCTTCGAATGTCCGGATCCCGATCCCGGCCTGCACTGGCTTGTTGGCCTGGCTGTACCAGAACGGGTAGGTGTAGATCTTGCCGGATCCGGCGCCGTCCGCCACGCCCGTCCCTACTTTCTTGGCACCCAGCTCGAACAGGTACGGTCCCTGCTCGAAATTCTCCTCGATCGGGGCTAGCGCCAGGCTCGCTCCCAGGAAGGGGATGTACACCCGGTCCGCTCCCGGCCCGATCCCGATATCCTCCTTCGGGTAAACGATCTGGCGGTTATCCGTCAGGACACCCGGTCCGCGCCACACTGCTGTGGCCGGCACAATCGTCCCCGGTGTTACCTCCAGCCCCATCTGGATCTTCCGCATGGCCTTCGAGCCTGAGTTGGTATTGATGTTGACTGGCATGGCTTATCTCCTTCGACCGGGGCGGCTTCTAGCCGCCACCGGACACTTCGGCGACATGAGTCGCCGAAGCATCTGCTACATCGGCAACCTGTGTCGCCGATGCAACTTTCTTCCCGGCCTTGACCGGTTTGGCATACAACCCGCTGGCCAGCAGCAGCTGCTCGCCGCCGGCCGCCTCCACTTCCTCGTCACTCAGATCCCGCGCCGGGATCCCCACGATCGCACTTCCATCACCGATATAGCTCAACATGTTTTTCTCCTTCTGCCCGAGGCAGCTTCAAGCTGCCAACTTGTCCCGCGCTCTTTGCGGGATCGGGCGTATCCGCGACATGAGTCGCCGATGCTTATCCGCTCAGCGGGAGCGAGACATTCTCCAGAACTTCCCAGGTGACCAGCATTGCATAATGCAGCGGTCCTTGTCCTAACGTTACCGGCGAAATGTGCATCGCCTTCGTATTTTCCGGTAGCTCAAAATACTGCACCTTGCCGCCCAGGCTGCGGTTGGCAGTCATCATCTGCAGCACCCGGGTGTAGAATTTTTCCACGCCTGGCAGCAGCGCCGGGTCGACGGTCGGGGTAATGTGTATCTCGGTCGTACCGGACCATAGCAGGGATCCGATCGCTCCGGCAACGTAGATCGGCTCCATCTCTGGCACGTAGGTGATCGCGCACGGATAGACGCTCAATGCAGACGGGATCTCGCCTTTCTCGAAGGTGCGGTAGCTGGTCAGCTGGTTGTTACCGTCCGTGTTCAGCGTCCCGAAAGCCTTGCACACCAGGTCGATCCAGTTCTCAAGCATTGTTGACCGCCAGATCCCCAAGCACGTCGTCCGCTGCCTGGCTGAAGATGCTCTCTACCGCCTCCTCGTTGCTGTCGAAGGCATTCGAAAGCAGGAATCTCCCGGCGAAGCCCGGATGCGTGTGCATGGTCTTCCACTGCCCATTCACTCCCACGTGTACGCCGGTCGGCGTAAATCCGTTCTCCTGCATGTACCGGAACATGGCTGCTCCGCGTGCGTTACGAATGGTGGATTTGGGCGTCAGGTCATGTGGCCTGGCCCCATATTCGACAAAGTTCATCCAGAAAGCCGTTGGCTTGCCCTTCCAGCCCACGTAGCCGGTCAGGTTGATTCCGCTCCCCAGCACGTGCGTGCCGAAGTACGCCCGCGCCGTGCCTGTCAATGTTGGGATGTTCGGCTCGACTGCATCCGATAGCAGGCTGACCGACTGCGTCATCGCCGGCCGCATGTGCTGCTGCAGCAGGTCGTCCATCCCCTCCAGCTTCTGGATCTGGGTCTGCAGGTCGTCTGATAAAACAACTTCCTTATCGCTCATGGATTCCTATTTCCACTGGTAATTCTCCTGCGCCTGCTCCAGCTGCGCCTTATTGACCACGTCGTTGTAAAAGACCTGGCCCAACTGTGCGTCGCCGGTCCGCCCGGCGTACTGGCTGTCCGCCAGTTTCTTGGCCAGCGCCGCACAAGCCTTGGCCAGCAACCCGATATCCGCCGGTGGCACGTAGCGGAAGATCTCCACTCCGTTCAGGTGGTCGGCTGGCGTGGTGCCGTTCACGCCCCGGCTCACCGTAAAAGTGCGGTACACGTCCACGTTCGCTGCGGCCAGGTGCGCGGCAGCCTTGGTCTTGTTCCAGTTCCGGTACACGCTCCACTGCGTCGTGTTGATATCCACGATCTTCATTTTCTCGAAATCCACCCTGATCATCTCTCCCACGTTTGCCGCTGCCACGTTTGCCGGTGTCAACACATCGTCCGCCACACCCATCGCCTGGCTCAGCGTCGTGACTCCCGCCGTGGGTGCGCCGGTGGCAGTGATCAGCTCCTGCTCCAAACTGTCCAGGAACAGCACCATCCCCGCGCTGAGCTTCGAACCGTCTGCCACCAGTAGGGTTTTATCTGCCGCGGCCTGCTTGGTGGTGTTTTGGACCGTGACCCCCGTGTCGATAATCTCCTCCGACAGCCCCCACAGCCCCGGCACCACCACCCCGTCCTTGAACTCCAGCCACACCGCCATGTGCGGCGCCAGCGGCGCCGTCTCGAAGCAGGTGTAGGGTCCGTTCGGCCACATCCGGTCGCACGGCGTTGGCAGGTAATCCGCCGAGGTCAGTGCGGTCGTCCAGTTCATGATCGTCCCGGTGATCTCCAGCAGCGGCGTGGTCAGCTTCAGCATGCGCTCGCCGCTCCCGTCGAAATGCTTGATCTCGGCATACGGGATGAACGGCGCGTGGAAAGCCTCTTCGATCAGCCTCGAGGCCTCCCGGATGTGCCCCATCCAGGCCGCCTCGTCCCCGCCCGTCGTTGGGCTCAAGTCCGCCACCATGTCAGCAAACGTGCAGTACAGTCTATCCATTCGTTTTCCTTACCGTAGGGCTGGCCGAGGCGGCTTCGAGCCGCCATCGGACGTTAGGCGCCATGAGGCGCCGGGCGCACGGTGCGCGCCCTGTCGTTGCGTTAGAAACAGGAGCGGCGGCGATCCATGCTCAGGGCAAATTGTGTCGCTCTTATCAATGTCTGACCGCTCCCGTCGGCACGCCTTAAGGAAGGGAAAGGCGTAATCCGTCATGCCATGTAATACAGGTCCAGCAGCTTGGTGCCGTTATAGGTGCCTGCCGGCGTGTACAGATTTTTCTCGATGTAGGTCCCATCCACTGCCAGGCTTCCGCCCGAGTCGGCCGTCCCGTTGAACAGCGCCAGCAGCAGCGCCGCCGGATAGCTCACGATGTGCGGCAGGCCCACCAGGGTGGCCACGCCCACGCTGACCGTGTCGTACGCCACGCCCGGCGTGGTGTTGGTCGAAGTGGGTTCTGATGTCAGGCCGGTGCACGTGCCGTTGGCCGTGCTGATGTTGAGCGTGGCGTCGTTCGCAGCCGCGACCAGGGCAGTCAGTACCACGTTGGCGCCCGCTCCCCCGACCGAGAACATGGCGTTTACCGACGTATCGGCTGCCAGCGCCGTTATGATCTTGCCGGCCACCACCGTAGCCGAATCGCCGTTGGTCACTGCTACGTTGATTGTCTTCGGGCTGCCACTCATCCCGGCTGCCGTCACGATCACAGTCGCGTTACCGGTGAGGGTCACCGATCCCACTACCGTGGCGGTGTTCACCTGGGCGGTGTGTGCGTGCGTTTCCACCGGAACGTCGACCTCCACCACGGTTTTGAAAGCCTTGACGCCGGCCACCGCGCTGGCTCCCGATAAGGCGATCGTGTCGCTGATCAGCTCGTCCTGGATGTTGGTCCCGATCACCGTCACGTTGCCGGCAATGCCCGACACGCTGCCTTTGACCGATGCCACGCGCGGCACGTCCGGGGCGCTGAATCCGCTCAGGATCTTCTGCGTGGCCACGTTCAGGTTGGCGGCCGCATGCACCGCCGTCGCGCTGGCCACCACCGGGGCAATCTGGTAGTGCCGCAGGTGCAAATTCTCCAGTATTCCCACCGCGCTGGGCGGCAGATCCAGCTCGTTCAGCCGCGCTGCCGGCACCGTCACCAGCGCGCCATCCAGCGTCAGCGCTCCTGCGGTGATCAAGGCCACGGGGTTGGGCATCCAGCCCAGTAAAGCGTGGGCAGCCACATTGCCCGGGTTCACGTAGATGGTCACACCGTTCTTGGTTAGTCTCGTCTTTGCCATAATTTACCGTTCCTTTGTCTTCCTGGTGGATCCCGTAGGGGCGCTCCTCGAGGCGTCGCCCGAGCCGGCGTTCGCGTAGCATCCCCATCAGGGGACAAGCCGGCCGACGATCAGTCTTTCTTCGGCGCTGGCGCGGCCACTGCGGCCGGTTTCCGTACCGTCCGCTTCGGCGCCGTCTCGGCCTTGACGATCTTCTCGGCCGTCTCCACGGCTTGCTTGAGATAGCCCTGGTCGATCACCGTCCAATGGGCCTTGATGTGCGCAGCGACCGTGTCCGGATGGACCAGGAGCTGCTCGCCATCCTTGAACATCTTGACCAGCTCGGCCTTTACGGGTTTCCCCTCGGCCTTCAACTGCATCACCCCTGCCTGGGCCATCTTCACCAGGTCTTCCGGGTGCAGCAGCTTCCAGCCCGCTTGCCGGTGCGCATCCACTGTCGCCGGGTGCACTTCGATCACTTCCTCCGGGTCCTCCGGATTGACCATCTCGAAAAACCCTGCTTTGGTTGTCATACTTCCTTCTTTCTTTTTTCCCTCTCCTGAGTTTTGCTCAGGAGAGGGGTAAGGGGTGAGGTTCTTTCCTGCTTACTGATCACTAATCACTGATCACTAGCTGAGCAGAATGGCGATATTGTTCTGCTTGACTGCCGCGACGCCCCACAGGATCGCCACGTCATAGGCGACCCGGCGGTACTGCTTGTACATGGCGATCTGGAAGGCCAGATTGGAGAGCGGGTCTTGGACCACGATCACGTCGTCGGCCGCGTCGCCCATGGGCGGCATGGCCGGCGTGCGTGCAGCCAGCAGCAAGGCGTTCCGGTCAAACGCGCACAGCGGGGTGAAGTTGTTGCCGATCGTCATGGCGTTCGAGGTGGCGATCGTAACCAGCGCACCGGGCAGTCCAAGGGTGATTGTGCCGGGGGCGGCCACGCCCACATTGACCACGTACTTGTTGACCGCATCGGCGGCGAAGGTCACCACGTCGCCGGCCAGCACGGTACCGGAACCGGTCTGCAGCACGATCGCTGCCACGCCCGGGGCGGTCGAGCCGTTGGTCACGTAGGACGTTCCCGTTCCTTTCGTGATCGCTGTCACCTGGCCGGACTCGTGCAGGCTGAAGCCTTCCACCTGCCCAAGGGCGCCCTGGCGCAGCATTGCATCCGTGCCGGATTCGTTGACCTTCAGGAGCAGCGACTGCGTGCCGCGCAGTTTCGCTGCGGCAGCCGTGCTGAGCACCAGGTGCATATCGCTCATCGGAGCGCCGTTATCCGCCAGGATCTTGCGGGTCTGGGCCACGTCGGTGAAGTCACCAACGGTTGCGAAGGGCAGGGTTCCCGCCGTGCCGTAGGCACGCGAGGCTCCCTGGTAGGCGGCGACGACCAGCGCCGCTTCGATTTCGTTAACTAGCGAGCGGAAGGCCTGGTAGAACTGGTTCTGGACGATCGTTTGATCGTTCCCACCGTTCTTTAGGCCGAGCAGCTCTTCGCCCGTCAGATAGAACGGGTAATCGCGCATGTGGCTGAGGGTCATGGTCGGAGCGGCGACAGTCATGTCGGACGGCGAAGGACCATAGGCAGCCGGAGTCAGGGTCCCGACCGCGCCTTGCCCGACGACCGGCCAGCTGATCGTTTCGCCCAGGGCCGCTTGATCGGTCTTCGCGTTGCGGGATACCGCCGGGATGTACCCGACCAGCTCACGGGTGATCTGGTCCAGGGCGGCGTAGATGGTGGGGTATAGCCCATTAAATGTGTTTGCCATTTTTCACTCTCCAATAGATATTCTTATTTGATCTGTCAGGCTTATGCAGTCGCTCCAGCTTAGGCAGCCGGATCTTCGACGACTTCGCCACCGTTCCGGATGAAAGCCGCCTTTTCGACGGTTCCAAGCTCTTCGAACTTGGACCGCTGCATGTGCTTTTCATCCTGTTTGGGGGTCACGGGCTTCCCGTCCGGTTTGACTGGCTTGCGCCCGGCTATCTCGATCAGCTCGTGCTCGTGCGCTTCCAGCGCTTCCCGTTCCTCGATGGTCTTGGCCAGTTTCCCGACCTCGCCACCGTCCGGGCCCTTGGCGCCCTTGCCGTCCTTGCCCATCAGGGCTTCGAACTTGCTGCGCTCTTCGGGTGTGAAGTCACGCGCTTCCTGGTCGATCAGGTCGACCAGGGTGCGTACCTCGGCGATCTTTGCCGCCCGCTGTTGACGTAATTCGATCGTATTCATGCCTTTTTCTCCTTCGACCGAGGCGGCCTCAAGCCGCCATCGGGCATGTCGGCGACCTGAGTCGCCGACGTTGGTTAGAACAGATCCGCCAGATCCACGTAGTGCCGGTAGGTCGCCCGGCGCGCCCGCGCCAGCGACTGCGCCACTGCATCCGCCGCATCCCCGCCGCCTGGCAGGAGCTCCGGTTGCTCTGACGAAAGTTCGAGTAGTTTCGAGCGTACTCCTACGCTCGTCTGGGGGAACGCCCCCCATGTCACCGGGCTGACGTCGATCAGCTCGGAAAACACCAAGATTGTCCGCAGCGGCAGGATGTTCATATCCGCCGGATGTTCCCACTGGTCCGACTGCACGTTGAAGGCAAAGCTGCTCTGGTTCACGTCCCCCCTCTTGATCTTGGCATACATCGCCATCGCTTCCGGGTCCTCCGGGTTGGCGTCGATGGAGTAGTGCAGCCCGTCTGCCTGGTCGCTCAGCCGCAGAGTCTTGTTCGTGGTGCGTCCCAGCACGATGTCCCAGTTATGGTTCGGCGCCGCGATCACGTCCGGGTTGGTTGCCAGCAACTGTGTGAACGATCCCGGTTTGATGATCTCCCGGAAATACCCGCCGATCACGCTTTCCTGGTTGTACACCGTCGCCACCCCCTCGATCACCGGGTGGTCGTCCAGCAGCCCCGCCCGCAGCTGCACTTTCACCGAGCGGGTTTCGTAGGCTGGGTTGATCTCCAGGCTCTTCAGCTCTGCCGGCGTCTCGCCGGCATCCTTCAGGTGGGCAGCCGCATGGTTGTACACTCCCTGGCGGTCCTTGTCCGGGATGTCCACGCCGCCCATCCCGCCGTTCAAGATCCCGATGATCGACTGGCAGGCCTTCACGTTGGCCGCCCCGATCTTGCCATCCGCTGCTGCCACCATGTGATGCGGCATCTTATAGGCCGCTTTGGTCGTCGCGTCCTTGTCTGGATCCTGCCAGGCGAACTCGCCGCGATAATAGGCCTCGTCGCCGTCCGCCTTCAAATTCTTCGTGTTCGCGCCGCCGTCCCAGGCGCCGTCCGTCGTTGCTGTGTGATGAACTGCTATTGCACTCATTCTCGCTCCTTCACAGTTAGTTCCACGCTGCCAGCATGCACTCGCAGCCATCATGCGCCGGCGGGTGTCCCACGTTCCCGGATGGCTTCAACGGGCTGCTGGTCCCGGCCGGCTGGTAATCCTCGCCCGCGTTCAAAAAGTTCTTGGTCACTGAGACCACCTGGCCGTCCAATCCTGCACAGTAATTGCACGCATTGGCATCCGTTACCACCCACACCACCTCGCTAAATCCCGCCGCGACGAATACCGCCTTTGCAACCGCGTTACCTTCCCGCACCGATTCCCGCCCGGCGATCTCGTCCGACCTGGTCTCTTCCCAGTCCGCCAGGTCCCCGTTCAGCACTTCCAGTGGATCTGCCCCGCTGGCGTTCGCCTCGTCGATGGCACGTTGGACCATCTTGCGCACTTCCGCTTCGGAGATCCCGCAATGCCGTACTGCGTAGCTGTCCAGATACGCCTGCACGAACTGCTCGATTTCGGGTGTCCAGCCATCCGAGCTCGTCTCTTCACCCGCCGCCCCCGCCACCAGCTCCCCGTAGCTGCTGATCACCGGCGCAAATTGCTTCTTCACGAAGTCCTGGTGCCCCTCGTAAAACAACTTCAGCCAGGTATCCATTTGGCCCGCGTCTCTTTTTTCTTTCCTTTCCCCGGTCCCTGGCTTCAAATACTTCCCCGCTGCTTCCTTCACGTCGTGGATCTCACGCCGCAGGCACCTGGCTGCCACGTCCTTGATCACCGGCCGCTCAGCCACCATTAGCCGGCGCCGGGTCTCCACCGCTGACTTGGCTCGCTTCATCCGCTCTTCGGTAGAGAAGCGGTCCAGCAGGTGGCTTTCGACGATCATGGGGGTCTTGGAGTGGTTCCCGCTCTGGTCGTTGACCGTGTTCGGGTCCATCGGCGCCCCCTGCCCGACCGCCTGCATGTTCAGCGGCATCATGTACGTGTCGCCGCCGTCGATCGGCCCCAGATTCTCCAGCTCGCGGATGTCGTTGGCTGACAGGAAGCCCCACTGCCGCCCCTGCACGTACGACGTATAGCGCGCCGCCGTGTCACCCCGCAGCAACCCGTCAAACATGATCTCGTTGTAGTAGCGCTGGCGCTCCGCCTCGGTCAGACACTGCATGTTGACGTTCTGCTCCAGCCGAACTGCCCATGGCCGCAGCGTGTCCGTTACGTGCTCGATGGACTGCTGCTCCATGTTATTCAGTGTGGCGTGGATCAGGTGCATGATCTTGTGCGGTTGCATCCGGAAGATCCGGCACACTTCCTCCAACCCCCATTGTTTCGTTTGCACAAATTGGCTGTCTTCCGGCGGCAGGCCCAGTGTTTCGATTTTCACTCCCTCCTCTGCCACCGCCACCTTGCTGTGCTTCCTGCCCCCCTTGTAATCCAGGTTCCAGCTCGCCTTGATGTTCTCGAGCGCCTTGTCGCTCAGCCGGTTCGGATACATCAGCACCACTCCCGGCCGGGCGTCGTTTTCGAAGAAGCTCCCAGAATATTTCTCCGTCGCCATCATGATCGCAATGGCCTGCCTGGCCACCTCGATCCGGCTGTATCCCGTCAGCCCGTCAAAGCCAAATCCCGGGATGTGCAGGATCTCGTCCTGCGTGAACGCTATCGGGTCCCCATATCCCGCCGTGTACAGATACCTGCGTGGGCCCTCTGGCACGTCCCGGAACACTCGCATCCGGTTCGGCAGCAGTGGCCACAGTTCCACGAGTTCGCCGGCTTTGGAGTAGATCTTCTGCGAATATGAATTGCCCCAGCCGGCCAGGTGCCCGATCACGATCTCCCGGTAGTTCATGCTGGTCATTTCCGGGTTGGGCGTGTCGTGCAGCAGCTCGAACAGCGGATGGTTTACCGCCTGCATGGCTGCCTTTCCCTTCCCCTTCGCCAGCCGGTCGTACAGGTACCACGGCAGTGAGCCGATATCCTCTGTCAGCACGATGATGCAGGCCAGCACCGCCGGCACACCCAGGGCGCTGTCCGGTGTGACCGCGTCGCCCGTCCACGTCGCCTGGTCCTGTCCCATGAAGTTCCACCGGCGCTCCACTCCACGTCCGCGCGGCGCGGTCTGTGCCTCCACGGCCCGATCGGTGTACCGCATGTCTGCCAGATGCTTCAGCATCTTATCCGCCTCCCGCCGGCGTGACTGACCAGATGGCCAGCCCGATCAGAATTGTCCCCACCGCCGCGAATGCCCAGCCCACGCCGATCGCCAGGGTTAGCCCCAAGAACAAAAAAAGCAGTCCGACGCCGAATAGCGCGTCGGTCGTTTCGATGGAAACGAAAAATTTTTTACGTGCTTGGATCTGGGGCGTTTCGGTTGCAGGTTGCTGAGGCAGGGTCATGCGACTCCAGCTTACGTGTCCAGCGCTTTTGGCTGGAAAACAAAAACGCCCGCCAGAGCGGACCATTGCTGATCCAATCTGGCGGGCGGTACTCCGTCGAACCCGTGAAGATGTATGGGTAGGGGCGCAAGGCTTGCGCCCTGTCGTCCATCACACCCAGTTGTCTTTTATCTTAGCACAAGTTTCCTAACTTTACAATAGGCAAATATTCGTCATAAGTAAACACTACCCGGGTTTCACCTGATCTCAAGCGGTATTTATACTTGCAAATGGCATGTACTTTCTCTGCTCTTCCCTCTGTGCCTACTTCCAACGTGCCAGTCCAGCCGCGATGAAAAACTTTTGCTGCATCTGGATCTGCCATTATTTCAATCGTTCCTTTGGCCATGTCAGCTCATCAGCTTTTCAATCACCCAATCGAACAGCTCATCCAATTCTAACTGGGTAGGTGCCATCACTTTTATTCCCGGACCTACCTGCCCAAGTCCATGAGATTGACCATTTACAAAAATCGGAATGAAAGCAGTCCAGTCCGAGTGTCCTGGATCGATTGTATAAGCGTTAATTGCTTGGGGCAACACTTTGAATTTTTCCATTTTTTCCTTCCTTCCACTTGCCAATTATAACCTTCACGAATAACGATTTACGTTTTTCGTTTTACGTTTTATATCATCACCAGTCCTCTCCCCTCGTACACGCTCCCCGCCTCGCCCTGGTTCCGCAGCCCCCGGTCCAGCCCCATGATCAGCGCCACCATTCCATCGATCTTCTCCTTGCTCTTCAACTTGTCCGGCTTGATGTTCCCGGCCGGATCTCCCACCGCGATCAGGTTATCCGCCATCCACGTCAGCACCGGGTTATCGCCGTGCGCGATCTCGTGCCTGGCCACCATCCGTTCCAGGTCCTTCATCGGTGCGCTCAGTGAGCCGTAACCCTGCCTAAATGCCACCATCTGCAGCCCCATGTCGGCTAGTTTCGGCTCGATCCCCACCGCTCCCCATGGATCGAATGGCACCTCCATCACCTGGAACTGTTGAGCATCCTCCCCCAGTTCCTCCAGGATCCACGCCTGGTCCACCGTATTTCCCGGCGTCGCCGTGATATACCCTTCTTCCACCCATGCATCGTATGGCACTCCGTCGTCCTTGCTGCGCTCCAGGATGTTGTCTTCCGGGATCCAGAACCGGCAGATCACGAACCAGGGCTCATCCTCCGTCAGCGGCGGGAACACGTGCACCAGTGCCGTGATGTCCGAGCTGTTACTTAGGTCTAGCCCGCTGTAACACGGCCGTCCGGCCACGTGCTCGGGCAGTTTCAGCGCCGGCACCGGCCCCGCGCACGCCCCCCAGACATCCATGTTCATCCACTTCACCTCGCTGTGCACCCAGATATTTAACTCTAATTGCTTGAAGGCGTTCAGCGCCCTGGTCATGCTCTTCGCCCGCGCCGCCTTCGTGCGCACGTCCGCCCATTTCTTGCTCACGCCCAGATTGGGGTTGGACTTGAACCAGACCTTCTCGTCCTGCCAATCGTCGTCCTCGTCCAGCGTGAAAATGATCCCGAACCAGCTATCGTCTTCCACGCTCCCTTCCAGCACCTGTCGGGTGTACTCGTGCTTCTCCCAGCACACGCTCTGCCGGTTCGTGCCGGCCGTGGTGATCGCAATGATCATCGGCTGCCGCCGGCTGCCGGTGGCCGTCTCCAACACATCCCATACCATCCTGGTCTTGTGCGCGTGCAGCTCGTCCAGCAGTGCCGCGTGCACGTTCAGCCCGTCCATCGTATCGCTGTCCGCTCCTAGCGGCTCGAATTTCTGATCCCGCTCCGCGCAGTGCAGGTTGTCTCTGTAGGCAACCACACCATGCCTTTTGAGCGTCTTGCTTTTATTGACCATCCGCATCGCTTCGCTGTGCACGATCCGCGCCTGGTCCCGCTTCGTCGCCGCCGTGTAGCACTCCGCACCTGGCTCCCCGCCCGCCACTTCGTCGGCAAACGCCAGGTACAGCATGATCCCGGCCGCCCAGGTGCTCTTTCCGTTCTTCCTGGCCACCTCCAGGTACGCCGTTCGGAACCTGCGCGTGCCTGAACTGTCCTCGCGCTGGCCGTTCTTCTCGACGATCCAGCGTTTATGCTCCGCCCGCTTCCACCCGAACAGGGTCCACGTGATGAACATTTGCCAGGGCTGCAGCACCAGCGGCTGCCCGGCCCACTCGCCTTTGCTGTGCCGTAAGACCGCGAAGAAGTTCAGAGCGCGCTGCGCCGCAGCCTGGTCGAACACCAGCCCGCGCGCCGCACCGTTCTGCAGGTCGTCCAGGTGTCGCTGGCAGGCCTGGCGCACCAGCTTGCACGCCACGATCCTTCCGGCAACCACGTCCCGTGCGTACCGCTCAGCCTCCGGTAGCTTACGAGGCATCCCTTATCCCTTTACACCACATGAAATCTATTGTCTGCTTGGTTTTTTCCGCATCGTTCACAGCAGGATAGCAACACAATT
>Ga0187853_10000480_pt1 | contig 42350 bp, 38 predicted proteins | sample June2016WEW_6_10_2_FD_132417 | JGI IMG/M metagenome (GOLD analysis project Ga0187853, IMG submission 132417) | Peatland microbial communities from SPRUCE experiment site at the Marcell Experimental Forest, Minnesota, USA - June2016WEW_6_100 | ecosystem: Environmental > Terrestrial > Soil >... | reverse complement strand
TGCCATCGGCGAGATCGGCCTGGATTATTACTGGAACGCTGCTACTCGGAAATTACAAATAAAGGTCCTGCGCCTGCAGCTCGACCTGGCCGCCCGCACAGGTTTGCCGGTCATCCTGCACATGCGCGAGGCCAGAGATGCGCTGAACGGGCAATGCGCCGTGGATTTATTGCAAATCCTGGAGGAATGGATCGCAGGGCTGCGCCTCGCCAAGAATCCGCTGGCGGAACGACCCGGTGTCCTGCATTCTTTCTCCGGGTCTCTGGAAACAGCCCGCTGCGCGCTGGAGCTCGGTTTCTACATAGGCGTGACTGGCCCCGTAACCTTTGGCAACGCCCACGCACGACAGGAGATCCTCAGCGCGCTTCCGCTGGACTATATCCTGCTGGAAACGGATGCACCTTTCCAGACGCCGTATCCGTACCGGGGCAAACGTAACGAACCATCCTATGTGCGCCTGATTGCTGATAAAATTGCCCTGCTCCACTCGCGTACCGTTGAAGAGGTCGCCGCGGTTACCAGCGAGAATGCCAGAAAGCTTTTTAATTGGAAAGAGACAGCTTGAATACAGCCCCCTTTTTTACACCCATCCAGGTGGGTCTCCGGGAAGTCGAAACGCTTCTGGATGCGCAGGCCGATGATGCGCATCCGGACTTGAGCGCCGCGCTGGTGCATCTGCTCTCCTCGGGCGGGAAGCGTATCCGCCCGGCCGTATGCTTGCTAACCGGTCAGATGTTCGACGCCCCTCACGATAAGCTTCTTACCCTGGCAGCAGCCGTCGAGATGCTCCATACCGCCACCCTGGTACATGACGACCTGATTGACGGGGCTTTGCTCCGCCGTGGTATGCCCACTTTGAACGCTCACTGGTCGCCCGCCGCCACCATCCTGACCGGGGATTATATGTTTGCCCGCGCAGCCAAATTGGCAGCCGATTCAGATAATCTGCTCTTGATGAAACTCTTCGCCGAAACGCTGGCAACCATCGTCAACGGTGAACTGACCCAGTTGTTCGCGGCCCGCGGGGTCATCAGCCGCGAAAATTACAACAAACGCATTTACGCCAAGACCGCTTCCTTATTTGAGATGACCACGCAGGCTGCCACTTTGATTGGACATGGTACCGAGGCAAGTGTGGAAGCCATGCGGCAATTCGGCTATCACCTGGGTATGGCATTCCAGATCGTGGACGACATCCTGGATTTCACCGGAGAGCAGGAAACGGTCGGCAAGCCGGTCGGTTCGGATCTTTTGCAGGGATTGGTGACTCTCCCGGCCATCTACTACGCCGAATCCCATCCCTACGACCCGGATGTGCTGTGTCTCACGGGTGGCTGTTACACAGAAACCGAGCGCATGGAACGGTTGGTTCAATCCATCCGGGAAAGCGATGCGACCGCCAAATCCATGAAAGAGGCGCATGCCTTCATTCAAAAGGCACTTGAGATACTTCAAACGGCACCAGCCGGGCTGGAAAGGCAGGCAATGGAAGACCTGACCGGATACATCGTCGACAGGAATATCTGAAGAACATGCCGCCCTACTCTTTTCGCCGGTTAATCTGGGCTGGCCCCGTCGCGACGCTGGCAGCAATTCTGGCAGACATGGCTTATTACGCATTCACAAAAGCCCATGGGGAGCAATACCGCATGCCGTTGGATGGAAATAGTTCCCACCTCGGCCCGATGCAGGTAATCACACCAGTTCTGGCAATCCTTGTAGCTGGTTTATTGGCTTGTGGCTTCTTTGGATTGCTCCTGCGCTTTTCCCTCAAACCTGCCACGGTATTCCTGTCTGTATCCATAACCGCCCTTCTTCTTTCCTTCGGCGGACCATTCTACTTGCCAGTTGCAACCATGCAAACAAAGATTCTCTTGAGCGGTATGCAATTCATTGCCGCCGTTATCATTACGGCCGGCATTCTGTTGATGAGCCATCAAAACGTGAAAGTCCCCTGAATTTCAACGGGACTTTTTTTATCAGAGGCGTCGATGGGATTTGCGTGGTCCCGCGTAGTGGGGAACCGATACTGAGGGTTCTTTAAACCCTTGCTTTTTGATTATAGAAGTCATTAATAAAAAACGGATTAACGATTGATGATCCAAAATCATTTATTTGCAATCCGCAATTGTCAGAGGCGTCGATGGGATTTGCGTAGTCCCGCGTAGCGGGGAACCGATACTCAGGGTTCTTAGAACCCTTGCATTTTGATTATAGAAGTCATTAATAAAAAGCGGATTACCGATTGACGATCCAAAATCATCAATCTGCAATCCGCAATTGTCAGAGGCGTCGATGGGATTTGAACCCATGATGAGGGTTTTGCAGACCCTTGCCTTGCCACTTGGCGACGACGCCATAACCAGTTTCAGATTCCAGATTGCGGATCGCTGATTGACTACCTGCAATCATCAATCATCAATCCGCAATCATGAGAGCGGGCGATGGGATTCGAACCCACGACCTTCTCCTTGGCAAGGAGACGTACTACCACTGTACTACGCCCGCAAGTGGCCTGATTTTCAGGCCGAGTGCCGAGAGCCAGGATCGGACTGGCGACACCGCAATTTTCAGTCGCGTGCTCTACCAACTGAGCTATCTCGGCCTGGAAACTCACCGTCGTTGAAGCGGAAGGATTTTACACGCAGAGAAGGAGATTGTCAAGCAAGGGTCAAAATTGTTTTTACAACCATTTTACAATCTGGTCATCTTCCGGTTACTTGAAAGGCCTACAATGCAGATAAGAAACTAAAATCAAAAGGAGATGACACGATGTTAAAAATGACCGCTTTTTTCAAAAAATTTGCTCTGGCTGCCCTCGTTCTGGCAATCGCTTTGGCCGCGTTTCCATTCGCGGGTGCATCGGCTGCCGGTTTGAATGGTCAAAACATAACCCAGCCAGATTATTCACGGCTGGAAAATCTCTGGGCACGCCAGCAGGCCACCTACCAGCGCCAAAGCGACCGGCTGTCCAACGCCAGTACATTTATTTCCAGGGTGCAAGCCCTCATCGATAAGGCTACCGCCAAAGGCTGGGATACCTCCGGAGTTCAGGCTGCCCTGAATGCCCTCTCCGCCGTCATCCCGGCTGTACAGGCCGCTCATGATCCGGGAGCAGCAATTATTGCCAGCCATGCCGGTTTCGACGCTACCGGAAAGGTGACCGACCGGAACACTGCCATTGCCACGATGAAATCCCTTGCCCAGGTTCTAAAGGACACCCGCATAGCCATGAATGGTACATTAGAGGCGTTGCGTGATGCCGTCAAAGCGTTCCGCCAGGCTCACCCACACCCTGCCACCACACCTGCTGTAACACCCTCCACCCCGCCTGCCTCCTAGACTGGTCCCCATCGCACTGAGAGACATGACCTTAGGCCATGTCTCTCTTTTGCAGTACAATCAAGAAAAGCATCAGCTCAGTAAAATGGTAAAGATGCGGGTGTGCGGGCAGTCTCGAAGCACCGTGGAGTATCCCGAAGGGTGCGGAGTCGTCCGAACACCCATGCCTCCAATTTATTGAGTTGATTACGAGAAAACCTATATGTGAGGTGAGTATGGATAGAAAAGTCGTAACAAGTGAGAATGCACCCAAAGCCCTTGGCCCATATTCCGTCGCCATCCGGGCCGGAATGTTCGTCTTCGCTTCCGGGCAACTTGGCCTGGATCCGCAGAGCGGGAACCTTGTTCCGGGCGGGATCGAAACAGAGACACGCCAGGCGCTGACCAACATCCGCCATGTACTGGCAGATTCAGGTTCCGGCCTGGACGCAGTGGTTAAAACCACCGTCTTTTTAAAAGACATGGCTGAATTCTCCAAGATGAATGCCGTCTATGCCGAATTTTTCCCGGAAAACCCGCCCGCCCGTAGCACCGTCCAGGTGGCCGCTCTGCCCAGGGACGGTACTGTTGAAATAGAAGCGGTTGCTCTTCTAAAATGAGTTCTGAACTCATCCTGCTCGTGGATGACGAACCATCCATCGTCCAACTCGCCCGGATGTACCTGGAACGCGAAAACTTTAGGGTGGAGGCAGCCGGGGATGGAGAAGCAGCGTTGGAGACTATCAGGCGATTAAATCCGGACCTGATTGTGTTGGATGTAATGCTTCCCAGGCTGGACGGTTTGGAAGTTTGTCGCCGGCTGCGGGCGGAAAACAACCCGGTGGCGGTGATTATGCTGACAGCCCGTGACGAGGATATAGATAAAATTCTCGGCCTGGAACTCGGCGCAGACGATTACCTGACCAAACCCTTTAATCCTCGTGAACTGGTGGCCCGTATCAAGGCCATTCTCCGGCGGGCGGAACGTACCGCAGTTCAACCGGATGCCGCCCCCATACACCTGGCAGACCTGACGATTGACCCTGTCCGCCGCGAGGCGCGCATTGCCGGTCAAAGCCTGGACCTGCGCACCCAGGAATTTGAACTGCTGCTCATCCTGGTCGCGCAACCAGGACGCGTATTTACCCGTGAGCAATTGCTCCAGCAAGCCTGGGGCTTTGATTTCTATGGACAGACCCGCACAGTGGATGTTCATGTCGCCCATTTACGCAAGAAACTGGCCAGCAGCTCGATCACCATTGAGACAGTTACCGGGATTGGTTACAAATTGGTGGCTTAATGCCTCACTCAATCCGGTCCCGTTTATGGTGGAGTTATGTACTTGTCACAATGGCTGCGCTGGGTATTGTGGCATTCGTGCTGTTTATCTATATCATTCAGAATCCATCCACGTACCGGCAGGCCAGTGCCCGCTTGACGGTAGTCGAGGCGCAATTACGCAGGAATGAAGTCGTTCTGGAAAGCCTGCCCCAACCGGACCTGCAGTCCCGCATAGAACAGGCTGGTCAAAACTACGATGTCCGGATCGTCATTTTCAACCAAAAGCGCCAGGTGGTGGCTGATTCGGATTCCGCGGAACTGAGTTCTTTATCTATGCCACTTCTTCCCCGCTTGCGGATTTCTTCAGTATTGAAAGACCAGAATGGCCAATACTGGTTATATATTATCCAGCACCTGAACAATGGTGGCTGGTTATTGGTAACCGTTCCCCGGCCGGCAGTACCTTTATTATCCATCCTGAGTGACGAGTTAATGCTTCCAATCCTGGGTGCTGCTGTCGTCGCTCTGATTATTTCCCTTTTGGTCGCTTTCTGGCTGGCCCGCTGGATCGGAGGGCCGCTTCAACGTTTGGTGGTTGCTTCCCGGCAGATGCCTTCCACGGACGCGCAACCGATCAGCTTGCGCGGTCCCCATGAGGTCCAGGAATTAACCCTTGCATTCAATGATATGAATAACCGTGTTCTGACTTCCCGAAATTCCCAGCGCGATTTCGTGGCCAATGTGTCTCATGAACTTAAAACGCCACTAACTTCCGTCCAGGGTTTTGCCCAGGCCATTCTGGATGGTACCGCCGATACGCCAGAATCCCGCCAGCAGGCTGCCAGGGTCATTTACAACGAGGCCGGTTCCATGCACCGCATGGTGTTGGATTTACTCGACCTGGCCCGCCTGGACGCCGGTACATTCGAACTTCAATGTGCACCGGTTGATCTGCCGGCCTTGCTCAACAACGTCGCTGAGAAATTTTCTCCACAGGCTCACGCCTCTGGCGTTTCAATCCAAGTTGAATCAGCCGAACTGCCAGCCGTCATGGGTGATGGCGACCGGCTGGCGCAAGCCTTCTCCAACTTGGTGGATAATGCCCTTAAGCACACCCCTTCCGGAGGTATTATCTCTCTTCGGGCCAGGTTGGCAGGCTCTTCGGATTCACCCGGGAAAGGTTCGGAGGTTCAGGTGGATGTTGCAGATACCGGCGCAGGCATTCCACCGGAAGCTCTGCCGCACATCTTCGAGCGCTTTTACCAGGCTGATCCTTCCCGCCCGGGCGGCGAGAAACACGGAACCGGCCTGGGTCTGGCGATCGTCAAGGAAATTGTGGGGGCGCACAGTGGTAAAATAAGCGTTCGTAGTGTACCAAATACAGGCAGCCTGTTTACCGTCACACTGCCGCTGGTACCACCGGACGCTTCCGCAGTCAGCCGGCGGAAAATATAAATTACATGCCTTCCGTCTCCATTATCATCCCTTGTTATAACGAGCAAGACACCATCCAGAAATTACTCGAGGCGGTTTACGCGCAGACTTTTCCGCGCGCCGACCTGGAAATGATCATCGCAGATGGCATGTCCACGGACGGGACGCGGGCAGAGATCGCCACATTCTCTAAAGCTCACACGGACCTGCGTATTGGCATTGCTGAGAACCCTATCCAGAGCATTCCCTCCGCTTTGAATTGTGCCCTTAAAGAAACTCATGGCGAGATCATCATCCGGCTGGATGCACACTCTGTTCCTTACCCTGATTATATCGAACGGTGTGTTGCAGACCTGCAGGCAGGCTTGGGCGAAAACGTTGGCGGTGTCTGGGAGATCCACCCCGGCGCGACGACCTGGATGGCGCAGTCGATCGCTGCGGCTGCTTCCCACCCGCTGGGTGTGGGCGATGCCCTTTACCGCCACGCCAGCAAGGCCTCCCAGGTGGATACCGTCCCTTTTGGAGCCTTCAAGCGCGAATTACTGGCTCTGGTCGGCTTCTTTGACGAGTCGTTGCACACCAACGAGGATTACGAGTTCAACACGCGCATCCGCAAGGCGGGCGGTACTATTTGGCTCGACCCTGCCATCCGTTCCGTTTATTTCGCCCGGTCTACAATGGCAGCACTCGCCAAGCAATATAGCCGGTATGGGTTTTGGAAATGGCGGATGTTGCGCCGGTATCCTAGGACGTTACGCTGGCGGCAGGGCCTCCCGCCACTGTTCGTATTGAGTCTGCTCGGTGGGATTGCCCTGGCTGTTTTTCTACCTTTTTTCCGGATTTTGTTGGCCGCAGAGGTCTTCGTTTATTGTATTATTCTGGTTTCTGCCGGAGTTCAAACTTCCATAAAACAGAAAAAAGCCCTTCTGGGCATCGGTTTACCTATCGCAATTGCAACCATGCACATTGCCTGGGGTGCAGGCTTTTTATGGAGTATGATTAAGGGGATTTTTACTGACCGGAGCCCGGAGAAGAAGTAATGCAATCATCTACCCGACCCAGACCAATCGGCTGGCGCGTTCGTTCGCGCGACCAACGTATTATTCTGCTGATTGGCGATGCATTTGTATCCACTATAGCACTCTTCGGCGGGCTGTATTTCTGGGGGCAAAAGGACGCCTGGTTGAAGTTCTCCATGCATTTCATCCAGCAGCGTGTTGAATTCTGGTTCTATCTCTTGCCGGTGATCTGGATGGTATTCCTGGTTGAGTTATATAACCCGCATCGCGCCAGGAACCTGCGCCAAACCGTGGCAGGCATCGCCCTGGCCGCCCTGGCCGGACTTGTTTTGTATGCTTTGGTTTATCTTATTTCGCAAAAAGGTTCTCTGCCACGTCTGGGCATCGGTATATTCCTGGCTTTTGCTTCCGTGTTGACGCTGGTCTGGCGGCTGATTTATATCCGAATTTTCACCAACCAGGCATTCCTGCACCGGGTATTGATAATCGGCGCAGGCAGCGCAGGAGATACGCTGGTGAAAGTTTACAACAAAATGAATCCGAAACCATTTTTCCTGGTTGGATTCATGGATGACGATCCAGCAAAGGTTGGCAATGAACTGGGAGGGTTTCCCATTCTGGCCGGGAATGATCGTTTACTCGAAATTATCGAGGAAAGAGCCGTTTCGGAGATCGTCATTGCTATTACAGGCGAAATGAAGGGAAGTACCTTCCAGGTACTCCTGGATGCCCAGCAAAGCGGCATGGAAATCATCCCAATGCCCAGCCTGTATGAGGAATTGCTCAACCGTGTCCCCATCCATCACCTCGAATCTGAGTGGTTGATCCGTTCCTTCGTAAACGATGCGCGCGTCGGCGGATTTTACGAATTGGCCAAACGGCTGCTCGACATCCTGGTTGCGCTGGCCGGTTTGGCCATCTGCATAGTCCTAACTCCTTTTACTTCTATCCTCATCCTGTTGGATAGCGGGTTTCCCATCCTTTACAACCAGATCCGTTCTGGCAAGAGTGGTAAGTTGTATAACATTTACAAATTCCGCACCATGTGCCGCGATGCGGAAAAGGATGGCAAGGTGCAGGTCACCCACGAACATGATGATCGCATAACACGGGTGGGTGGCATCCTTCGCCGTACTCACATTGATGAACTGCCGCAATTCTGGAATGTCCTACGCGGCGATATGAGCATAGTCGGACCACGCGCCGAACGTCCCGAATTGATCATTGAATACCAGAAACATATCCCCTTGTACCGGGCGCGTCTGTTGGTCAAGCCAGGGATCACCGGTTGGGCACAGGTCAATTTTGGATATTCTGCCACCATCGCCCAGACCGTCGTAAAACTTGAATATGACTTGTATTACATCAAGCATCGCAATATCGTTATGGATATCCTCATCATCCTGCGTACCATGACCCAGGTGGTTGGTTTCCAAGGAAGATAATGTGATGCGCGCGCTTGTCACCGGAGGTGCCGGATTCATTGGGTCCCACATAGTGGAAGAACTCCTGCAGAGGGGTGCTTCCGTCCGCGTCTTGGACAACTTTTCTTCCGGGAAGCGCGAAAACCTTGAATCGTTTCGAGGTGACCTTGAAATACAGGAAGGTGACCTGCGTGATCCAGACGTAATTAAAGCTGTCATAAGAAATATGGAATTGGTTTTCCACCTGGCAGCATTCATATCTGTCCCGCAATCCAGGCAGGAGCCTGAAAACTGTTTTACAATAAACGTGGCCGGCACGGCTACACTTCTCGAAGCCGCCCGCCTGGCCGGTGTCCATAAAGTGGTTCTGTCCTCCAGTTCGGCGGTATACGGCAATACAGACAAATTCCCGTCAGATGAAGAAACACCACTCAATCCGCTTTCGCCATATGCCTTATCCAAACAGGTGAATGAACTATACGCCCGTCTTTACACGCAAACTTTCAATCTGCCGGTCGTCGCTTTACGCTATTTCAATGTCTACGGGCCGCGCCAAAACCCCGATTCTGCCTATGCAGCTGCCATTTCCATTTTTACCCGGCGGCTGGTGAACGGGGAACCGATTACAATCTACGGCGACGGCAAACAAAGCCGTGATTTCATCTTTGTCAAGGATGTGGTACGCGCCAACCTGCAGGCTGCCGAATCGAACGCAGCCGGTGAAGCTTTCAATATATGTACCGGCAATGAGACCAGCCTGCTCGATTTGTTGGAAGAATTGAGTGAGGTATCGCCTCACCAGCCCGAGCTCCGCTTCGAACCGCCGCGCCCGGGTGATATTTATCGCTCTCTAGGCAACCCTGAAAAAGCTGCCGCAGCCTTGGGCTTTCGCGCTGGGATTTCCCTGGCGAATGGCCTGGCACAGACTGTGGAATGGATGAAAAACAAATGAAAGCTAATATTCGTTCCCGATTCCCAAACTTCATGGTTTTATTGGCTGATATCATCATAACTGTAATCGCCATAACCGCAGCTTTTGCGCTCCGGCTGGCAGGGGATACAGTTACTGATTATATTGGCTCGCTTTACTGGATGATTCTTATCAGCCTGCTGATAAAGCCCGCCATCTATTATTTCTTTGGCCTTTACCGTCGTCTTTGGGCTTACGCAAGCATAAATGAATTGACCCTAATAAGCGCCGCGGTGACAGTTGCCTCAGCAGTTTTCTCTGCCGTTATGCTTATACTTTTCATCAGTCGATTAAATGGTGCCCGAATTCTGAATTTTCCACGCACAATCCTGGCGATCGACTGGTTACTCTCTCTCGTGGGGATTGGTGGCCTGCGTTTTTCATTCCGACTGCTGGCAGAAGGGCGTGCAGCCAGTAAAAAGCCCATCGCAAAAAAAGCCAGAAATGTATTGATCATCGGTGCGGGAGATGCCGGTGCGCTGGTGGTACGCGAATTACAGCGGAACCCGCAACTTGGCTTGCACCCTGTTGGCTACCTGGATGATGATCTGGCCAAACAACGCCATCAAATCCATGGGGTACCAGTGGTTGGAAAACTCACCGACCTGCGCCGCACTCTGGAACATCGTTCGGTGAACGAAGTCATCATTGCCATCCCAAGTGCTGGTGGGAAAGTCGTTCGCCTTGTGACAGATGTCTGTCGATTGAAAGGCATTCCCTTCCGAACCATGCCAGGACTGTTTGAACTCATCGGCGGCAAGGTCAGTGTCAACCGTCTGCGCGAAGTGGATATCGCCGACCTATTACGACGCGAACCAGCGCAATTCCAGGATCAACTGGTGGGCGCGGCGTTGACCGGGAAGCGGGTATTAGTAACTGGTGCGGGTGGTTCCATTGGTTTTGAGATCTGCCGCCAAATTGCCCGCTGGGGTCCGCAAATGCTCATCCTGCTTGGTCACGGAGAGAACAGCATTTTTGAGGCCATGCTTGAATTACGGGAGGATTTCCCTTCCCTGCCGTTTCAGTTGGTTATCGCGGATATTCGTGATAAGCCCAGAATTCATAGTGTTTTCGCTGATTTCCGTCCGCAGGTGGTTTTCCATACGGCTGCACACAAACATGTCCCCCTGATGGAAAGCAATATCGAGGACGCCATTTCCAATAATATCATTGGCACAAAAAACATCGTGCAGGCAGCCAGCGCGATAGACACGGAATTACTGGTTCTCATATCTACCGATAAGGCCATCCGCCCGGCAAATGTAATGGGTGCCACCAAGCGCATCGCCGAAATGATCGTGCTGGAAGCCGCACACCGCACCGGGCACGCTTATTCGGTGGTCCGGTTCGGGAATGTCCTGGGCAGCCGTGGCAGCGTTGTCCCGCTCTTTAAAAGGCAGATCGCCCACGGAGGGCCGGTTACCGTCACCCACCCGGATATGAAACGCTACTTCATGACCATCCCGGAAGCTGTTCACCTGGTTCTACAGGCTGCTGCTATGGGCCAGGGTGGGGAGGTCTTTATGTTGAATATGGGCCAGCAAGTGCGCATCCTGGACCTTGCAGAAGACCTCATCCGTCTTTCTGGACTTGAACCTGGCAAAGATATTGAAATCACTTTCACCGGCATCCGTCCAGGCGAAAAACTCAGCGAAGATTTGTGGGGAGACGGCATGGAATATGGAAAAACCATCCACCCTGAAATCTTCCGCGCCGTAGCGGAAGAAGCCGTCATTCCGCATGATCTGGATAAGATCGTTGATGAATTGCACCATCTGGCCCAGGAAGGGGAGGCTTCTGCAGTCATCCACCTGCTGGACGAAACCATTCCCGATGGAAATATACGAGCCACACCACCAGCAGATTTGACTTCGCTGGTCTAAGCCACTGGCATGCGTGAAATCAGCTGTTCTGAATGGAACGAATTCCTCGCCGGACAACCCAACGCCCATATTCTGCAGTCGGGCGAGTGGGGTGAACTCAAATCCGCCTTTGGCTGGGATGCTGTACGGATAATAAAGGATGGCCTCGGTGCGCAAATCCTTTTCCGGCGGCTGCCACTCGGCCTGACATTCGCTTACATCCCCAAGGGGCCGGTGGGTACTTCTTCGAAAGATACCAATGTACAGTTTTGGGAAGATGTGGATATGCTCTGCCAGAAAAAGCATGCCGTCTTTCTTAAATGGGAACAGGACGGCTGGGAAGGCGATGCCGCCTCCAGCTTGCGTCAGGCAGCATTCCTTGCCAGCCCGCAACACATCCAGCCACGCAGCACACTGGTGGTTGATTTGCGGGGTAGTGAAGAGGATGTTTTCAATTGCATGAACCCCAAGACACGTTACAACATCCGTCTGGCCGGTCGTAAAGATGTTGTAGTCCATCCTTCAGATGACCTGAATAACTTCTATCGCATAATAAGTGTCACCAGCCATCGCGAGGCATTCAATGTTCATTCGCTGGATTATTACCGGCGCGCTTATGAGCTTTTTTACCCCAAAGGCATGTGTGAGCTTTTTGTGGCCGATTTCCAAGGCCAGACCCTCGCCGCCGTCATGGCCTTTGCATATGGTAAATATGCCTACTACTTTTATGGCGCCTCCGGAGATACGGAACGAAACCGTAAACCGACCTATCCTCTCCAATGGGAAACCATCCGTTGGGCTCATGCAAAAGGCTGCACCGATTACGATATGTGGGGCATTCCCGATGAAGCCACAGACGTGGACGATGATGAAGCCGAGGCGCGTGAAGACGGGTTATGGGGGGTCTACCGTTTCAAACGCGGCTTTGGGGGCTCGATAAAACGATCGCAGCCTACCCTGGACCGGGTCTACAATCCCCTGCTCTATAAACTCTACCTTTGGCGCTTATCCGGTTCAGGCGCGGATTGAAGCCATGCTCCCGTTTACTGGCACCCCGCAAGCCTGGAACGAACTGATTGCATCCCTGCCCTTGCCTCATCTCTTGCAAACCTGGGAATGGTCACAGGTCAAGGCTAAATACGGCTGGCAACCCTTCCCATTTATATGGAGCGATCCGAATGCAGCCATCAGCAATCCACCGTTGGCCGCCGCGATGATTCTCAAACGCAGCATACCAGTGGGTGGATTCGCAAAAAAGGCTTGCGTGCTTTACATCCCCAAAGGTCCCAACCTGGATTGGAACAACACCTTGCTCCGCCAGCGCGTCCTGGGCGACTTGCAAATGTTTGCCAAACGCCAGGGTGCGATCTTCATAAAGCTTGATCCGGATGTGGCGCTCGGGCAGGGTGTTCCCGGCACCGAGGAAGCGGCCGAATTTACCGACGGAATGGCTCTCAGGTCCGAACTGATACAACGTGGGTGGAAATTTTCGCAGGATCAAATCCAATTCCGCAACACCGTCCTTATAAATCTATCTCCGACCAAAGATGAACTGCTGGCACGCATGAAGCAAAAAACGCGTTACAACATCCACCTTGCGCAGAAGAAAGGTGTCACGGTGCGGGTTGGTACGGTGGATGATTTGCCCTTTTTATACCGTATGTATGCGGAGACCTCAGTACGGGACGGGTTTTTAATTCGGGAGGAAGACTACTATCAGACTGTCTGGCATACATTTGGCACTTCATCGCCAGGTGCTCCTTCCCGTGCAACCCCCTTCCACGAGCCGCTTATTGCCGAAGTTGCTGGAGAACCGGTCGGAGCCGTCTCGATGTTCTATTTTGCAGGGCAGGCCATTTATCTTTTTGGCATGTCCCGCGACGAACACCGGGAAAAAATGCCGAATTATCTGCTTCAGTGGGAAGCCATACAGCGGGCGAAAACCTTGGATATTAAAATGTATAATCTGTGGGGCGCCCCGGATAAGTTCGACCAGAGCGACGATTTTTGGGGCGTCTTCCGCTTCAAAGAGGGATTGGGTGGGTATGTTCTACTCACGCTGGGTGCATGGGATTTCACTCCAAGTCCGATGCTCTATAAAATGTATACTGAAGTGCTGCCACGTGTGATGGATATTATGCGCAGACGTGGAAAAGCCCGCACTCGCCAAAGCCTAGGAGCCTGAAAAAGAATGATTCCTCGCATCCGTTTTGCCCACCTTCCCACTCCCATTGAACCTATGCCACGATTGGAAAAAGCCCTGAATGGTCCGCATCTATTGGTTAAACGTGACGACCAGACCGGTCTTGCCTTTGGCGGCAACAAGACCCGTAAACTCGAATTTTTAGTGGCCGAAGCTCAGGCCGCCGGTGCAGATACGCTTATCTCCGCCGGTGCCCTGCAATCCAACCACTGCCGCCAGACTGCTGCTGCGGCGGCTAAATTTGGCTTTGAATGCATCTTGGTACTCGTCGGCGAACCGCCTGCCCAGGCCAGTGCCAACCTCCTGCTGGACCAGCTTTTTGGAGCAAAAATAATCTGGGCGGTAAAAAACCAGCGCGACGCCCTTCTTACGGATACCTTCGATAAGCTGCTCGCACAGGGACACAAGCCTTACCTGGTACCTTATGGCGGATCCAATTCGACAGGCGCGCTTGGATATGTTTTCGCGATGGAAGAGTTCATGGGACAGGGAGTGAAATCCGATTGGGTTATATTTGCTTCATCCTCCGGCGGGACGCATGCCGGCCTGGTTCTGGGTGCACACTTGTTCAACTATTTTGGTAGAGTGCTTGGCATTAGCATAGATGAGCCACAAGCGGTCTTGCAGAGGCGCGTGGCAACACTGGCCTCCGAGACATCCGTGCGAATGGGGCCGCACATCGAATTCGCTCCTGACCAAGTGCTGGTAAATGCCGATTACGCCACCCCCGGCTATGGTATCCTGACCGATGTGGAACGGGAGTCCATCCAGCTTTTCGCAAAATATGAAGGACTGCTGCTCGACCCAGTTTATACCGGTCGATCTGCCGCGGGATTGCTCGATCTAATTCGAAAGGGATTTTTCAAAAAAGAAGAGACTATCCTTTTCTGGCATACTGGTGGACAACCGGCATTGTTTGCAGAAAAATACCAGAGAGAACTGGCCTGAAGTATAATTCACTCAAATGGAACCTCGTCCCAACTCTTCCTTCCGTCCTTACCTCTCCTCAGCCGTCAGCCTGGTAGTGCTCGGCTGGGGTGCCGCGGCCTTTGCAATCCTTTATCTTACTCCCACCGTTTGGGCGCGCTGGCTGCTCTTCTTCGGCGGCACTCTTGGGCTTACCGGGCTTGCCATGCCGGTTACCTGGTTTCTCAATCTGCGCTTTCCCTCTGAGCCACCTGCCGGGTCGACCGTGATCGTCCGCCAAGCGATCTGGGTAGGAGTTTATGGAATCCTGCTGGTTTGGTTGCAACAGGCTCGCTTGGTTACCCTGTGGACTGGCCTGGGTCTGGCCATCGGGTTGGTTGCCATCGAGTATCTGGTTCGCATGCGGGAGAAAGCCCGCTGGCAGCCAAAGTCCGTGTCTGATGAACAACAACCACCGGCAGACATGAACCCATCCTCCAAAGCATGAATCTGCACGAACTTCCCTCGGTAGAACACCTTCTCCAGACCCAACTGGCAGCTGAACTCATCGCGAGTTATGGCCGCCCGACGACTATCAAAGCCATTCGCAGTGTGCTGGACGGAATACGCGAGCGCGTTGCGACGAATGAAATTCCCACAATACCAAACCGGCAACACATTCTTGATGAGGCATCTTCCCTCTTGGAATCATGGACCTCTCCGACCCTGTTGCCGGTTATCAATGCCAGTGGCGTGATACTTCACACCAACCTGGGCCGTGCACCGCTCTCCAACGCCGCTCTGAAAGCCATCCAAGCGATTTCCCACGGCTATTCAAACCTGGAATTTGATTTGGATACCGGTAAGCGCGGTTCACGTCTGCTTCACGCCGAGGAGTTACTCAAGCGTCTTACCGGTGCCGAGGCTGCTATCATTGTGAATAACAATGCCGCGGCCATGTTGTTGGGGCTTGCTGCGCTCGCTAGGCGGAAGCGGGTTGTCATTTCCCGCTCACAAATGGTCGAAATCGGAGGTGAGTTCCGCATCCCGGATGTTATGAAACAGTCTGGGGCAAAACTCATCGAAGTGGGTGCCACCAACAAGGTCCGGCTGGTCGACTATGAGGAAGCGCTGGAAGAACCAACTGCCATACTCTTGCATGTTCACCGATCAAATTTCAAAATGATTGGCTTCACCGAAGAGCCGGAATGGAAAGATATCGTCACCCTGGCGCACAGCCGTGGCGTTCCGTGTGTTGATGATCTCGGTTCAGGTACGCTGCTCGAAACCGCCCATTATGGGTTGGCCCACGAGCCGACCATCCAGGAATCTCTGGCTAATGGGGTGGACCTGGTGTGTTTCTCCGGCGACAAACTGCTCGGCGGTCCGCAGGCCGGGATAATCATCGGCAAGGCTGAGCTGATTGCCGTGATAAAAAAACATCCACTTGCACGCGCCTTACGCGCCGACAAGCTCTGCCTGGCAGCGCTGACAGCCACTTTATTGCATTATCTCAAAGACGAGGCAGAGCGCGAAATCCCTGTCTGGCGAATGATGGCATTGACGCCTGACCAGATTCGCCAGACTGCCAAAGGCTGGAGGGAAAAACTCGGCCTGGGCGAGGTCGTTGCTGGAAGGTCAACCATTGGAGGTGGCAGCTTGCCAGAAGAGAGTCTGCCTACTTTCCTGCTGGCATTGGATGTAAAAAGTCCGGACAAATTTCTTAAAGAACTCCGCCGGCAACAACCTCCAATTATTGCCCGCACAGAAAAAGACCGCATCCTACTGGATCCACGTACGGTTCTGCCGGAGGAAGGTGGAGAGCTGCTGGCTGGCCTATTGAATGCCTTGCATGGAAAAAAGAGAACTGCTGACATAATACGGGGTTAACACTGTAACCTTATTTCCACCACTTAATCTTATGACTCATCAATCAGACGTTTTACGTGTACTTAAAGAAACCAGCCGGACATTTTTTATCCCGATTGTCCGTCTGCCCGTTAAATTGCAAGAGACGATAGGCGCCGCTTACTTGTGTATGCGCGCAATTGATGAAATCGAAGACCATCCCACCCTGGATAACCAGGCAAAAGCCGCCATTTTGCACGGACTTAGCTGGGCCTTGCAGGCCCAACTTGCTTCGGATGAACCGGAAAATGCCTTCCTGGTTGAGGCAGTTTTCTTGCCATATCAAGATATCCTGCCCGAGGTGACCCTTCGAATCAGTGATTGGTTGGCACATACTCCGCAAGGCATTGCACCGCGCGTCTGGGACGCCACCATTGCAATGGCAGACCGCATGGCTTACTGGGTGGAGAACAACTGGCTGATCCGTTCCGAAGCAGACCTTAATAGTTACACTTTCAGCGTGGCTGGTGCAGTCGGTCTGCTCATTTGTGACATCTGGGCCTGGTTCGATGGCTCTCAAATTGACCGTCTGGCTGCAATCCATTTTGGCCGAGGGCTGCAATCCGTAAACATCCTTCGCAACAGGGAAGAGGACGCCCAGCGGGGTGTGGACTTCTTCCCAACTGATTGGACAGAAAAGCAGATGTTTGTCTTCGCACGGAAAAATATCGAACAGGCCAAGTCAAGTATCAACCAAGTCTCCCATAAATCATTCCGATGCCTGGTGGATATCCCCCTGGCGCTTGCAGAAGCCACCTTGCAGGCCCTGGAGGATGGGCAACCCAAGCTTACGCGCAGCCAGGTTTTGCAGATTGTAGGCCAGATTTAATGATCCAACGCGAATGACGCAAAAACTTAAATTTCGCGAATGTTTTTAGTTCGTATGAGGGTTGGTTCGGTTTCGGGAGGACATTATGCCGGCTGAAATTGTCAAGAAGGAATTATCATTCAAGATTTTAAATACAGCCTCTGAGGTCCATAACGAGCTTTAACCTGGTTTCTTGGAGTCTCTTTACGAAGGGGCAAAGAAAATTAAATTATGAACACAAGGATTCCCTGTTGAACGGTAAAAGAGAATTGCTGTAAAATACAAAGAGCAAATCATCGGAGAACATATACTGGATAAATTAGTGGATGGGAAAATCATCCTTGAATACAAGGCGGTTACTGAATTGCTCGGCATTCATGAAGAACAAGCTCTGTCTTATGCAACTGGTTTATCCCTCGCAATAGTCATCAGCTTCGGCATACCGCGGCTCCAAGACCGGCATAGTGAACATACTGCAGGGAAAACGCATCATCATACATTTACCTGAAAGTAATCCTGGATTTTGGACTCATAAACCAAAATCCCTATTCGCGTCATTCGTTTATTCGTGCTATTCGCGTTGAATCTTATCATGGAGAAAATTTTATATGAAATCTGACATCGACGCCATCATGCAATCCAAGAATCTCGATGCAATCCTGATCACTGGCAACGCCGACCACAACCCCCCCATGTACTACCTGACCGGCGGAGGCCACATTAACGCGGCCACGCTCATCAAGAAACGTGGCGGAGAGCCGGTACTCTTCTGCAACGATATGGAACGCGAAGAAGCCGCCAAGACCGGACTTAAGACCATTCCTTATAGTATTTACAATTATGAAGAGCTATTGAAAGAAGCCTACGGGGACCCATCCCAGACTTCAGCCATCCGCTACAAACTTATGTTCACCGATCTGGGAGTACAGGGACGAGTCGGAATCTATGGCAATACCGAACTCGGATCGGCCTTTGCCACTCTTACCCAATTGCAGAAACTCATGCCGGAACTGAATCTGGTCGGCGAATCGAGCAATGACTCACTCTTCATGAAAGCCATGGAAACCAAGGACTTGTTTGAAGTGGACCGCATCCGCAGGATGGGTGCTGCCACCACCAAGGTTGTCCGGCGAACCGCAGATTACCTGACCAGCCGGGAAGTTCGTGCCGATGAGGTCCTTCTTAAAGAAGATGCTACACCGCTGACCATCCGTGACGTCAAATCAAAGATCAACCTGTGGATTGCCGAGTTGGGCGCCGAGAACCCTGAGGGCACCATCTTTGCCATCGGACGGGATGCCGGTGTGCCACATTCCGTCGGGAACCCCGATGATCTTTTGCGATTGGGCCAGACCATCGTGTTCGACATCTACCCTTGTGAGGCCGGAGGCGGTTATTTTTATGACTTTACACGCACCTGGAGCCTTGGCTATGCCACACCCGAAACGCAGAAACTCTATGAAGAGGTCAAGGCGGTCTATGACCACCTGGTGAATGAATTCGACCTGAATGCCCCATTCAAGGATTACCAGCGCCTGACCTGCGAACTATTTGAAAAGCACGGCCACCCCACCCCGCTCAGCACACCTGCGCCGGTGGAAGGCTACGTCCACTCCATCGGGCACGGTGTCGGGCTGAACATTCATGAGCGCCCCTGGTCCCACCTGACCGCCAGCGATGATAATATCCTGAAGCCCGGTGTGGTCTTCACATCTGAGCCCGGTCTGTATTACCCGGAGAGAGGACTGGGCGTGCGCATCGAAGATACCTACTGGGTGCGCCCGGATGGGAAGATCGAGATCCTGGCTGAATATCCTTATGATTTTGTACTGAAGATGAATAAGTGGAAGAAGTAATAAAATTTCCAGTTTTTGGTTTGCGACTTTGATGGATTGACCCACTCTTCCCGGATGTTGACGTCCGGTTGGATGACGCTATAATCAATTGCATGGGACCTACCCTGCCACCCGCCCGCATCCTCGCCATCGAAACCTCTTGCGATGAGACAGCTGCCGCCGTACTTGAAAATGGACGCATTCTGCTTGCCTCAACCGTTGCCTCACAGATGGATATCCACGCCCGCTATGGCGGCGTTTACCCGGAAGTTGCCAGCCGTCAGCATGTCCTGTCCATCCTGCCGGTCATTGAAGAGACCCTTGCCAAAGCTCACCTGACCCTGGAAGCCCTGGACGCAGTCGCCGCCACACGCGGCCCTGGCCTGGCCGGATCACTTTTGGTTGGTCTGAATGCTGCCAAGGGCATCGCGATCGGTGCAGGCCTGCCATTGGTGGGAGTGAACCACCTGGAGGGACACATCTACTCGGCCTGGGTGTACAATGCCGGCGGAATCCCTGACCCCGAGCCGGAGTTCCCGCTGATGGCTTTACTTGTATCTGGCGGGCATACTGAATTAAATTTGATGGAAGATCATTTGCAGTACCTGCGTCTGGGTGCAACGCTAGACGACGCTGCCGGAGAGGCCTTCGACAAAGTTGCCCGGCTGCTGGGATTGCCATATCCAGGGGGTCCATCCATCCAGAAAGCCGCCGAGAAGGGAAATCCGGGCGCGTTCAAATTCCCGCGCGCCTGGTTGGAAGGTACCTGGAACTTTTCGTTCAGCGGATTGAAAACTGCCGTTCTAAAAGAAGTTAATAAATTGAATGGCGGACCTCTGCCAATAGCTGATCTGGCAGCCAGTTTTCAGGCGGCGGTGTTGGAGGTTTTGTTCCAAAAGACCATGCTGGCAGCACGTGAATATGGTGTAAAAAATATTATCGTTGGGGGTGGCGTCTCGGCCAACAAACCCTTGCGGGAAGCTTTCCTCGCCCAGACTGAATTCCCGGTCAAAATACCGCCTCTTTCACTTTGTACCGATAACGCCGCCATGGTTGCTGCCGCGGGATATTATCGCTACGCTCTCGGTCATCTGGATGGACTGGAAATAGACATATTACCCACCTGGCCGCTTTCATAAGCAGCTGAAACGCATGCATACCTGATTAATCACGAAACCCCGTTTGAGACTGGCCCTAGTCTCGGCGGGGTTCGTGTTTAAAGAGGAGAATGCAAAATTAATTATACGCAGTCAGTTAATAGGAAGATGAAAGAATCCTGAAAAAAAGATTAGAGCTTTTATTCACCCGCCAGCATAACCCTCGTCTTTTGGACCTTTGCGATCACGTAGAGAACAAAAATCTGATGGTGTTTATCCTTACATCCATCACGGAAATTTTCATTGACCTTTTGTTAAAATACACAAACCTCAAAGAGAACTGCCCCAGGTCCCGTGGAGTTTGTGATTAAGGAGGAGTATGTAACCTTTATTATAGATTTCAAGATAAGCGCAGGATGACAATTAACTGAATTACGGATTAGAATCTTTAGCTTCCAATCAACCGGGTTTCCCTTTATGAAATCGCAAACCCCGTGGAGGACTGGCCCAAGTCCGGCGGGGTTTGTGTTGAGGAGGAGAATACAATGTTCATTATATGCACCAAGATGAACGGGACATGACAGGGAAATAAAGGCAGGATTAGAAACCCAACCCCAAGACAGCCCAGATTTGATCTTTTAATATCGGTCCTTCTCGTAGAATCCGAATCTCCGGTCCGGAACAATCCACAACGGTGGACGGGACTCCACCCGGTGTTTTGCCACCATCGATTATTAACGCAATCTTTCCACCGAGTTGCATAAGGACCTCCTGCGCTGTGGACGGGCTTGGTTGACCGGAGAGATTGGCAGAAGTTACCGCCATTGGACCGGCCGCCGATAACAGCCTGCGCGCCACGCTATGGTCTGGCACACGCACACCTACGGTAGGCGTAACGGATACAGTTTCGGGTAGATCCGGGTGCTTGGGCACGACTAGTGTCAATGGTCCGGGCCAGAAGCGGGCAGCCAACCGTAAGGCTGCTTCCGGTGCTTCCAGGGTCACTTTTTCCAAATCGATCGAGGCGCCTATCAACACAGGGATGGCTTTTTCCACCGGCCTAGCCTTGGCAGTATAAATACGCCCCACCGCCGTACCATTGAAAGCCAACGCACCCACTCCATAGACTGTATCGGTTGGGAACGCTACCAGCCCGCCCTTCTGCAGCACTGCTTGCGCCCGAGCAAGCATCCCTGGGTCTTGTGCCAGAAGGATCTCAGTCTTCATATTTGTACTTCCAGGATCCTATCGTGACCAGCCAGATCCTTATGCAAGTGGATTTCAGCTTCAGCAAAGCTATCGTACGCCAAAGAAAGCGCCGCCGCTCCCTCGGATGCTTCGATCTCCATCAAGAGCAACCCTCCGGGAACCAGCCGATCAGGGGCGGCATTCAATAAGCCACGGATCAGTTGCAGCCCGTCTGGGCCGCCATCCAGCGCCATGGTCGGTTCACGCCCATAGATGGGCAGCTTTTGCAAAGTTTTGGTAGGAATATAAGGCAGGTTGACTACGATCAGGTTATATTCTGTCTCCGGCGGGAAAAGGTTGCAGTATATGAAATCCATACGCTGCCCCACTCCATTCTTAACCGCATTTCGCTGGGCCATTTTCAAAGCCGCCTGAGATATATCACTCCCCATCACCTGCAAATCGGGAATATTTGCCGCCAGTGCAATACCAATACATCCCGAACCGGTTCCTACATCAGCAGCATGACGAAAATCAGGGTGCACCTGAAGCCAATCAATTGCGCGTTCCACCAAAAATTCTGTCTCCGGGCGCGGGATAAGCACATCCGGTGTGACTTCGAACTCCAGTCCAAAGAATTCCCGCCGGCCAAGTACATAGGGTAGTGGCTCGCCGCCTTCCAGACGATTTACCAGAGACTCCAGCGCAGCAGCTGGCTTGGCATTAAGTTGTACTTCAGGGTGTGCAATAACCCAGGAACGCGGCCGTTCCATCACCCGCGCCAATACTTCCTGAGCATCCAGGCCCGGTGAATCGCTGTGCTTATCCAAACGGATGATTATTTCGTCGAGGGTCGTCCCGACGGTTCTTCCCCCCTCTTTATTCGTCTTCTTCCTCCACCCCGCTGGCTGATAACCGATCAGATTCATCCCGGGTGGAAAGTTCCTCGATAAAGCCATCGATACCGCCCTGCATGACAGCCGGCAGGTTGAAAATGGACACATTAATGCGATGGTCGGTTACTCGGTTCTGTGGATAATTGTAAGTGCGTATCTTTTCTGACCGTTCGCCGGTTCCCACCTGCGAACGGCGATCGGCTTGTTCCGCCGAGCGACGCTTCTCCTGCTCAACCTCGTACAAACGCGCCCGCAGGATCGACAAGGCACGCAGCTTGTTTTGCAATTGGGAGCGCTCATCCTGGACAGCCACCACCATGCCGGTTGGCAGGTGCGTAATGCGAATGGCCGTGGCATTCTTTTGAACATTTTGTCCGCCCGCGCCGGATGAGCGGAAAACATCGATCTTCATATCCGATTCGGGAATTTCTACATCTACCTCCTCCACTTCTGCCATCACCGCAACTGTGGCCGTGGAGGTGTGAATCCGCCCGGACGACTCGGTGGCCGGAACACGCTGGACTCGATGTACGCCCGATTCGTATTTAAGCTTCGAATACGCACCTTTCCCTTTTACCTGGAAAACGACTTCCTTGAATCCGCCTACACCGATGGCATTCGAGTCCATCATTTCAACTTTCCAATTCTGGCGCTCCGCATAGCGCGTATACATGCGATACAGGTCGGCGGCGAAGATGGCTGCCTCTTCTCCACCCGTCCCGGCGCGGATTTCGACAAAGACATTTTTTTCATCGCGCGGGTCTTTGGGGACCAGCATCAGCTTGAGTTCTTTCTCGAGTACAGTGATGCGCGGTTCCAGGTCAGAAATTTCCGACTCGGCCAGTTGGCGCATTTCTAGGTCTTCCTCAGATCCAATAACCGCATGCGCTTCGTCGAGGCGCATTCTATCACGCCGATATTCCTTCGACTTTCCGACAATATTTTCCAGATCAATGCGCTCTTTATTTAGTTCAGCTGCGCGCTGGTAATCATTCCCAACTTGCAAAAGGAGCCGGTTGATTTCTTCGTATCGATTTTCTATTCCTGCCAGCTTATCGAGCATAAGAACCTTCCTGCCAATAACATGCTTCCCGGCATTCATTCCTCATGTAATACCGCCATGTGCGGCCAGGCCGCCGGATTATACCATCTTGGAAGAAGCCGTTTTTGAGGCTGTTAGAATCTACCCACTGCAGCCAAAATCATCGATAGAATCAGGATTGCCGTAATTACCAGAAAGATGATGTTCATTGTTCGCACGCGCCGCGCCTCGCGGTTCACCTTTACTGGCTTCGAATATGCTTTGCCTTTTGTCGATTTCTTCTCTGCCATAGTACCTCAGGTACATTTTTACTTTTCCATTAATTTTCGCCGTGCGCCGCGAAAGCTTTCTTCATTGCCTTTTCCAGTTCCTCCATCGCGACCGGTTTTGTTACATAAGCATCCGCGCCAATAGCCATGGCTTTATCCACCATAATATCGGCAGCTTCGGTGGAGAGCATTACCACCGGCAAATCTTTCCATTCTTTGCGGCGGCGCAGGAATTCCAGAAAATCCAAGCCGCTCACCTCGGGCATATTGATATCAAGGATGAATAAATCAGGGCATTCGCCACCGAGCAAAGTCTGGGCCGCCTGGCGTGCTGAAAAGAAATGCTGTTCTTCGTATTCCAGCATTTTGACCATCAGCCGTATCGCCCCGACCATATCCTGATCATCGTCTACGATCCAGACTTTTCTCATTCCAAATGCGCCTTGACACTCTCAGCCACTGCCGGATTGATTCCCGGCACAGCGGTCAATTCTACCACTGTCGCCTTTCTAATCATATCCACCGAACCAAAATGTTTCAAGAGGGCTTTTCGCCTGGTTGGGCCAATGCCGGGGATGGAATCCAATTCAGATGCCATGCCCAGCTTGGTACGCCGCGCCCGGTGAGCGGTGATGGCAAAGCGATGCGCCTCGTCGCGGATACGCTGCACAAGATAAAGCCCTTGCGAGTGCCGCGGTAGGAGTAATGAATCGGGTTTATTCGGGAAAAAAATTTCTTCTTCCTGCTTGGCCAACCCCACCACAGGCACTTTGTCGAATAAATCAAATTCCTGCAATACTTCCATGGCACGCGACAGTTGTCCCTTGCCGCCGTCTACGATAAGCAGATCGGGCAGAAATGCGAACGATTCGTCCGGCTTGGATCCGGGTGTAATGTTCTTCTCCTGGCCCGCCTGCCAGCGCTTGAAGCGCCTCGTCAGTACCTCCTGCATACTGGCAAAATCGTCCGGAACGCCGGCTGAACCTTCGATGTTAAAACGCCGATAAAGTTTCTTATCCGGCACGCCCTGGGTGAAAACAACCATGCTGCCCACGGTTGCCACTCCCTGGGTGTGGGAAATATCGTAGCACTCGACCCGGTTCGGAGGAGCCGGAAGCTGCAAAGCTGACTGGAGTTCCGCCAGGGCCTGTTCCTGCTTGTGCGTATCCGCCTGCCACTGGGTCCGTAAAGCCTGCAATGTCTCGGTGGCATTCTCGGCAGCCATCTTGACCAGTTCGTGCCGCTGACCGCTGCGCGGCACGGAAATCTCCACTTTCCCACCGCCTCGGCGTGAGCGCAGCCATTGGCCAATGATCTGCGCTTCCTCGATTTCCTGCGGCAGCATCACTTGCTGTGGAATATTCGCCGCTTCCGTGTAGAACTGCTTGATGAACTCGGTCATCACTTCATTGTCGGCGGTATCCTCGGTGCCTTCGAGCACAAAGTATTCCCTTCCGATCAGTTTGCCGCCGCGAATAAAGAAAATCTGGACACAGGCCTCATTATCGGCGCGCGCCATGGCAATGACATCCGAATCCTTGTAGTCCGCAGCAAAGACCACTTTTTGCCGCTCGACAATGGATTGCATGGCCTTTAACCGGTCACGCAACGCCGCAGCCCGCTCAAACTTGAGTTCCTCCGCCGCTTTCTCCATCTCCTGCTGCATACGCCCTATGATCGGTTCGGAATGGCCGTTCAGGAATTCCTGCAAGTCTGAAATCATCTGGCGGTACTGAGCCTGGTTCACCGCGCCAATACAGGGCGCCAGGCAGAGTTTGATATCGTAATAGAGGCAGGCACGCTTGTCCTGACCGGTGATCTCCCGGTCGCAAGTCAAATAAGGGAAAACCCGCCTCAACACATCCAGAGTCTGGTACACGGCCCAGGCCGACGTATACGGGCCAAAATAGCGCGCCCCGTCATCCTGCATCAGGCGCGTCACAGTAACTTTGGGATATGGCTCGTTCCAATGGATCTTGATATAGGGATAGCGCTTATCATCCTTCAACCGGATGTTATATTTGGGCCGGTGCTTCTTGATCAGGTTCATCTCGAGGATGAGCGCCTCGAGTTCGGACCCCACCAGAATCCATTCAATGTGGGCAATCTCCCGCACCAGCCGGCGTGTTTTCTGGTCGTGGCTGCCATCTGCATGGAAATATGAGCGAACGCGGTTCTTCAGGCTGATGGCTTTGCCGACATAAATGATCGTTCCCTCGGCATTTCTCATCAGGTAGCAACCGGGTTTGTCCGGCAAGGTATCCAGGATACCCTGAAGATTTTCGGATATTTCCATAGAATACAATTTTACTGCGTCTTGCCAAAATTGGCAGGCTGGCCAGATCCCGCGCTAGGAAATTTGGTGGATATGATTATCTTTAATTTAAATCGTAAATATGATATATTCAGATGAATTGCATCCACAATATTTTATTTTCGCTTAAGGAGAAATTATGTCTGAACAGCTTCCACCCGTTTCTGCTCCTGCTCCTGCTCCTGCTTCTGCTTCAGTAAGTGATAGGAGGGGTTTTGCCATCGCTTCCCTTGTGCTTGGTATCCTTTCCCTGTGTGGCTCAGGGATCTTATGGTGCGGAGGAATTATCAGCGTGGTAGGTATTGTTCTGGGAGCGCTTGGCATGAACTCCAAAGGCAAGGGTATGGCCATTGCCGGAATTATCCTCTCAGTACTCGGGCTGATCATCGCGATCATTTTGCGGATTGTCTTTCGAGGCATCTTCCTCAACAACCTTCTACCACAAATCCTACAAAATCGCGGGCTATAACCTATCCCATGGCGTCTGTCAACACACGCATCTGGTTGCCTCCCGGCTCTTTCCATAGGATGAGAAAAATAATCCTCAATAGGTCATATTCTTCTTTTTTCCGTATGTACCTCGGAATTCTGTAAAATAATGGTCGGATGAAAAAGGATGTTTATAAGATGAAAAAACAATTGGTGATATTGTTTATCTCCTTGCTTCTGGCATCCTGCACGCTTCCCCAGGGCTCGACAGCCTTATCAACACCTGCGGCAGCCTCATCTATTCAACCTTCATATGTAGCACCGACATTCACGCCAACCCAGGCGAGCACGCCAACTGATACCAACACGGTCGCACCGACCAGCACCGAAACTGTTACATTCACCCCGTTGCCATCAGACACACCGACCCCAACTGCAGTTTCGACGCAAACTAGCACGCCCACCCAGCAGAACCCAATGGCCGTGTCAAAGGCCAATTCCAGTTGTCTATTCGGTCCGAACCGTGCCTATCTTTACATGTACGCCCTGACACCGGGTGCTTCTGCCGCGGTTATCGGCCGCAATTATGATGGCGGCTGGTTGTGGGTCCAACCGACCGGTACCAAGTTATATTGCTGGTTGGCCGCATCCCTTGTCACCTTATCTGTCAATATCATGAGCATTCCCGTCGAAAATCCGCCTCTGCCCACCAATCCATCCGTAGCGCCACCTACCGGCGTTCATGCCACTCGCAGCGGAGCGAGTGTCACCATCAGTTGGAATGCTGCCGCTCCTGCCCTCCAGTTGGCGTATCTGATCGAGGCATCGATTTGCTCGAAAGGGAATCTGCTGTCAGTGGTGGTTACCACCACCAAGCTCTCAGAGACGCTGACCGATGAGAGGACTTGCAAGCTTTCTTCTTCCGGACAACTGCGCGTCCAGAATAAACTAGGGTATTCCACTGCCGTTAATATTTCCTGGCCATAAATTTCATCGATATATTTCTGAGGATTTACCAATGCCGGCTTTTGGCAGGTCTGGTTTTCGTCGACATGATACCCCTGGGAACGCCTCAATCTTAACTCGAACATTCAAAAGAGTTGGGTTCCGAGCCTGTGCTGGACTCCCGCATCGAATCTTTGCGGGAGTCTTATTTTAATGCCATGCTATAATTCCATTTAATCAAATGTTTATGGTACAAATCATTTTAACCGGATTAGGCATCTTTCATGACTTTCTTTCTAATGAGGCGTGGTCACAGGAATTATTAGGTTATTTAGGTTATTAAGGAGGATTCATGGAACACCAAATAGAACCTTCTCTACCCCAGAATGTGCCGGCAAATGACAGGAAAGGTCTTGCCATTGCAGGGTTTATCCTTGGTACTCTCAGCTTGTGCCCATGGATCCATGCATTCTGTGGTGCTCCCTTCGCTTTTACAGGTCTCGACTTAAGTATATTGGGCATTAAATCACCTCTTCAGACCTTGGCAATAATCGGTGTTGTAATTTCGGGCATCAGTTTTGTGATAGTCATTGTCAATATCATCTTGGGATTTCTACCTGATTCCGGCGGTATCTACCAGTGGATTCAATCATCTCTAGGAAACTCTGTATATTGATCTAATATTTCATTCATTCCGCCAAAATGAAAGAAATACTTGAAATTAAGATTGGGAAATTGTTAAGCTTGCGCGGTCTGAAACTGGCTGTAGCAGAATCCTGCACGGGCGGATTAATCGGCCATCGCATCACCAATGTGCCCGGCTCCTCCGAATATTTCTCCGGCGGCGTTATCGCCTACGCCTACGAGGCCAAAGTAAACCTGCTGGGTGTCTCATGGGAAACGCTGCAGACTTATGGCGCGGTCAGCCGGGAAACGGTTCTGGAAATGGCTACTGGTGCACGCCTGAGCCTGGAGGCGGATATCGCCATCTCGGTCAGCGGGATCGCCGGGCCCGGTGGCGGATTGCCCAACAAGCCGGTCGGGACTGTCTGGGTGGGCCTGGCCGCTCCGGATGGTAAATGGGCACGCATATTCTGCTTCACGGGGAATCGTGAGCAAAATAAATCCGCCTCTTCCGAAGCAGCCTTGACCATGCTCCTGGAATATTTACAGGGGAAACGGGAACTGGATGCTGACGAACGGAAACAGGTGTAGGAAACCTTGCATGAAAAATCGACCATTGTGATCATTTCCGCCAATGCCGAGTGGCAGGCAGTTAAGGAAATCCTATCCCCTGCCGAAATTCATTCGACGCGACTGGGCGAATATTTCGATCACCCATTTGGTTCGGCAACACCTGAACCGGTTACACGTTTCTTCCATGGCGGCTGGGGCAAGATTTCAGCCGCCGCAACCGCCCAGGCGGCGATCGACCGCTGGCAGCCGGACCTGTTGGTCAACTTGGGGACATGCGGCGGTTTTGCAGGCCGCATCACGCGCGGGAAGATCATCCTGGTGGCACAAACGATTGTCTACGATATCATCGAGCAGATGTCTGACCCCGCTGAGGCAATTTCCCACTATTCCACTGAACTTGACCTGACCTGGCTGCCCGACCCACTGCCTCATCCCGTGGTACGCGGCCTGTTGGTCTCTGCCGACCGGGACCTCATAGGAAGCGACATCCCCGACCTGGTGGAAAAGTACGGAGCGGTCGCGGCAGACTGGGAGTCCGGAGTAATTGCCTGGGTGGCTCAAAAAAACGGGCTGCGCTGTCTGATCCTGCGCGGGGTCACCGACTTGGTGGGTGCAATTGGCGGTGAAGCCTATGGCAACATCCAGATCTTCCACGAGAATACCAAAAAGGTGATGAAAGCATTGATCGATCAATTGCCGGATTGGTTAAAGAATATTCAGCCGTGATCCTGAATACCAACGCCTGTATTCAGAAAAAAGAAATACAATTGAAAGTCATTCAAAAGCAAGAACATCCGAAAAAAAGCTCTTCGGATGTTCTTATTTATAGAATGATCTTGTCATATTCAGCGTTGTTTTTTTACAGCCTACTCTGCGATTATGGCATGTTTGCCGGATTTTGGATTGGCTTGCCATAATTTTTCCCAAGCCTGCGAGTCGAATTCTCCAATTCATTTGCGAAAGCGCACAAGTTCCCTGGAGGCAGTTGCGCCACGCCTTTTTCATTTCCTCAACCTCGCCCTTTCTTCTTCGATCACGCTTTCATCCAACTTCTTGAACAGCGGCGCGGGCTGGTTCAACTTCGTCCCGGGCTTTAATTCGCTGGGCTTCCAACCAGCCCCTTGGATAGCCTGGCTCACGCGATAGCGCAGCACGCTGTGTTCGCCCAGCGTGTCTTTCACCGTTTCGGTGTACTGCTCGCCAAAAATCGGGGTCTCGTAGCCAAAGAAACCGTTCAGTTTCTCGCTGGTGAATGGCAGAAACGGGGCGAACAGCACTTTGAGAGAGTCGATCGCCTTAAGGGCAGTGAAGACACTCTTTGCCGCAGACTCTTTGTCGGTCTTAATCTCGAACCATGGCGCAGAAGTATCGAGATATTTATTCACTTCGCTTGCCAGCCGGATGGCTTCCTGTAAGGCCGAGCGCAGGTGCACCGCTTCCAGTTCTCTGCCGACCGATTGGAACCCCCTTTGGATGGCAGCCAGTAGCTCGAGGTCACCCGGGCGAAGTGCGTCCGGATCGATCTGGGGGACATGGCCGTCCCAGTGTTTGTAGCAAAAGGCCAGCACCCGGTTGGCCAGATTGCCCCAGGTGGCTACCAATTCGCCGTTATTGCGGGCGACGAATTCCTTCCAGTCCCAATCCGAATCGTGGTTTTCCGGCATATTTATGGTCAGGTAGTAACGCAGGGCATCCGGGTCATAGCGGCTGAGCGCATCCCGGCCCCACACAGCCCAGTTGCGCGAACCCGAGATCTTCTGGCCTTCCAGATTCATGAACTGGTTGGCGGGTACATCGTAGGGCAGGGTCAAATTGAAGTTTTCACCCATAAAGATTTCTGCAAACTGCCCGCCTGCCCCCATCAATTCGGCCGGCCACTGGGAGGTATGGAAGAAAATGTTGTCCTTGCCGATGAAATAGAATTGTTTCGCGGCCGGGTTCATCCACCATTCTTTCCAGGCGTCTTTCTGGCTGGAAAGCTGGCTCCATTCGATCGCAGCGGAGAGATAGCCAATGACAGCTTCGAACCATACATAGATGCGTTTGCCTTCCCAGCCTTCGACCGGAATGGGAATGCCCCAGTCCAGGTCGCGCGTGATCGAGCGCGGCTTGAGCCCTTCGCTTTCGATTTTCCTCAGGGATTCGCCTAAGACTGTCTCACGCATGTAACCGGCGCGCTCGCGCAGGAAATCCTTGACATTTGGCTCGAGCTTGGAAAGATCGAGATAGAAGTGTTCAGTATCACGCAATTCGAGTGCTCCATCGCCGGTCTTGGCGCGTGGGTTGAGCAGTTTTTCGGGTTCGAGTACGTTGCCACAGTTATCGCACTGGTCGGAGCGCGCGCCCACGAAACCGCAAATGTAACAGGTACCTTCCACGTAACGATCAGGCAGGAACTTGTCCGCGCTGGGTGAATACCACTGCTTGCTGAATTGCTTGAACAGGAAGCCGTTCTTTTGAAGCGCCAGGAACATGCTTTGGGATACCTTGAAATGGTTCTGGGTGTGAGTGGAGGTGAACAGATCGTAAGAAATGCCAGCCTGACTGAACAGGTCCAGAAATCCATCATGATATTTCTTGTAGACTTCTTCGACTGGTTTGCCTTCCTTATCTGCCGCAATAACAACGGGCGTTCCATGCGAATCGGTCCCGGAAACCATCAGGACATTGTCGCCTTTCAGACGATGGTAGCGGGCAACAATATCACCAGGTAGGTGCGAACCGGTAATATTGCCGACGTGGATCTCGGCATTGGCGTAAGGCCAGGCAATCGCGATCAGGATATTTTCGGGCATATGAACCTCCATGAGTAGAGACTGGAAAACAAAACTGCCGGCTTTCGCCAGCAGCGTCATCAGGCGGCATAAACCGTCCAGCAGTTCATCTGGCGTTGAACTGCAAGAGCAGACGGGGCATCATCATAACGTAACTCTTCATGTTTCGAAGTTTACTATGTACTGCATTCCGTGACAAGTGGGATAGTCATATTATCTCAGGTTCATACCATTCACTTGAATCAAGAAGTTGATCGCTGACGGCACTCACCGCATTCTCTGCTTCCATTCCTGCTTCAATTGCTATTCAGGCAGGCTCTCACTTGAATCCAGCCCCATGACATCTGTCCTCGAAGATATCACGCTGATACCTCATTCAGGTTCATCACAGGTTCACTTGCCATGATGAGACAGCACAGTATGTATACGCTCTATCAATTTTTCGGCGGCAAATGGCTTCAACAAATAATCTGCTGCCCCCGCCTCGAGGCCGGCTTGGATCTCGGAATCCTGTCCTTTTCCTGAAAGGAAAATCACGGGGATATCCCTTAATTTCGCATCAGCCTTCAGGAGTGCGCAAGCTTCGTAGCCCGTCATACGCGGCATACGCACATCCATCAGAATCAGGTCGGGGATTTCCTGTCGCGCCAGATTCACAGCTTCTTCACCATCGGATGCCGATACCACTTTATAACCAGCAAAGTCCAATGTAATGGTAATCAAGTCGCGGATATCGCGTTCGTCTTCTGCAACTAATATTTTCGCCATGTCAATCACTCCTCAATTAATAAAAAAAGGCAGGGTCAAGGAGAACGAACTTTTCTCTCCCGGCACCCCAGTACTCTTCCTCCATATGCGGCCATTATGGAATTAACCCATTGGTGTCCGATCAATTACTATGGTACACGCACTATCGCCACATGAAATGCACTTCTTTTCTTCAACTTCAAAATATTTTCCCCCGCTGACCCAGTTCAGGGTTTCCAGAAGCAACCCCACCGCCAAATGACAGCAAGGAGCCTTGGCCTGCTTCTCCCAGCAGAATGGACAGCGCTCAATGTGCCAATAAATATATTTCTCTTCCCTTTCCAGACGGACGCGTTGGTCGGTAAAGTTGTTAAACAAGGCCGCAAAGGCTTCAATTCCATTCTTAAGTTTCGCCTGTAGCGGCAACAAGCGGAAAGCCAGGTCTGTCATCCCAATTTCAGAGCCAAACTCACGCAGGCCATACTTGAGACTGGCACGCCCGACCCGCACGGCTAAACCGCGGCCGGCTTGAGGTCCGTAGGCGCCATCAAGCCCAACCTGAAGATGACTGATATGCTCGAAGGGAAAATTAAAATCCTGGTTATTGGATGGGTAATTATTCATATATTCCGGCAGATTGACCAGATTAAGAACAGCATTCACCCCATTATGCCCTAGGATTTCTTCCATCGCCAGCAATATCACCCGCCCCATGCGGTTAGGGTAAAAATATTGCTGCTTGCCTAAATCAATAAGCAGGTCATTGTGATTTTTCATAAAAGAATTAGAATCTCGGTTTGGCGGTTTTTATAGAATAAATAAGGTCTGCGCAGGCATAAGGGATTTGAAACGGATCCATCCAGAAATTCTTTGAGCATATTTAAAAAAGGATTGCATCGTCCAATATGATAAATTGCCCGGCTTGCGGAATGCCTGTCTGCATGGGTTTCCAATGTGTCGGGCTGTCGATAATACGATAAAAGGCCCCCAAATAAGCCATGGTTTCCTGCCAAAGCACCCAGGAACCCAGCCAGCCGTGAAAAAGAATAATTGGTCGTCCACGCCCATACACCTCATAATGGACAATACCATGGTCGGTGGTGATGGATGACACGGTAGCTACAACAAAATGAAGGGACTATTTCCCTCCATTCTCCATTTCATTCAATATGCTGTACAGCAATTCCAGCAAAATTGTTTTTACGGAGTCTCGGTCAGTGGCCGTACAGGCAACCAGTTTTACCTTCGAATCGAGCCGGAGTGCATGGCGCATGTCTTCGACTTCCCAGGCATCCTTCAAATCCTGTTTGTTGGCAGCAACTACATATGGGGTAGGAGCGTAAGCGCGGAAAGTCTCCAGGATGGAACGGGCTTCGCGGAATGTCTCCGGGCGGGTGCTATCCACCATGACAACAAAGCCCAGCATTCCTTCTGACAGGATCTCCCACATGAAATCAAATCTCCGCTGGCCCGGCGTGCCAAACAGGTACAGGACCAGGTCATCGTCGACCGTAATGCGACCAAAGTCCATTGCCACTGTAGTCGCTTCCTTGATAGCCTTCTCTTGGATTGAAGAGACCTTGCGTTCTGTCGAAACCACATCGATTTCGCTGACAGAGCGGATAAACTCGGTCTTGCCGGCGCTGAATGGACCTGTTACAACCATTTTAACTGTTTGCATGATGGCAAATCCTTAATAAAGACCTTAATAAGATCACAACGAACGAATTCGATTAATCAGGCGGTTGACCAAAGATTTCTGCTCTTCTTTATTATCTGATGGGAAAACCCGAACGGATGGAGGCTGAGGAACCGCGCCAGTTTGCCGTGTCACCTCCACCAGCCCGGCCTGCAGAAGACTGTAGATGATGCGCCGGATTTCCAAATCATTCATTTTGGTGGCGCTGGCAATCTGCCGCATTGAGTTGCGCGGGTTTATATAAGATACAACCCGCCACTCCTCTACACTCAAATTGATGTTCCGGAGATTCGTCCCCGGGCGGTCAGTAAATTTTAAAGCCATATCCAGACTGGGAATTTCATCCTGCAATTGCTCCCATTCCCGCATCTGACGCGAACCCTCAATTATCAGGTTTTCAAGATCCATCCGGACGCTGATACGGTCATCCGGTGGAAGTAAATCATTTTCAAAATGAAAAACGCCTTCCACCCAAGTGAACATACGCTGGACAATATCCGTAAAATGTTGTTGCAAATTGGTGAGGATATCTTCCTGGGAAAGGTACCCAGCGTTGATCAGCAACAGACCCAATTCCTTATCGGAAATATGGGCTGCGCCCTGCCGGATGGATTTGTACTGACCTGAGGAGAGTTTCCTGGTGTGGTGCAGGATGGAAGCGAGACTACCATCTTCATTCCCAATTTCGGCATAAGCCAGCTTTCCATCCCGAAATGCGATCTTAGCTGTCTCACTGGGACCTTCAACAACAAGAGTCCCGGTTTTATTAGCCAGGTTGACCAGATTCAATAATTGGGTGATATTAAAGTCGCGCAGGTTGCCGCGCAGAGCCATACCTTGCCTCTAAGATGTCCCGGACGAAAATGATGTGTCGAATGATTATACATGTAAGGTCGCCATGCGTCAAAGGTTAGGCAGATAATAAAACCGTTTGTTATTGCTCATTAAAAAAAACCGCTGGTGGGCATTCCTTCCTTGCCCCAGCAATTCCCAGTACTGCTTAAAACTGTCTCTACAATTCCATATCTTCCCCTTTATCCCGGCAATTCCCTATCAACCACAAAACCAGTGGCACGGTTTTGAACAAGAAGCAGTATAATTTTTGAATAATTTAAGAAAAGGAGCTGGCTTTATGATGAAAATTCAGATCGTTTATTGCACGGTTTGACATTATACTGACCGGGCCGTTGGCTTGGTAGCTGATCTGCTTGCGAATTTTGAACCGGAGATCGAAAGCGTGACTCTGATTCCCTCCAATGGAGGGCGTTACGAAATCAGCGTAAACGGACAATTAATCTACTCCAAACTCCAAACCGGACGCCACCCTGAGCCTGGAGAAGTCCTTGGTTTGATCCAAAAGCTTTCCAGGAAAAAATAGCATTTCGAGGAAATTATGGCTAAAAAAGGACGTGTCTTTTCCGGTATCCGCCCCACCGGACGGGCTCATTTGGGCAACTATTTGGGTGCGTTCAAGAATTATGTCGCTTTGCAGGACGATTACGAATGTGTCTATTGCATCGTCGATTTGCACGCATTAACCACCATTGAGGATACGGAGAATCTGAAACAGAACACGTATGACCTGGCGCTTGACCTGCTGGCCGTCGGTATCCGCCCGGAAGAAACCATCCTGTTCGTACAGAGTCATGTTCCACAGGTCACTGAATTGCATACCATCCTGTCGATGGTCACGCCGCTTGGAAAACTGACCGACCTGCCCACTTTTAAGGAAAAAGTGCGCCAGAACCCTAATAACATTAACTACGGCCTGGTGGGTTATCCGGTGCTGATGGCGGCTGATATCGTACTGTATAAATCCGATGTTGTCCCGGTTGGGATTGACCAGGCTCCGCATATCGAATTTACCCGCGAAGTGGTTCGTTCTTTTAACTTTCGCTACCATACCAATGTGCTTATCGAACCCGGAATGAAAAATACCGAGATTCTCAAAGTACTTGGTATTGATGGCAAGGAAAAAATGGGGAAGAGCCTGAATAACCATATTGAACTGGCAGCCACACCAGAAGAGACCCGCCTGCGTGTCATGCAAATGGTTACCGACCCGCAGCGGATAAAGCGCACCGACCCGGGTAACCCGGATGTGTGCAACGTTTTCTCCATGCACAAGATCTTCACGCCCCAGGCCGATGTGGAAATGATCAATGTGGAATGCCGCCGGGCCGGCATTGGCTGCGTGGATTGTAAAAAGATGTTCGCGGGGAACCTGAACATAGCCCTGGAGCCCTTCCGCTCCAAACGCGCCAAGTTCGCCGCACAGCAAGACCTGGTGCCTTCCGTGCTGGCTGATGGCGCCAGGCGTGCCCGGGCGATTGCCGAAAAGACCATGGCAGAGGTCAGGGCTGCCGTTCAGCTCCCCTAGCCAACCAACTTTCTTTTTACGTTTTATGTATTTCGTTTTATTAGTCCTTCATGCGCGCCCTCATCCAACGAGTCAAAACCGGAAAAGTGACTGTAGACGGCCGGACCGTTGCAGAAATCACCCACTGATTGGTCATCCTGCTTGGCATCGGTCATGGTGACACCGAAGAACAAGCCCGTTTCTTGGCCGGGAAAATAGCCTCCCTGCGCATTTTCGAAGATCAGGATGGCAAGTTTAATCGATCCATACTCGATATAGGTGGGCGGCTATCGTTGTCTCCCAGTTCACCCTTTACGCAGACACGCGCAACGGACGCCGGCCTTCGTTCACTGAAGCGGCTCAGCCCGAAGTTGCCGCACCGCTCGTGGATAAATTCGCTGACTTGTTGCGCGAGCAGGGTATCCCAACCCGAAATGGCGTCTTCGGCGCACACATGCTGGTTGAGATTGAAAACGACGGACCGGTGACAATTTGGCTTGAAAATTAGGGTTCTCCACGACAATCTCTTTGCTTGACGCATTAGAAAGGTTGTGCTAGTATCACTATGAATACTTTGACAATGCGGTTCCTGAGGAGGAGAACATGATAAAGAAAATAATAATCATTATTTCACTCGCAATAGCAGCGCTGGTGCTCTTGGCAGCCTGTGAGCGTTCCGCCTCACAGCCGTTGCTGGCTACACCAACTGCAATGGGTACCAACTCTACCCCGCAGCCGCTCGGTTTGCTCCATTTGCAGGATTTGGGGACTCAGACTGCCATGTACGTGCAAACGGAGGTGGCATTGGGTGTGTTCACAGCTGTTCCTACCACTGATTTATCCATGACCAGTCCAACCCCCACCCCGATAGGAATGCTTCCCCCATTGACCACGGCCACACAGCCGCCCTTGGTTCTTGCCACGGTTACGCCCATGACCGGGACCGGAACAACGCCAATTCCCGTAATTATTGTGCCAACCGCCACCCCAGGCCATCCGTCCACTTATACGATACATGCCGGAGAATTCCCTTACTGCCTCGCCCGCCGCTTTAACGTTGACCCGGGTGATCTTCTGAGCCTGAATGACTTGACCTCCGGAGAAATCATCCAGCCCGGCACGACCTTAAGCATCCCGTCGACCGGCACATTCCCGGGCACCCGTGCCTTACAGGCACATCCAACCCAATATACAGTGGCCGTAAATGATACGTTCTTTACCATTGCCTGCTCGTTTGGCGATGTTGACCCGTCCGCCATTGCCGCTGCCAACGGCATGGCAATAACCACCCCGCTGACAACCGGACAAGTCTTGAATATCCCTTAAACAAAAAAGATGTTTTTCATTGCACCCAGGCGGAGTCTCTTCGCCTGGGTGTTATTTTGGAGGGCAGGTATGCCATTTGACCTCGTGAAGACTGAAATTGTTTATCCAGGCCGCGCTTTTACCATCCGTCGTGACACTCTGCGCCTTCCGGATGGTCATGAGACCAAGTTCGACATCGTTGAGCATGTGGGATCGGTTATCATCATCCCATTGGACGACCAGGGCAACCTGCTCTTCGTCCGCCAATACCGCCACGCAGCCGGAATGGACCTCCTGGAGTTGCCCGCAGGGACATTGGATGAAGGTGAGACGCCCGAAACATGTGCCAATCGAGAGATTCGGGAGGAGACGGGCATGGCAGCCGGGCATATGGAACATTTGGGCGGATTCTACCTGGCGCCTGGCTACTCCACCGAATTCATGCACGTCTACCTGGCAACTGACTTGCGTTCTGATCCGCTCGAAGCCGATGCAGATGAGTTCCTCACTGTCGAATATCTTCCTTTTTCCAGGGCATTGGAAATCGCCAGGGCTGGGGAAATACCGGATGCAAAATCGCTGGCGGCGTTGTTATTGGCGCAACCTGCGCTCGAAAAGCCAAGGTAAGCCCATCCCGCGCCCTAATTTCGGACAATATATATCATAATTTATTCATGACATGTCGCAGAGGAATTTGTGCATTAAATAACTATCACTGGTAAAATCGAAGTAATACACTTAAGGGTCGAAAAGTGTGACACACACAGAGTTTGCTCTGTTATTCTAGCTATAAGGAGTTAAGCTTCATGGAACGAAAAAAGGTTACGATTGATGGGAACGAAGCCACGGCTTCGGTAGCCCATCGCACAAACGAGATTTGTGCCATTTACCCCATCACACCTTCATCGAACATGGGAGAGTTCGCTGACGATTGGTCGGCCATCAAGCGCAAGAATATCTGGGGGACAGTCCCTCTGGTAATCGAGATGCAATCTGAAGGCGGTGCTTCGGGTGCAGTCCATGGAGCGCTCCAGACCGGCTCATTGACCACCACTTTCACCGCCAGCCAGGGGCTGCTGTTAATGATCCCCAATATGTTCAAGATTGCCGGGGAACTGACCAGCACCGTCTTCCACGTCTCGGCCAGGACGGTGGCGTCGCATGCCCTTTCCATTTTTGGCGACCATTCTGACGTGATGGCTTGCCGCCAGACCGGTTGGGCAATGCTGGCTTCCGGTTCAGTCCAGGAAGCGCACGATTTTGCTCTTATCGCCCAGGCCTCCACATTGGAAGCGCGCGTGCCTTTCGTACATTTCTTCGACGGTTTTCGCACCTCACATGAAGTTGCTAAAATCGAACAATTAAATGACGATGACTTGCGAGCCATGCTTGACGATGACCTCATCCGTGCCCATCGCGCTCGCGCCATGTCTCCCGAACATCCGGTCCTGCGCGGCTCCGCCCAGAACCCGGATGTATTCTTCCAGGCCCGTGAAACGATAAATCCGTACTATACCGCCGTGCCAGGCATCGTCCAGAAAGCCATGGACAAGTTCTCCAAACTGGTCGGCCGCTCCTACCACCTGTTTGATTACATCGGCGCACCGGATGCCGAACGTGTGGTGATTATCATGGCTTCCGGTGGCGAAACCGCGGAAGCAACCGTGCGCTACCTGATGGCAAAAGGTGAAAAGGTCGGCGTTGTTCGAGTCCGCCTGTACCGTCCATTCTCGAAGGAGCATTTCCTTAAGGCGCTACCGAAAACGGTTAAATCCATCGCCGTAATGGACCGTACGAAGGAGCCTGGTGCGGCTGGCGACCCGCTCTACCTCGATATAATCAATGCCTTATTCGAGGGCAACCGTAAAGAGATCAAGGTTATCGGCGGACGCTATGGCCTGTCTTCGAAAGAATTTACCCCGGCCATGGTCAAGGCGATCCTCGACGAACTCCAGAAGCCTGAGCCAAAGAATCACTTCGTGGTTGGAATTAATGAAGATGTGACTCACACCAGCCTGGACTATGATCTGAACTTCTCGGTTGAACATCCCGAGACCGTGCGCTGCCTCTTCTTTGGTCTGGGTTCGGATGGAACCGTCGGCGCTAATAAAAACTCGATCAAGATCATCGGCGAAGAGACTGAGAACAATGCACAAGGGTATTTCTATTACGACTCAAAGAAGGCCGGTACTTTGACCGTCAGCCACTTGCGCTTTGGTCCCAAGCCAATCCAGGCGCCTTATCTGATCACACCCAACACGGCCAACTTCGTGGCCTGCCACCAGTTCAATTTCCTTGAGCGTTTTGATTTCACCAAGTACGCCCAGCCGGGAGCAGTCTTCCTGGTAAACAGCCTGTATGGCCCTGAGGAAATCTGGGATAAGCTGCCTCAGGAAGTCCAGAAGGACATTATCGAGAAGAAACTCAAGTTCTACACCATCAATGCCTACGATGTGGCCGAAAAGACCGGCATGGGCAGCCGTGTCAACACCATTATGCAGACCTGCTTCTTTGCCATCTCCGGCATCCTGCCGCGCGATGAAGCCATTCACCAGATCAAGAAAGCCATCCAGAAAACCTATGGCAAGCGCGGCGAAGCAGTTGTCCAGAAGAACTTTGCCGCTGTGGACCAGTCCCTGGCCAACTTGTTTGAAGTCAAGGTGCCGGGGAAAGTCACCAGTACTTTCACCCGCCGTGCCCCGGTATCAGCCGAAGCACCGGCCTTCGTCCGCGATGTACTCGGCCCGATGATTGCATTCGAGGGAGACACCGTCCCGGTATCTGCCATGCCCGTGGATGGCACCTTCCCCACCGGCACAACCAAATGGGAAAAGCGTAATATTGCCCTAGAGATCCCTGTTTGGGAATCCAATTTGTGCATCCAGTGCGGTAAGTGCGTCTTTGTCTGTCCGCATGCCGTTATCCGGCATAAAGTCTTTGATAAGAAATATCTTGCAAAGGCTCCAGCGACCTTCAAATATATGGACTCCAAGTTCAAGGAATTCCCCGGGATGGCCTACTCGGTTCAGGTAGCTCCCGAGGATTGCACAGGCTGCGCCTTATGCATCGAAGCTTGCCCGGCCAAAGATAAGACCAACCCGGCCCGCAAGTCCATTAACATGGCTCCACAACCGCCCTTGCGTGAATCGGAAGCGGTTAACTGGGACTTCTTCCTTGGCTTACCCGAGGCTGACCGTACTACCTTCAGCGTGGGCACCATCAAAAACTCACAGTTGCTCGAGCCCCTGTTTGAGTTCTCGGGAGCCTGCTCGGGTTGCGGCGAGACACCTTACATCAAACTCATGTCACAACTGTTTGGCGATCGGGCCATTATTGCCAATGCCACCGGCTGCTCCTCCATCTACGGCGGAAACCTGCCGACCACTCCTTATACATTTAATAAGGAAGGACGCGGTCCGGCCTGGTCCAACAGCCTGTTCGAGGATAACGCCGAATTCGGTCTAGGCTTCCGACTGACACTGGATAAGCAGATTGAGTACGCCCGGGATATCCTGCCTGCTTTCGTCAATGAACTGGGCCAGGACCTGATCGATAGCCTGCTAAAAGCCGACCAGTCCACCGACCTGGGGATCAAGCAGCAGCGCGAACGTGTAGACGCTCTCAAGATGAAACTTGCCAAATCCAAAATCCCGCAAGCCAAGAACCTGTCCGCAGTGGCCGACGCCCTCGTCAAGAAATCCGTCTGGATTGTCGGCGGCGATGGCTGGGCCTATGATATTGGGTACGGCGGTCTTGACCATGTCATATCCACCGGGCGCAATGTGAACCTGCTGGTCCTGGATACCGAGGTATATTCGAATACCGGTGGCCAAGCCTCCAAGTCCACCCCGCGCGGCGCAGTGGCACGTTTTGCTGCCCAGGGTAAGGGATTATCGAAAAAGGACCTGGGGCTGATGGCAATTGCCTACGGTTACGTTTATGTGGCGCGCGTTGCCATGGGCTTTAACGACCAGCATACTTTGAGAGCCTTTATCGATGCCGAATCCTTTGATGGCCCATCGATAATCATCGCCTACAGTCATTGCATTTCGCATGGCATTGACATGGCCAAGGGATTGGAACAGCAAAAACTGGCTGTCCAGTGCGGTCTGTGGCCGCTCTATCGCTACGACCCACGTCTGTCTGCGGAAGGCAAAAACCCGCTGTTGATTGATTACAAGGAACCGTCCATTCCCGTGGACAAATATATGTACAATGAAACCCGCTTCCGCATGTTGGTCCAGAGCGATGAGGCCCGTGCCGAAGCCCTGCTCAAACTGTCCCGCGAAGATGCCAAGGCCCGCTGGAACTTCTACTCTCAGATGGCCGCTATGCACTATAACGAAAATATCGAACCTAAGTAAGCCGGTAAAAAGGAAAAGGAGCAGAGCTTAACCCTTTGCTCCTTTTTATCGTGCTTGCAAGATATACCTGACAAGGAGAGAATATTATGGTTGACTTGACAACTACCTATCTTGGCCTGAAATTAAAAAACCCTATCGTGGCATCAGCTGCCCAACCGATTTCGGAAAAACTGGAAACAGCCAAAAAGTTGGAAGAAGCCGGGATTTCTGCTTTGGTGATGTATTCCCTTTTCGAGGAACAGATCATTCACGAAAGCCTGGAGTTGGACCATTATCTATCTACTGGTACGGACTTCTCACGCGAAGTAACCAGTTATTATCCTCAGACCGGTAACTTTACTCTTACACCGGAAACATATATCGAAGCCGTGCATAAAACAAAAAAGGCCCTTAGCATCCCCGTCATCGGCAGTTTGAACGGCGTCTCCACCGGCGGCTGGATAAAGTATGCCCGAAAGATCGAAGAGGCTGGCGCAGACGCGCTCGAACTCAACCTGTACTACCTGGCAACGGATCCGACTCTCACGGCGAGTGAACTTGAAGAAAGCTATGTGACTCTCGTCGGCGATGTATGCAAGAGTATCAAAATCCCGGTCGGGGTAAAATTGAGTCCGTTCCTGACCGCCATTCCCAATGTTGCTCAGCGCCTGGCGAAAGCCGGAGCAAAAGGCCTGGTGCTCTTCAATCGTTTCTACCAGCCCGATATCGACCTGGAAACCCTTGAAGTCGTCCCGAACCTGGTACTCAGTAATTC
>Ga0187853_10000474_pt1 | contig 42519 bp, 35 predicted proteins | sample June2016WEW_6_10_2_FD_132417 | JGI IMG/M metagenome (GOLD analysis project Ga0187853, IMG submission 132417) | Peatland microbial communities from SPRUCE experiment site at the Marcell Experimental Forest, Minnesota, USA - June2016WEW_6_100 | ecosystem: Environmental > Terrestrial > Soil >... | reverse complement strand
GCGGGATAGCAAAACGGATAAGGAGGAAGGCCATGAAACGGATAAAGACAAAGAAAGAGAAGATCGAAAGGGCACTGGCCAACAGGCTCAGCAGGATCAGCGCATACAGTCTGGTGCTCGTTACGATGACCTTCCTCGGGCTGTACGGTGGGATGGAGCTTGACAAGATGACGGGCATGACGCCCAACTTCACCTTTGTCTGCCTGATCGTCGGCATCGCCATGGGCTTCAAGGGCTTCATCCAGGAAGTCATCGCAGAGAGAAAGGCGTAAGTACCATGACGGCTCTATTCATCACCATGGGCATCATCACACTTGTAGCCATGACCGTAAGGTTCCCCGGACACGGCAGGCACAAAGTACAAAGGGTATCCTAGGGGTCTGTTTATCGTTCCGCCTTCCGGCAGGTTCAGGGCCTATTCACTATTCACTTTCCGGGCACCCTGATTATTTTTTGAAAATCCCCTTCAGCATATCTTCGATATTCTTCTTCGCATCCTCGGTACCCTGCGGGAGCCCGCCCTTGTCCTGAAGTTTCTTCATGCTCTTATCCAGGTATCTGGAGGCATAGTACCGGGTCAGCGCACTGCTTAAAGGCTTCACCTCTATCATGGGAACGGGTTTCTTGAGTGAACCGGTGATGGTCATGGGCAGCACGAGCCTGTTCTGGTCGTTCATGAGGGTAGAGAAGGCGGCAGTCTTGGCGCCGATGCGCTGGGAGAACCGTTTGGGCAGAATCACCTGCCCTTTGAGATTGACCTGGTTGTTTTCCAGGCTGATGGTCCCTTTCAGTCTTGATTCAGTATCCACATCTCTGCCGCTGCTGATGTTCAGGAGCTGCATGGAATCTACATTGATCACCTTGCCGGCAAGGTCGAGTTGTGCATTCATCGTCTCAAAACGAGTGGTCTGGTATTTCTGGACCTCGGCCGGTGCCAGACCAAAGGCACCGGAAAGGCCCGGAACACCCAGCAGGGTACCCAGCACGCTTCCCCCAAGATCGAAGTTCTTCCATTCGCCCTTATTGATGCGGAGATTCACCTTGGCGCCCAGGTTGTCCAGCGCTGGAGCGCCCGCCACGCCCTGTGCCTTGACATCTCCTGTGAGCGTTCCCGTGAAGATTCCCTTGAAGTTTGTCAGTGTATCCAGGACATTTCCTGCCTGGACATTGTTAAAGGCGGGAGATGCATCCCACGCCTTGGTCTTGAGGTTGTAAGAGGCCGCACCCTTGATGGACCCCTTCAATGCCGCCAGATCAAAGGAATTCACCTTAAACCGGTCATCGGCATAGGTGAACGCACCGGTGAGATTTGTGAACGGCAGATCCTTGATTATTCCCTGCCGGGACTTGATGACCCCATTCATATTCATGCCCTTTTCCTTTTTCAGGGCATCCATTGATAGCGTAACCCCGTTGAGACTTGCCGTGACAGGCCCGGCAAGGAGTTTTGCCTTGGCTTGAACTTCAGGGGCCGGCTTGGTCAGGACAAGGCCCATGTGGTCAGAGAGTGCCGAGATGTTCATGGTCATGGCCCCTGTTCCACCGTTGATGGTTGTCTTGACTGCCACATTGCCGCTTGGCCTGAAGGCTTGGAGTATGGGAATGAGCGCCTGTGCGTTCTCCAGCGGCATCGGGTTTGTCTGAATCCTGATCCGGTAGTTTGACTTGTCCTGAACCTTGCGGACCTCACCCGAGCCATTGGCGGTTATGGCTCCAAGATTGACATCAAGGGCATTGATCTCCGTGATGTCCTTCTTCATGGTCATTCTGCTTGAAAAGGTGAACGGGCTGTTTGCAGGTTTAGCGAAGATCTTGCCGAAGGTGATTCCCAAGGGCTTCATGTCAATGCCGGTACTTATCTGAAAGGTCTCCTTGTCGCCGGATGTGGCAAGACTGAACCCAGCAGGCCCTGTCAGGTTGATCTTGCCCGGTATGAGTCCGGCAAACATTGGCAGCTGTGCCAGGGTGTCGCCCGGGGTAATATGGTCGGACTTGAGAGTCATATTCCATGTCGGAGTTGTCTTGAGATCCCGGACAGTACCCTCGAATGTGCCTTCGTCCCGGCCGAGTGTAAAGGTTCCATTGCCTATCTCAAGGCGCTGCTGTTCAAACGCCAGGACCAGGTTGCTTGAAAACGAACATGATATGCCTTTCCGGTCCTTTGCTTCCTGGTTCGCACCTGGACCCCCAAGGACAAGGCCCTTCAGTTCCAGGACGGCCTTTGCGTTTATCTTATCATTCAAAGTCCCTTTTGCCGTGATGTCGATCTTCATGGTGCCGGCCCGGACAGGCATCTTCACAGGCAGGGTTTCGATCGGCAGGGAATCAAGGAGGAGACGCACATCAACGGGTGCCTGGGTCAATCCACCCTCCCCGGGTACGGGGCCTATGGTGCCTGCCAGGGCGAAATTCTGTCCATCAGTGCTCATGAGAGATGCAGTGAGCGAAAAGGATATGGGCCTGAACATAGAGATATCCTGGGATTCAAGGTCGATGTCGCTGACAATAAAAGGCTTGGAGCCGGGTTTGAGCTTATCGTCGCGATAGGTGATGACCCCGTGCTTGACCATTACATTGCTCACCAGCAATGCAGCAGACGCACCGGGTTTTGGGGCCCCCTCCTCGGGTTTTTCCCCTGGTTTGGGAATAAGCAGGGTTGTGAAGTTGAACACACCTCCACTGTTTCTGATGATATGAATCTGAGGCTCCTTGAGCACGACTGCCTTGATCTTGATCTCTTTTTTCAGCAAGGGAAGGATGGCAACCTTTATTCTTGCCGCCTTAAGAGAAAGAAAATCTTCGTGAGAAAATGCAGGGTCATCTGTGATGCGAAGGCCATCGATCTCGGCGCCCAGGCCTGTCAGGATGGTGAGCCGGATGCTCTGAAAATCAACCTGACGGTTTGTGTGCGACTTGATCCGGGCAAGGATCATATCCTTATGCTTGTTCAGATCTACTGCAAAAGGCAGCACGGCAAGGATGATTATGATAACCCCGAAGACAATGCCGGCAACAATGGCTATCTTTTTCATTCAGGAACCTCCTATATGCAGCAGCTTTTGCACGAACCCAACCCTGGGGGCTTTATAGCATGCACCCTTCGGCGAGACAATGGGGGCGACAAGAGAGGAGGCTGTCGCCAAAATCATAAAAGCGAATTAGGGAAAACCTTGGCTTCGCTTCAGGATGACATTTAATCCAATTATGGTTATTGTCATTCTGAACAAAATGAAGCATCTTTTTACGCGTGTTGTTTGCCTTATGGTCGTTAAATATCCAGCCCCAACTGGCCTCCCGGGTTCATGATGTTGTTGGGGTCGAAGTGTTTCTTGAGTGTCCTTAAGACCGCCATCTGTTCGTGACCGAGATGCGCCTCGATCCAGGGAGCAATCATGCGCCCGATGCCGTGGTGGTGGCTCAGGGAGCCTCCGTATTTCAGGATATTCTCGATGATGCCCCGGTGAAACTTCCTGAATTCATCAAGGTCGTCCATCTTCGCCAGAAAGATGAAGTAGAGGTTCGTGCCCTGTGGGTAGAAGTGGGATGCATGGGTCATACACATGGTTTGAGGCCGTTCCTTGATGTATTCCCTCACACCCTGGTGAAGGGTATGCAGGTTGTCCCACGTCACCGCGGATTCAAGGGTGTCGATGACGACACCGTAATCCATGAGGTCTTCCCGCATGTACGGTTCTGTATAGCGGGTATGCTCCCACTTCTTTGCCGCATATCCGGTGAGTGACATGGCACCGAACTCTTTGCAGATCCGCTTGACCTGGTGTTCTATATTTTTTGCAAAGGCCTTTTCACCCTCGGCATTCCCCATGAAGAGGCAGCGCTGCATGGGCATGTAGCCTTTCTTGCGAAGGAAGGTATCCACGAACCCCGGCATGCCGTAAAGCTTTAACCCTCTATCGGTCTCCTCAGGATCGGATATCCTGAAGATGGCAGGCATGCCGAACTCGCCCTGGCTGATTTCACGGCTGGCATCCACTGCCGCCTCCCAGGTCGGGAACATGAAGCTGAATCGCCTGGTATTCTCCGGCATATATCTATAGATCTTCATGGTGGCCTCCACGAGGATGCCGTACGTGCCCTCGCTGCCTTTCATGATGTCATTCACCTTTGGGCCTGTGGCTGTGGCCGGGTAGTCATGGGTCTTGAATGTGCCTGCCGGTGTAACGTACTCCTGGCTGATGACCAGGTCATAGACGTCTCCATAGTATGAAGAGGCCTGGCCTGAACCCAATGTAACGATCCACCCTCCCACCGTTGAATATTCAAAGGACTGGGGAAAGTGGCCGCAGGTATACCTCCTCTTCGTATGGAAGAGCTCAGGCGATCTATGCAATACCTCTTCGTAGGCCGGGCCGTACATCCCGGGCTGCACCCGGGCCGTCTGGTTGTCTTCGTTTACCTCAAGCACCTTGTTCATGTGCGTGCTCAAGACTAGCGATATGCCGCCCTTTGCGGGCCTCACACCGAAGTTCACCGAGCTGCCTGCCCCGAATGCATAGATGGGTATAGCGTTCTCATTACAATACATGACTATATGCTGCACATCCTCTTTGTTCCTGGGGTGGACAACGAGGTCGGCCACCTGGGCGACCAAGCCCCTTCTGAGCTCCAAAAGCTCCTCGGTGGTCTTGCCGCTTGCATATTTGACCCTGCTGTAATCATCCGACGTCACATTATCTCTGCCGACAATGGCCTCAATATGCTCCCGGTGGTGAGATTCCAAGGCGCTCGGCCTGTTCAGAGAGATATTCTCCAGGCCTTCACCCTTTTTTGTCAGGAAGTCTTCATCTCTCATGGAGAACTCTTCTTTGATCATTTCATACCACTTCATGCTCGGGTGCTTGTATGTATGCGGGTCTCCATATTTGAATACGGACCGGTAGGAACCTTTCGGCGGGGCTTCTTCAGTCCATTTCGGCACGAACCTGCTTTTAATCATTTGTTACCTCCACCCTTATTTCAGTTTGCGGGTACCTTAAGTGCATCCGCTGTCTTTGTTATCTCCTCGACAACCCTTTTACCGTCCCATCCAAGCTCCCCAGCAACGGTGAGCGCCACTTTTTCCAGCACCTCGATGCCGGGGTTGCCAAGCGTAGCGATGCCGGTCCTGCGGAACACGATATCGCTTAAACTGCGCGCCATCTCGTGGCGGACAGCATAAACGGCCTGGGCGAGGATCTCCCCATCGTCATTGAGCATTCCGGTCAATGATTGGTCATGCCGTGCAATCTCCAGGACCGGCTCGAATTCGGTCCCGTAATTCTTGCCGAGATATTCGAGTGTAGCTGCATCAAAGTCTTTGTTCTTGTGTTTGATGTCGAGCATAAAGGTCTTCATGTCCGTTATCTGGGATCCCCAGAGATATCGCTTGGCTGACGGCGAAACCGTGTGCCGGATCCCAAGTTTCTTCTCCATCAGGTCAACGGCCTTTTCCGCCAGGTTCCTGCTGGTGGTGAACTTGCCGCCTTCCACGGTGATGAGACCTTGCAGGTCATCAACGGCATTGTCATATATCTCGTATCTGCGGGATGCCCCATAGGTATCTGCAGACTCGTCTTCCACAAGAGGCCGTAAGCCCCCATAGGCGTAAAGAATATCGTCGTACCCGACAACCTCACTGCCCAGTGTGGTATTGACATCATTGATGAGCCCCTCGATGCTCTTTCTGGTCACACGGTATTCATCAGGGTTTCCGGTGAAGGGCTGATCCGTTGTCCCGATGAGATTGTGACCCCTCCAGGGGACCATAAAGAAATGCCTGGCCTCTTTGGTCATGTAGCTGACGACATGGGAGTTCACGATCTTTTTCGTAATGATGTGGATACCCTCCGACCTCTTTAAGGTCCCGGACGCGGTACCCTGCCTTGCCAGGCCGAGGAGTATATCCGCCCAAGGGCCGGCACAGTTGATAACGAGTTTGGCCTTCAACTCCTGGAGCGATCCTTTCAGAAGATCCCTTACCGTCACCCCTTCGATCTTCCCGTTGTCATTCATGATGAACCCTTCCACCCGGGCATAGTTGGCAACCTTGGCGCCATGGTGAACGGCTGATTTGATGAAGGCCAGGGTAAGCCGCTCCGGAAAGATGTTCGCGCAGTCATAGAATACCGATGCGCCTTTCATCCCCTGCGCAAAAATCCCGGGCTCCAGTACGAGGGCTTCGGATGTGGATATCTTCCTGTGGGGAGGAATCTTCTTGCCCTTGTCCCATGTGCGGTTTCTGTCATACGACAATGCATCATATATCCTCAGCCCGATGCCGATCTCCACGGCATTGTTTTTAGGGCATACGGTGTCGTGCACCATCATCATGGGTATGGGATAGACGAAGTTGGGGGCGATGTTCTCCAGGGTCCTTCTCTCTTTGAGCGACTCCCTGACCAGGCCGAATTCCGCATTGGCAAGGTAGCGCAGCCCGCCGTGGATGAGCTTGGATGTTGCTGCGGATGTAGCGCATGCGAAATCCTTCTTTTCGACGAGCGCGGCCTTAAGTCCCCTGCTGGCAGCCTCGTAGGCAACCGCAGCCCCGGTGATCCCGCCGCCGATAATGATAATGTCGTGGTTGATAGTGCAGGGTTCTTCAATGAATCTCTTCATGCGCCTTCCCCCTTTCCCTTCAGGGTCTGTATGTATGAGCGGATGGCTGTTTCGGCATAAACGAGCACATCGCGCATGACCTTCCTGGACTGTTCGGTATCGCCTTTTTTTATTGTCTCGAAGATCTCCCGATGAAATTGTTCGGAACGTTTGGCGTTTTCCGGGTTGTCGAAGTAGAGATGGCCGAAATCCACGAAGAAGCCGTTAAAAAAATTCAGCAGGATGAGATAGAGGATATTGCCGCTTGCCAGCCCAACGATGTGGTGAACCTTCATATCCCTGATCATGACCGATGCTTCCTTGCTATGGAATACGATCTCATCCAGTGCGTTTATGTGATCCTCCGTTCTGTTCCGGGCTGCAATGGCCGCCATCTCGGGGACGAGGATGAGCCTGACCTCAAGGAGGGTCATGAGGATGTCCGTATCGAGGGTGTCATCAAGGTAGAACAGGGCATTGACGAGCTCGAGATTGGGGCTTTCTAAATAATTCTTCACATACACCCCGTCGCCGTGCCTGATCTCGATGACATCGAGCGATTCCAGCTTCTTGAGTGCCTCGCGCACCGTCGATCGGTTGACCTGGAAGGTAAGCGCCAGGTTCCTCTCGGTGGGAAGCTTCTGGCCCACCTTCATGTCTTTCTTGATGATCTTCTTCAGGAGCAGTGCTGCGATCTTCTCATAGAGCCTGCTCCTGCTGAGCTGACCCATTCGTGATGCCGGCATATTCATTATAGTTTCCCCTGCATGAATTGGTCGGGTGGTCCGACCAATTCATGCAGTATTATATTCTTTCTGTCAAGAAAATACGTATAGTAATCAGGAGTAACCCTTCATGTACTTTGATTCTTACCTGAAACCCTATGCTTAGTGTGCTCATGTTCTTTGAATGTCATTTCCCCTTGACTGCTTAACGTCATGCCCCTACATGCACACCTTGTTGAAAAAACTATACGTGGAAGGGGGAAAATAACATGAAAAAATCAAGTAACCTTTTCATATTGGTGTTCGTAGGATTGGTCACCCTGTACAGCTCTCCTGCTCTTCATGAAAATGCAAATGCAGGGGACATGATATTAAGCGATATGCAAGCGGGTTCCTCCTACAAGGGGGACCTCATGTCAAACCAAGTGCATACCAGTTCCCTTGCTTCAAATGATGTATGGCTGCTGCATGGAGAACAAGGTAGCCGGGTTGTGATCACAGATGCGGTGGAAGCCGGACATGTCCCGCCGGATATCTATCTCTATCCTCCAGGCGGCACGGCATATGAGGCCCGTTCAGACCCAGGGAGCGACCGATACCGGGTCATTGACCGGAATCTGGAATTCACCGGGAATTACGTCGTGCTTATCCATAACAATGACAATAACGACCCATTAAACACGCTCAATTACGAACTCACCTATACGACGTTCCAAATGAATGGGTCTTACATGATAGATCCTGATGCTATTGATGGAAACCTCATTAAAACCGTTCCCAGCAGGTTATATCAGCCCAGGTCGGGAGGGATTGTAACGAGCGCAATTGCAGTCGATGAGGCTACCATGGGGCTTGGACCGCTCTTTTATGGAATCTTTATAGGGATTGGCAGCACGGTTGAAGGTGTAGCAAGTCTCTTTGAGAAGTCCTCTTCGGAAACGAAAGTTCAAGACACCTGCCCGATGCCTGTGATTTATAATGACAAAGAGTTGGTTCTCTGTGCCAAATAATAAAAGGTATATCGACCACGGATAGACCCTATCCTTCCGATATGGATAGGAATGGAAGCCTCTGGGCATGAATCTACAATAAACCGTAAGGACGAGAATATCAGTCTTGTTTACTTATTGCCCTCAAATTAAGCAGATTGATATCTGTCTTTGGTTGATATTTATTGATCAGCTCACCAATGGCCTCATTCACAAGCAGAGAAAGCTCCTTTCCCGTCAATGCAGAGAGAACAGTAAGAGCCTTTGCGTATCTTTCCTCGATGTAGTAGTTCCTCTTGATGAGCTTGCTGTTATCGTCATTCCTTAAATCCAGCGGCTTCCTTCCTCTTGTTGCCATTTTTCCCCCACAGTTAGTTTGTTAAATCTTTTTCTGAAACCATTGCACTTATTAGATGAATATATCTTATTACCGGTTCCTTTATCAGTTATTTATTTCTTTTGCAAAAGGATCTCTTCCGGGTACCGACTCGGTGATTCTTGACCTTCGGCCCGGTCTGGTGTTAAGTCATCTTCTACCTTGAAGATCACACACATCAGGTGCGGTTCGAAGAGCACCGGAGGATGCAAGAGGTCATGGGATCAACAAAGCGCATGGTAAAGGTTTCCTTCACCAAGATGGCAGGGACGGGGAATGACTTCATCATGGTGAACAATGTCAAGAAACTCTACAATCTTGACTGGCAGGCCTTTGCGGTCCGCTTCTGCCCCTTGAAGACCGGCATCGGTGCGGACGGTGTGATAGTACTGGATGAAGATACGGACACGAATTTTGCCTTCCGGATCTTCAATGCCGACGGCAGCGAAGCGGAAATGTGCGGCAACGGGGCCCGGTGCGCAGCCCTTTTTGCCGTTCAGCAGGGCGTTGCAAAGAACTCCATGCGGTTCAAGACCCTGGCAGGCATCATTGGCGCCAGGATCGACAAAGAAGATGTCGCCATCCGGATGACCGATCCTGAAGGTCTGAAAACCGGTATCAGCATCGATGTTGAAGATGAACAGACAAGTGTACACTTCATCAACACCGGTGTCCCTCATACCATACTTTTCATTGATCATATCGAGGATGCGAGAGTGTTTGAGCTGGGGCGAGCCATCCGTTTTCACAACAGGTTCGCGCCTGCAGGGACCAATGCGAACTTCGTGCAGGTCCTTTCTCAGGACCGCATCCACGTGCGTACCTACGAGCGGGGGGTTGAGGCAGAGACCTATGCCTGCGGAACAGGCGCAGTGGCCTCGGCAATAATAGCTGAGCACCTGGGTAAAGTTATAGGCGCGCCTGTTCATGTACACACGAAGGGCGGCGACTTGAAGATCGACTTTACCAGAGATGGCAGCCGATACTCCGGAGTCTGGCTCATAGGGCCGGTGGATACGGTTTTCACCGGCGAGATCATGGTAAGGCCATGATGAAAAGAGTAATGATCAATGCGTGAGCTTGTAGCAGTCCTTGACTTCGGTTCCCAATACGCCCAGCTTATCTCCCGTCGCATCAGGGAGTGCGGTGTGTATTGCGAGATCCTCCCCCACGATATATCGTGCGCCGATCTGAGCGCCCTTGCGCCCAAGGCGATTGTCCTTTCCGGAGGACCGGCCTCTGTACTCGAAGAAGGCCATCCCGGGATTGATTCGGGGATCTTTAAACTTGGCATCCCTGTGCTCGGAATTTGCTATGGGCTGCAACTTCTCTCTGATGCACTCGGCGGAAAACTTGAACGTGGGGTAGCCCGCGAATATGGCCCTGCCTCCATCGAGATAGACAGTCCCGGCCGACTCTTTGACGGACTTCACCATCAGCTCGATGTCTGGATGAGCCATGGCGACCATGTATCAACCCCGCCCAAGGGCTTTTCCATCCTGGCACACACACGCTCGTGCGCAGTGGCTGCCATGGGGGACGACACGCGAAAGATCTACGGTGTCCAGTTCCACCCGGAAGTGGTTCACACGCCCAAGGGCATCGACATCCTGAAAAACTTTCTCTTTGGAATAGCCGGATGCTCCGGCGGCTGGACCATGAGAGGCTTTATCGAGGAATCCATAAAGAACATCAAAGCCCAGGTGGGTAATGCCCGGGTCATATGCGGCATGTCGGGAGGGGTGGACTCTGCAGTCGTGGCTGCCCTTATCAACAAGGCCATCGGCTCTCAGATGACGGCCATCTTCGTTGACAACGGGGTGCTTCGTGGAGGCGAGGCTGCTGAGATCCGTAAGACCTTCACCGAGATATACCCGCTGAATCTCGATATCGTGGATGCCGGCGATAGATTCCTTGATGCCCTCAAAGAGGTGACCGAGCCTGAAGAAAAACGCAAGATCATCGGCGGGACCTTTATCGATGTATTCTATGACGAGGCAGAGCGCATCGGCGGGGCTGACTATCTTGCCCAAGGGACGCTGTATCCGGATGTCATCGAGAGCAGGTCCGCCAAGGGCGGCCCTTCAGTCACGATCAAAAGCCACCACAATGTGGGCGGCCTGCCTGATGACCTCAAGTTCACACTCATCGAGCCGTTGAAGGAGCTTTTCAAGGACGAAGTGCGGGTACTCGGCAAAGAACTGGGGCTCCCTGATACCATCCTCAAGCGGCAGCCCTTCCCTGGACCGGGCCTTGCCGTGCGTATTCTGGGTGAAGTAACCAGGGACAATGTGAAAATCCTCCAGGAGGCCGATCGGCGGGTACAAGAGGAAATGATCCGCTATGATGCATACAAAGATGTGTGGCAGTCATTCGCCGTGCTCCTGCCTGTAAAGAGTGTGGGAGTAATGGGGGACGAGCGGACGTACGCCAATGTGATAGCCATCAGGGCGGTCCACAGCATGGACGGCATGACAGCGGACTGGGTCAAGCTGCCCTACGACCTGCTGGCGCGGATCTCCACCCGCATCATCAACGAGGTCAAGGGGGTGAACCGCGTGGTCTATGATATCAGTTCCAAACCGCCCAGCACCATCGAATGGGAGTGAGTCCTATTTAAACGACGGTATCATATCAATGGCTTTAGCGGTGAGATCATGTACAATGCCGTTCAGCCACGCGGTACCACTCTTCCGTGTCGTCTCGGGAAGGCCCTTGATGGTAGCGATGTAGTCGGAGGTCCCCTCAGGCATGTCCTTATAGAGCGCTGCAAGGAATGCGTCCCTCACCTGATCACTGCCGGAGAACGACCGGTATGACTGGATCATGTCCGCTATCATGCTCCAGTTTCTGAACAGCTCCTCCTGTTGATTTATCATGGCCGGTGGTTGTGCCCATGCACCGGCCGGGCCCTTGTGCATTATCAGGGATTCAGGGATCATATGGATGAAGGCCTCGAGTCTGGCCGTCCTCTCATCGATGGCCAGATCCAGCTTCTCTATGGCCCCTTCCAGCAGGGCGATATGAAAGTGCCCTGAGCCTGCAAACAGGGATCTGACATGAGAATACCATGCCTTTAAAGCAATGATGTTGGCGATGTAGGTTATGTTGTTCCGGACCTTGTCCTTTATTTTCATCAAGAGTCCCGGAACAAATTTCTTACGCGCTGCCGCAAACTGTATGCCCGTGATGAGCTTGTGGCCTTCATGAAAATCGCCACGAAAGATGACGCCTGCAGCGATCACGGTACCATACCCGATGACGGCCGGCCCCACAAGGCCGCCCTGGCCGCCGAGAAATATGGGCCGCTGGTCCAGCATGACACCGCGGGGAACATCACCTATAAGCGATGCAGTGGCCTTGTCCTGATTGGGGGTGAAATTGAAATGGATGTACGAGCTGCCGACCTCGCTGTGGTCTTTCCTGCTTGTGCCTCCGGCCATGAAGCAGTCGCAGAAATTGATGAGGCTCCCCAGCGTGACGAAAGGGAACAATATGGTGTGTTTGATGCCAACCGCATGCGCACAGCTCGCCTCTTCTTCGAGTATGCATGCATCCCGGACATGCGCGCCGGATGCTACGTTCGATCCACGGAGAAATACGGAATTTCTGAAATAACCGCCTTTGAGCTCCACAAAGGGACCGATCTGACAGTCTTCAACAGTGACCGGACCTTCCTGGCCGAGCCTGACTCCTTCCATGATCAGGGTCTTCTTTCCGCGGATCCTGCAACCCGGGTTGATGATGATGTCCTTGCCTGAGATCCTGCCCGGATCCACTTCATCTCCGATGTAAACACTCTTAGGGTCCGGAATGGTAACACCCTTTTCGATGAGCGCCTTCACTTTGGGGCTTGGGGTTTCTTCCATAACTCAATCCCTTAAACCTATTTTCTCGGCAATCACCTTGGCTATCATCTGAGCGTATCTGTCCGTCTCGTGCTCGGTGGGGCCCTCCACCATGACACGGCACATCTGCTGGGTACCGGAATATCGCACAAGCACCCTGCCCTTATCACCCAGCACGTCTTCCACCTCCTTGATGACGGACACGATCTCGGGGATGGTCTCCAGATCCGGCTTGCGCTTGACGTCGATATTGATGAGCTTCTGGGGGAAGACCTTCATGACCTTTGCCAGTTCGGAAAGCGGTCTGCCTTGAGTTTTCATGGCGCTGAGCACCTGAAGTGCCGAGATGATGCCGTCACCCGAGGTATGATGATCCAGGAAGATGATGTGGCCTGACTGCTCTCCACCGATGACGGCCCTATGCTCAAGCATCTCCTCCAACACGTATCGGTCTCCAACCTTGGTCTCCATCATGTCGATACCCAAGTCCTTCAAAGCCACCTTCATCCCCAGGTTACTCATGACGGTCGCCACCAGGAGATTGTTCCTGAGCGCCCCCTGCTTCTTCATGGCATTTGCACAAAGGACAAGGATATGGTCGCCGGTGAGCACATCCCCCTTCTCGTCTACGGCAATGACCCGATCTCCGTCTCCGTCAAAGGCAAACCCCACGTCCGCTCCATTCTTGACGACCTCATATGCGAGCGAATCGGGATGTTGTGAACCGCAGCCCCGGTTGATGTTCTTGCCGTCCGGTTCGTGGTAAAGCGGAATCACTTTCGCACCGAGTTCGAAGAATACCTCAGGGGCTATCCGATAGGTGGCACCATTGGCACAATCCAGCACGATCTTCATGCCCTCGAGCGAATATTCATCAGGGAATGAGCGCTTGAGGTAGACGATATACCTCCCCCTTGCATCATCGATGCGGTAGGCCTTGCCGATGGTTTCAGGCTCCGCGTGGAAGGTGGAGATGTCTTCAGCAAGGATGATCTTCTCGATCTCGGCTTCACGTGAATCAGGGAGCTTGAAGCCGTCCTTTGAGAAGATCTTGATGCCGTTGTCCTCGTATGGGTTATGGGAGGCCGAGATCACAATACCTGCATCCGCCCTCATGCTCACGGTCAGAAAGGCCACACCAGGTGTGGTCATGGGCCCCACCTGAAGGGCGTCCGCACCCATGGAGCAGATACCCGAAACAAGCGCGCTCTCAAGCATGTATCCCGAAACCCTGGTATCCTTCCCGATGAGGATCCTCGGTGTGTGCCCCTCTTTCCTGGAAAGGTATGCTATGGCACGGCCCACCTTGAGTGCCGTCTCGGAGGTCATGGGGTGGACGTTTGCTACGCCTCTGATGCCATCGGTACCGAATAGATTGCCCATTATTGTCACTCCCTTGTTGCTCAGACCACTTTAAGATATTATTCACCCAAAAACTCAGAGAGTTTTGAGGCCTCATATCCGGATGATTCTATGCGTTTCATAAGATCAACGGCCGTATCATATGCCGTATGCAGTGCTTCCATTATAGCCTTTTCACTGAGCTTCCTGTCTGCCAGGCGTTCCAACAACGAGCACACTAGCAGAGAGGAAACCAGCATTTCCATGGACTCCTTGTTGAACCACCACTTCTCGTTAAATTGATTGAAGCCCAGGAAGTCACGTACCCGTGTATCCGGGAGCATGTCATTAAGAGCGGAGGCGAACTGCTGCGGTCTCATTGTGGAGAGCAGTCCTTGATACTGTGTGAGGATTTGTATCAACACTATCTCATAGCGGGCCCTGCCCTGGTCCGACCCCAGGCCGGCAATCGCATTCTCCATGGCACGACCCAGCATCCACTCCTCAATCAGGGCACATGACCTTCTTCCTCGATCTTCATCACCCGCAAGAACCCCTATGCGGGATACTACCGAGAAGAGCACCAATATCCTCCATCCGAAGAGGTCATCAGCCACCTGATCCGGTATAACAGTGAGAACGGATTGCGACTTCACATCATTCTTCCAGGCCTTTTTATGCCTTAAACCATCGAGCTTGAAGATCACCTCCATCAGCGAGCATGCCTCGTCGGCAACAGCAGCCTCCCTGTTTGCCCAGCCCGAAAATTCCCGGGCACTCTTGAAGAAGGTCGTAAGGCGTTCCCGGTATGCGGCAGGAACCTTGCCGGTGCGTCTTCCTTCGGCAACGAGCATTTTCAGCGTATCAAGGGCGATCAACTCACCAAAGGGCTTAAGCACCTTATCGAGATAAATCTCCTTTAAGGCAGTCATTATATCGGGCATGCCCCTGCCCATTAGCTTTTCATCCAATTCTCGGCACCTTCCATCGTGGTCGTAGACCTCCCGGAAGGAGGTAAACACATGGCATTTGAAGGCCCCAAGGTGAATCATCAGTCCGTCCCGCCAGAGGCTTCGGCTGTTACGGATGTATTCAAGGCCGGACTTGTCGTCATGAAAGATATAATACAGCGAATCTTCGTTCTTCAGGCCCAGGCCTTCACCGAGGCTCATATGGATGATGTGCCTCCTGCCGTGATTCTCCATGTTCATACCTACCGAACGGCTGATGGTACCGGTGGCCTCAGCATAGCGATTGTTGTAGATTACCAGCGATCTCTCATCTCCATACCTGTTGGAGTAGGCGAATATGTCCTCATTCACATGTCCCTCCGGCGTGCGCACATCATACAGGACGAAGCTCTCCACGCCGCTGAAGAGGCGGCGTTTCTTCAAGAGGGGGAAGATCTCCCGTTCGTGGCGCATCACCAGGTGGTGGTCGATGGACTCGTCCCAGTAGGCCCTGCGATATTCCATGCCGTATTTTTCCGAGAACCCTTCAATCTGCCCATGGCCGAACATGGGCAGCCCCGGCATGGTGGCCATGAGGGTTGCCACGCCGAAATACTTGTCATCCTTGCCGAATCCGTGCACGGCAGGCTCTTCGTCCGGGTTGTTCATGAAATTCACGAAACGCCTCAAGATCTCCGGATTGAAACGCAGCACGTTCTTCATAACATCGCGGTACTTGCTGTTTTCCTCTGTCTTGAGCATATTCATGAAGGCACTGTTGTAAACGCGGTGCATGCCCAGACTCCTGACAAAGTAGCCTTCCATGAGCCAGAATGCTTCAGCCAGGAGCAGCGTATTGGGAACTTCCTCGGCCACCCGGTCTACGAGCTCTCTCCAGAATTCAACCGGAAAGAGCCGTTCGAACTCATCAGGGGTCACACCATGGCCTGAACGCGATGGTATGTCTCCGCCAAAGCCGGGAGGCGGATACCAGAGACGCTGGAAGTGCCTCTTGGCGAGCGTCATGGCGGCATCGAACCGGATGATGGGGAACTTCCTGGCAATGGCAATGGTCTGGTCAATAACCGCCCGGCGTACCTCGTGTTTTAAGAAGTCGAGCTGGGCAGTGTCGTTCCAGGGCATGCTCGTACCGTCGTTGCCGTGGTAGATGTACCGGTTGTTTCCGGTGTAGCGGTCATGCCGCCTGAAGACGACTGCGGCATCCCTGCGGTCCCAGTAGCCGTCCTCGATCTGAACCTCAACGCGGTCTTCACCGGACAGGTTGGCCCCGGTAAACCTATAGCCCGGGAAGGGGCTGTGGTCGAGCTGGATGAACCAGTCCGGGTGCTCGATGACCCACTTGGAATAGATACCCATATGGTTCGGCACCATGTCGGTTGCCATCCTGATACCATGACGCATTGCACGTAATTTGAGGTTCTCGAAGGCCTCATCGCCTCCAAGCTCGTGGGCTATCGTGTAATCATAAATGGAGTATGCCGATGCAGCTGCCTCAGGGTTGCCGGTCATCTGTTTGATGGTGCGCGACGCCGGGCTCCGCTCCCAGATTCCGATGAGCCATAATCCGGTAAACCCCCAGCGGGCGAGGATCTCCAGTTCTTCGTCCGGGATCTGGTCGAGCCGCCAGATGTGCCTTTGATATTTGGCGGAGAGCTGGTGCAGCCACACGTATACGCTCTTGGCTATGAGCACGAGGCTTGCCATCCAGTCGAGGTCCGCGCTGAACCGCTCGAGATCCTCCAGGTCCTTCAGGGTGAAGAAGGGAACAGGCGCGGTCCCGGGGCCGAGGAACCTGGCCTTGGTCTCTTCCTTGATGAGGTCGAGGCCGCTTAGGAGCTTGATATAGAGCTCTGCGAGGAGATACCCCCAGTTTACCCTGATGAATTCAAGCTGGTCATAGAGCGAATGGGGCGCGGCCCTCAATGGGGCAAGCAGGAGGTCGAGCAGTGTCTGCCCCAAGGGGCCCAACGGCGGCTGTGTTTTGAAAAACTCATCCAGGCAGGATATGATCTGGATATACGGGGTCTCCTCTCTGAGTTGTTTGTCGTCAAAGAGTTCTTTGTAGGGTGTCAAAGCGGGATTCTCATTGGAGATGAAGAGCATGAGCATCTCTTCCATGGCGACGAACTTATTGGAAACCCCGTTCGTATCGGACTGGAGATACTCCTTGACCGAAAGCTTACCCAAATACACATCCCTCGGTGGGAACTGATCGAGAAACTGCTCAAGCGTGCTGTCAATAGAAGGAAGCCTTATGGCGGCATAGCCGTAAGCATCCTTCATGATGTTCGGGTTCACCTGCCTGCGGTAGACCTCGATCATGAAGTGCAGCACCTCGTCGATCAGTCCCATGGCATTGATGTCCGAGGCCCTGACCGAAAGCTCCGGTTTTGCTGCAACGCCGCGCACCCGGTTCATCTTGTCGGCGAATTCCCTGGCTGCATGCGGGGATGCAAAGATCACATTGCCGGAGAAAGAAAACAGTGTTTTGTCGAACTGATAGAGTTCCCGTGCTTTTTTGGAGATATGGAATTCAAACATAGATTTTAGTTTCTCACATTACATCCATCACAATGGAAGCTGCCTGCAGGTGTCATCCACAACGCCAATCCAAATACCCTTACAATGGGTTGTAGCAAAATCTATGGGAAGGCCGCTCACCAGTCAAGACAAAAGCGCAGATCATAGGAAAAGATGGCGGTAAGCGATGGATGGTGAGTTGTGAGTATATTTTATCCGGCCTATGATCTTGTATAGATTACCCCAATAAATTGTCCCTCGTTCAATCGATTGATCATAGATCTCACAAGGTAAGAATTTCGTCGATGGTGAGATCTTCCACACAGAGCGGGTCGATCCCCTTTAACCTGGCCGACAGCTCCTTGGCTGAGATTTCTGAAAGAGGCATGATGACCCTGTAGTTGTGCTTATCAAGCCAGATGAGAAACTGCCATGCGTAACATTCCCTGCAGTGGACTTTCTTTTTCTTCAGGTAGGCCTCCCCCTCCAGCGTTTCCAGCACCTTGTGGCGGGGGCATGAGATGTCGATGCAGAAGGTACCGGATTTGTATTTCTTAGTTGTCATGATTTTCCTCGTGTATGGGTTTCATTGATTTAAATGATATCACTTCTGAGAGGACTTGGCAACTTTTTCCCTTGTTTCTTATAATTTCTTCTGTATTTCCGTTAGGTTTGAAAGAAGTTTAAAAACTTAATGCTCCGGACAATAAGTGGTTGACAAACGAGCATCTAATATTTATTATTAGTAAATATTTACTATATTGAATATTTGATATTATGAATATTGGATCGATACTACGGCAGAAGAGAAAAGAGCGAAAGCTCATCTTAAAGACTGTGGCGGAAAAGGCCGGCATATCAGAGGGCTTTTTAAGCCAGGTGGAGAATGAGGTTAATTCACCATCGGTATATACACTCGTTAAGATCTGCAATGCCATAGGCATTGAGGCGGGCGATGTACTCAACCAGGCCAAGCAGATGGAAAGGTTGATAGTAATCCGCAAATCAGAGTGGAAAGATGTTGAGCTGCCACACACAGGATTTATTACCCAAAGATTTTTCCCCCCTGAGAACAGGAATGTCATCGACAGCGCCGTATTGGTTTTGGAACCGGGGAAGAGCATCCCTGCAAGGAAAAATATCAAGAACGGCCAGGAGGTGCTCTGCGTGCTGAGGGGCATGGTAGAACTTGTGCATAGCGACCGGACCGTAACACTCTCCGAGGGCGATTCCATACATTACTATTCCACCCCTGAGAAGGAGATGATCACAAACAAAAGCAAAGGTCTCTCCGTGGTCTTTTGGGTTGGAACAATATGATATAGCTTTATTTTTTATGCACCATTTTTTTGCTTGAGCGTTTTTTTGAATCGGATGGTTTCTTATCTGAAGAAACCTCCATTGATGGGATTGGTTTCATTAAAGGCAACGAAAGCTGTGGGGATATACCTATAATTTCATGAGACAGGGGGATTCGTATGATCAAATTCAGTAAGCAACAGTTGAAGGTACCCAAGTTGATGAGGCCGGTATACCTGGTGTCTGCAGGGCAATCGAAATTTGACAGGGCCATGCCTGACAAACGTACGGAGGAGCTTTGTATAGACGCATTCACTATGGCAGCGGACCTCCTGAATATGTCGCCGGCTGAACTGAAGCGATATATTCATACCTGCTACTACGGTCATTTTGCCGACCACTTCGGAGACCAGCTCCTGGGCGAGGCGGTCATACACGACAGGCTCGGCCTGGACCCGCTCGGCAATAGCGGCATAAAGACCGGTGGTGCAACGGGCGGTTCCACGCTCTGGGAGGCCATGAAGACCGTTGCTTCAGGGTATTCCGACTGCGTGCTTGCCATGGGCTGGGAGAGGATGGACGAGGTCCCCACGGACGAGGGCAACTTCCTGATATCGTGCGCCGCGGACAAGGATTGGGAATCCCCTCTGGGGCACATCTATACCGGTTATTATGCCGTTATGGCCCAGAAATACTGGCAGGTCTTCGGAAAGGCCGAGGACTCGTTCAGGAGGACGCTGGCCGAGATCTCTGTGAAGCACCACGGCTATGCCCGCTTCAACCCGTTCGCCCACGGCCCCATGAAGATCACGGTTGATGATGTCTTGAAATCACCGATAATCGCAGATCCGTTGAGGGCTCTGGATGCGTGCCTCATGAGCGTTGGCGCTGCGTGCGCGATTGTCTGTGACGAGGATACGGCGGTTAAGCTGACGAAGAACTCCAAGAACGTGCCCTTGAGAATCTGGGTGGCTGCCGGCTCTCACACTTTGCGACCCGCGGACAGAAGGGACATGGAGATACCGCTTCTGCCCAATGAGACAGCGGATCAGTACAAGAATTTGGGAAAAGAGTTTCCCGGCGGTGAGAGGTATCCCGGTTTCACGGGATTCCTGGGCGCCCGCATGGCGGCATGGTACGGATACCGCATGACAGGCATCAAAGACCCCTTAAAGGACCTGGATGTGATCGAACTGCACGATGCATTCACCATCAGCGACGTGCAGACCTATGAGGATATCGGGTTGAGGCCCTACGGCTATGGACGCGACTATGTGGAGTCCGGTGACTGCTATCATACCAACCCCAAGACAGGCAAGCCGGGCAAGCTCCCGTCTAACATATCGGGAGGCCTGCTTGGATGCATGCACGCGGTGGGGGCAACAGGCATCATGCAGACATTCGAGATTGCGACCCATATCTGGAACCGGTGGGCAGAGATACATGGAGATGAAAAGCTCTGGAAGAAATTCAACAGGAAGAAGCCTTCCGACTGGAAGAACCTGCAGGTCAAAGGGGCCAAGAGGGCCCTTGCCATAAGTCATGCCGGTGTAGGGTCGCACGTGACGGCAACGATTCTGATGCATCCTGATCATTTATTGAAAAAAGACGCATAAAGGAGAAGGACAATGAGCATGTTCGGTCAAGTTTATGTAAAGAACAATCAATATAAGATAAAGGGTAATTTTCACCACCTCACCCCCAATATGCCTATAAGAAATGCAGACGACGGCTGGAAGCTCATGGGGGTCACAAATCCAAGGGACATGACCTATATCCATTCATACGGCGGTGAGGCCCTATTCTTTGAATCTCTCTCCCAGGGAAAACTGATGGCCACCAAATGTGTCAACCCGAAATGTGAGTCCAAGGGCTCCATATATCAGCCCTTCAGGATCTTCTGCCCCGATTGCCTGGGGAAGAACAAGGCAATAGACATGACGGCACTCGCACAAAAAACTGCGAAGGTCCATACGTTCATGGTGTGCGAGAGATCGGGCGCCTTCAGCCTGCTCGATAAGCCTATCAAATTCATCAACATAGAATTCGACGGCGTATGCACTATTTTGATGAGCTATCTTGCAAAAGGCGACCCGAAGATAGGGATGAAGGTGGTACCCATATTCCAGAGGTTGAACCCGACCTACACCATCCTGGATCTTGCCTGGGTGCCTAAGGGTACGAAGGCTGATTCTCTGCCGCAAGGATTCTCATTTTGATTGATGAACATATGCGGATGATTGTGAAGATTACTATTTTTTCCATGATTTGGAGGAAGCTATGTGTGACTTTGGATTATCAAGCGAACAAAAGCTTCTCCGTCAAAACATCAGGGAGTTTGCCGAGAACGAGATAGCACCGGTTGCGCAGCAGCTTGATGAGACGGAAACATTTTCAATCGAGCTTACCAGGAAGATGGCCGGCCTGGGGCTCTTCGGGATCGTGGTTGCCGAGGAATACGGCGGCGCCCACATGGATTACCTGGCATACATAATCGCCATAGAGGAGATAGCCCGCATCGATGGTTCCCAGGCGGCTACCGTGGCGGCCGCCAATTCGCTGGGCATCGGCCCCATATACTACTTCGGGAACGAGAAGCAGAAGCAGGAATGGCTGCCCAGGCTCTGCAGCGGTGAGATTCTGGCATCCTTCGGCCTCACGGAAGCCGATGCCGGTTCCGATGCCGGGGCGAGCAAGACAACGGCCAGACTCGAAAACGGTCAGTGGGTGGTAAACGGCAGCAAGATTTTCATTACAAACTCGACTTCGGTGCTGTCAGGAATCTGTACGGTCCAGGCCATCACCGGGAAAAAACCCGACGGCAAGAAAGAGGTTTCCTGCATACTGGTACCAAACGGCACCCCCGGGTTCACAACAAAGAAGATGACCGGGAAGATGATGTGGAGATCTTCTGACACTGGGGAGCTGTACTTCGATGACTGCCACGTCCCGGAGGAGAACCTGCTCGGCAAGCAGGGAGACGGCTTTCACCAGATGCTCTCTACGCTGGACAACGGCAGGCTCGCCATTGCGGCCATGGGCCTGGGCGGGGCTCAGGGGGCGTTCGAGCTGGCACTCAAGTATGCAAAAACCCGGGAACAGTTCGGCAAGCCCATATGTTCCTTCCAGGTCAATGCCTTCAAGCTCGCCGACATGGACACCGAGATCGAGGTTGCCAGGGACCTGCTCTACAAGGCATGCAAGCTGAAAGACTCTAGCTTGCCCTTCCGCAAGCTGGCTGCCATGTCGAAGCTCTACTGCGCCGAGATGATGGGTCGGGTGGTGGACCAGGCCGTCCAGATACACGGCGGCTACGGCCTCATGAAGGAATACAACATCGAGCGCTTCTTCCGGGATTACAAACTGCTGACTATCGGTGAGGGAACCTCGGAGATCCAGCGTGTCGTTATTTCCAGGGAGATCGGATGTTATTCCTGATTCTAACATTAAATTGTAAAAAGGGAGTTTTCAGGTGTCGGCTATGAGCAAGGAAAAGATCGGGAAAAAAAATATCGAACTCAAATCAGGACTCAATGAATTGTTTACGAATCCTGACGCAGACACTGCCAGGGAATTTTTCAGGACAAAATCACGGGCGCTTAAACCGAAGCTTTCAACCGTGGAAGATGTTGTAAGGACTCTTCTGCATGACGGCGATTATATCGGAATAGGCGGGTTCGGCGCCAACAGGATACCCACTGCAATTCTTCACGAGATGGTAAGGCAGGGCAAAAAGCATCTGGGTCTCGCGGGTCATACCTCTACACATGATTTCCAGATCCTTGTTGCGGGTGAATGTTTTGACCGGTGTGATATCGCATATGTAATAGGCCTTGAGGCGCGTGGACTTTCTCCCAATGCACGGCGGTACATCGAAAGCGGCAAGGTGAAGATCACCGAATGGACCAATGCAACACTTTCCTGGCGTATAAAAGCAGCTGCTATGGGGCTTTCCTTTCTACCGGCCAGGAACATGATGGGGACGGATACATTCAAATACAGCGCAGCGAAAGAGATACTCTGCCCGTTCACCGGACAAAAATACGTTGCGCATCCGGCCCTCTATCCGGACTTTGCAGCCATCCATGTGCACGAGTGTGATATCTACGGCAACGCACACGTATATGGGGCCTCTGTCTCGGACCAGGATCTGGCAAAGGCCTCAAAGCGCGTCGTACTTACCACGGAGAGGTTAATCTCGACCGAGAAGATCCGTCAGAATCCGGAGGCGACCTTTATTCCCTTCTGGTGTGTCGATGCGGTCATTGAGATTCCATATGGAAGCTATCCAGGTAACATGCCGTATGAGTACTTCTCGGATGAGGAGCACCTGAGAGAGTGGCTCACCATTGAAAAGGACCCGGATGAATTCAAGAAGTTCATTGATAAGCAGATATATAAGACCAAGAATTTTTATGAATACCTCGAACTCAACGGCGGCATAGAGAAGATGAAGAAACTCCGGGCCATTGAACTCTTAATCGATAAAAAGTAGGGGTGCCAAGATGGCTGACTATAATCAGATCGAGCTCATGATATGTGTTGCTGCAAGAAATCTGGAGGACGGATCAACCGTTGTCGTCGGTACAGGAGCCCCATGCGCCGCCGCGATGCTCGCACAGAAGACCCACTCACCCAACATCTGCATACTGTTTGAGGCAGGGGGCGTAGCGCCGATCCTTCCCGCCATGCCCATATCGGTGGGCGACTCTAGGACGTTCCATAAGGCTATCATGGCGAGTTCAATGCCCGAGATCATGGAGACTTGCCAGCGCGGGATGGTCGATTACACATTCCTCGGTGGTGCTCAGATTGATATGTACGGGAATATAAACTCAACGATGATAGGAAAAGATCACTCAAAGCCCACGGTAAGATTTCCCGGGTCCGGAGGGGCGAATGACCTCGCATCACTGTGCTGGCGTACCATGATGATGACGGTACAGGATTCGAAGCGTTTTACGAACAATATCGATTTCATCACCTCTCCGGGATACCTCCAAGGAGGCAATTCGCGCTATGAGGCAGGGCTGCCGAAGGGAACGGGGCCTTACAGAATCATCACCCATATGGCCATCATGGGTTTTGATGATGAGACCAAGAGGATGAAGGTACTCTCCATAAATCCCGGGTACACCAGTGAAGATGTCCAGGACAACTGCGGTTTTGAACTGCTGTGGGCGGACAATATAACTGAAACCGACCCCCCGCATGAATCCGAGCTTCGGATTCTGAGGGAAGAAGTCGATCCCAGCAGATATATCATAGGAAGGTGATGAGTTGAGGCAGGAGCTCGATTGAGGCATACCGAGAAATTTCAGGAGGCGCCTCTCTACAAAAGGCTGGAAGGATGAAATGAGATCGGGCCGATCACTCGAAAAACTTGTCTTGTATCTCAAGCGACATCGCGTCGGCAAAGGAACCGTATTGATCGAGTCCCCCAAACGCATTCGTGACAAGTCAACAGGCCGCCTGTGCAAACATGATGTCGTCCTGACAATCAATCCCGGATATCATGCGGTGCTGGTTGCAATTGAATGCCGGGAACGAGGCCGGCCGGTCGGACTGTCTCAACTTGAGGCATTTGCTCAAAAGTGCTCGGCGACATCCATAAACAAATCCGTTATTGTCTCTTCTTGCGGTTTCACCAAAACCGCACTTTGCAAGGCAAAGGCACTTGGCATACATTGCCTGCCTCTTGAGCAAATTAAGAGTTTCCCCTGGTTTCATTGCGAGACGAAACTCCGTCAGATTCGAACGAATTACACACACATCGATTTTGCGATTATCCCCGAGAAGGACTTTGTGAGAAAGCCTGCCTCATTCATGCTCATAAACGATGATGGAGAGACTATCTCCCCTGATATTTTACGCGACTACCTGCTTGCTGCTTTGATCAAACGACAAGGAGAGCTATGCGATCTTAAAACCGGAGATAACGTTGAAAGAATCAGGATGCTCCCTAAAAACTTAAGCATTATTGATATCGATACCGGCATAACCAAGAAAGTACGACAAATCAACTTGGTGGTATACTGCAAGAGCGAAGAGATGGAACAGTCTTTTCTATTGCAGGAGCACAAAGATACCAAGCCCGACACCTCTTATGCCCGGCTCCCGCGACTATTGAATAAGTCCGACTTCAGCGATGTTGGAATATTTATGCGTAAAAGTAAAAATTAGGGGAAAAGGGTGCAAATCTTTGACATAGCTGCTTATACGATACTGTCTTAATCCCAGTTCCCTATTTGAAGGATCAATTTTTACTTTCTACATATACGGTGGCGGCGGTGGGGACTGCTTCATATCAACTTCTGGTCCGGAAAGTCCTATTTCTCAAGGAGCGATTCCCCTGGTACTTACTGGTATTGCGCTCATGGGTATTGCAAATCTCTTAAGAAAATATGCCAGCAACTAAGATCCTAATATACTCAAAACAGGCAGATTCAATCTTGGCTCTGCCTGTTTTGTATGCTTGCAACAGATCCATAGGTCACCCATTCGTACTGGTCCGTCGTGGTGTTCTTGGTGCCGAAGAGCTTGTTGTCCGGCCACCTCTTCGCGCTGGTCTCGAAGAGATCCACAAGGTTGTTCGGGCTGGTATAGTAACGGATGGGAGAAGAACACCCATGCCTTTATTGATCTTTCTTATCCACCCTCTATCTGGGCTTTCATTCGTTCATATCTTCCTGCCCGGAAGGCTCATCGAAGCGGTAATTCCTCCGTCCACCGGCAACGCCTGGCCCGTGATGTAGCTCGCCTCATCGCTGGCAAGGAAGATTATGGCCCAGGCAACCTCTTCCGGAACTGCTGCGCGCCTGAGCTCCGAATACTTGCCCACCTGCCCTTCCTTGCCCGCGCTCCTGGCGTAATCGAAAAAGGGCTGGGTCATGCCGGTCTCGATGAGGCCCGGGCACACGGCGTTGATGCGCACGCCGGCGTCACCTACCTCGCATGCCGAGGTCTGCGTGAAGTTGATGAGTGCCGCCTTACTGGCGCTGTAGGAATTGCCGCCCGCCCCGGAGCGGATGCCGGCCACCGAGGCGATATTGATGATGGAGCCCCGGCGCCTTCCTTTCATGTGAGCGATGACATGCTTTGTCGTATAGACCGGACCCATGACATTGACGTCGAATACCCTGTGCCAGTCTTCCGAGGTCTGGTTCTCCAGGGTATCCAGCGCGCCCGGGATCCCTGCGTTATTTACCAGGATATCGATATTGGTGAAGGTTTCAATGGCAAGGCCGATCAGGTCTTTGACCTCTTCCTCCGACGACACGTCGGTCTTTCTGATGAGTACCGACCCCCCCTTCGCAGCTATCTCATCACGCACCCGGGCAAGCTGCTCTTCGTTCATATCCGCAAGAACAAGGCATGCGCCTTCGCCGGCAAAGAGCAGGGCCGTGGCCCTGCCGATGCCGCTGGCGGCGCCTGTTATGACAGCCGTTTTACCGCTGAGACGTCCTCCCATAGGCTTCTCCTAAAGAAGTATTTACGGTACCTGTCTGAAATGGGATACTGCCCTGTCAGCCATCAATCCCCTTCCAGGGGATAATCCCGGCCTTGCGCTTTGCCATCTCTTCGTACCTGCTCAAGGGCGACTCTGCCAGGATCATCATCTTCTGGGCCTCCATGGAGCCCTCGGCATGCACGGTGATTATCTCGTGGAAGGCCGATTCGTGAGAGCAGGTCTGCCGCATGGTCTCGTGGATCATCTTCATGCGCTCCAGGGTGCTGTACTTTGCAGAGCCGCCGAGGTAGTGCTCAAGGTAGTCGTGGAGGTCCGGGTGGTCCCAGTCCTTCTTGTCAGGCGCCGTGCCGATGATTCCCCCGCCGATGTCCTGGATGAGCTCGATGAAGGAGTGATACTTGCTGGCGAAATGGAGCTTGGCCATGTTGGCGATGAGCGGGTTGGGGACCGCGATGTCGTCGTACATGACAGGGTCCAAGGCCGCCGCATTGGTTAGTGCACGCAGCGTCTCCACGTAAGCTGCGATGTCGGCGAGCTTGTTCCGTATGTGGCCGACCTTTTCCAGGCCGTTGTACTTGGCCATGGCCACGGCGCAGCCCGCAGCGGTCTCCACCAGGGGGATCTTGTAGCTGATGGCCGTGAACCTGTGGAAGGTCGCGAATGTGTAGGCGAGCAGCATGGAATGCTGCCACTCGCCGCACATGAAAACACGCTCCCAGGGGACAAAGACATTGTCAAAGATGATCATGGCCTCCGTGAGCGTCTTGATGGGGTTGTCCGGGTGGAAATCATGATCCGTCCAGGCTCCCCTTCCTCCCCTGCATATGAAGGTCACCCCCTTGGTATTGGACGGTATGGCGAAGCTCACCGCATACTCGGATTCGTTCTCGCGCATCTGCCTGGTGGGGATGACAACGATCTCGTTGACAATGGGACCGCTGGTTATATGCGCCTTTGCGCCCTTGACAATGATGCCGTCCTTGTTCCTGTCCACCACGTGGACATAGTAGTCCGGGTGCTTCTGGTTCGCCGGCTCCTTGGAACGGTCGCCCTTCACGCAGGTGACGGCGCCGCAGGTAAAGAGGTCTTTTGTTCGCAGATATTCCAGGAATTTGCGTGCATTGTCCTGGTACTCCTTCTTGCCCATCTTACCGGCCACCACAATGGCGGCATTCAGGCAGTCAGTGCCGATATCGCGGCCGAAGGGCAGATCGCCAAGCAGTTCGATGGAGCGCCGGATCATCTTGGACCGGTTGATGAGGTCCTCCGTTGTCCGTGGCGTGACATAGAACCTGCTGATGGGCTCCCCGGTTTCGGGATGCTTTGCGACATAGAGATCCCGTACGGCCGGGTCCTTGGAGGCGCACAACTCATAGCCTCCCCCCACCAGGTCGCAGGTGGGGCCGAGCACCGGGTGAGTGGTGACATCCTCCACCTTTTCCCCTTGGATGTACACGCGTCTGCCATCACGCAGACTTGCCTTGTATTCGTCTACGGTTCGGATTGCCATGGTGCTTCCTCCTTTGTTGTGTTCCTGTGAAAGGTGTTTTTCACTGAGCCTTCACGCGCTGCTGATCATGAATGCACTTTTAAGAGCGTTTTCTCCACCTTATCCATAATTCTCTGAAACGCCATGCCGGCAACACAGCTCATGTCATAGAGCATAAAGGGTTTCCCGTTGTCGGTGTCTTTTACCACAATAGGGTCGATAGGTATGGCACCGAGGAAAGGAACACCCATCTCATGGGCCGCCCGCTCACCGCCCCCGGCCTTGAACAGGTCTATTGCATGGCCGCAATGGGGGCAGGAAAATGTGCTCATATTCTCAATGATGCCGAGCATTGTAAGCTTTAATGCCCGTGCAAACTCCACGCTCTTGCGCGAGTCCAGCAGTGCCACATCCTGGGGTGTGGTCACGATCACGGCATAAGGGGTGTGTTCCGCATGGGCCTGGGAAATGATCTGTGCAATGGAAAGGGGCTCATCGCCGGTGCCCGGAGGGAGGTCCACGATGAGGAAATCCAGCTCGCCCCAGTTTACATCCTTGAGAAAATGCATCATGATCGAATGCTTCATGGGACCACGCCAGATAATAGGCTGGTCCTGGTTCTCCAGCAGGTTCCCCACGGAGACCACCTTGAGATTTTTATATGCCTCCACAGGCAGCATGTCCCCGTCTTTATCCCCCTTTAGGGTTTGGTTCTCCACACCCAGGATCTTGGGGATGTTGGGACCGTGGATATCACCGTCGAGGATTCCTACGGCATATCCCTTTCTCGCCAGGCCGGCTGCCAGATTCGCGGCCACGGTGGATTTGCCCACACCGCCCTTGCCGCTCATGATCATGATGGTATTCTTGATGCGTGAGATCCTCTGCTGAAGCTTCTCCTTCGAATCATCCTTCTTTTTGGATGAAGGCTTGTCCTTTATCTGGATCATATCCCGCCCTGTTGCATGACTGAAGCACGGTAGTGCTTAGCATAAAATCGCTATTTGCTCAAGGACACGGGACAATCGGGCATTATCATAAAGGGATGCGTGGACATGAAACATTCCTTAAAACTTTTAAACCTGGAACTTCATTTTACTCCAGTAATCCTCACTATCCTTGCCTCAGGCCGAATCCTGCCCATGGCGGCATAGGCATAATCCCTCACATACCACGACGGGTCGATCCTTACTGTCTTGTCAAGGAGGCTTATCGCCTGATCGGATCCCATCCTGCCAAGGGCTTGGCATGCCTTGGTCCGCACATTCATCTGAGGGTCCTTCAGGCGAGTCTCAATGTCGGGAAGGAAAGAAGTGTCCCTGCGCTTACCCGCCTCGATCACGGCATTCAACCGTACCCGCGCACTCGGATCGTTCATGAGCCGTTCAAGGCCCTCCGGGGCCAAGGCCCCGGGATAAACGGACAGAGCAATATACCGCATCCGTTCTGAAGGGGATGATGCATAGTCCATGATCCTCTCAGGTTGTGCCTTGAGTTGCGCCGTGAGATATGCCCCATGGAACAAGGGCGCAAAGATCGACAGATAGGCAATGACAACCACCATGGCACTGATTCTGCTCCGGGTATACATATGCTCGAGGCCAAGGGCCGACCATGACAGCAGGAGTACAATAATGGCGATGAGGGGCCCGGAAAAAAGGAAGAGTCCGATGGCGCCACGCATGTCTTTGTTCGGGTCGATCGCCTTGCCGTACTTCTCAATGATCCTGTTACCATCATTTGCGGTCAGGCCATCATCCGGCAGCCTGACAGCCCTGCAATTCAAAACGCCCCTGCCCGCCGCAAAGGTCGCCCCGGCAACCGAGCAGGGGGCTTTTGCCTGAATCCACAGGGTTCCGTGGGGCATATATCCGACACTGCTGCAATCGTCGGATAAGGCGATTACGTTTTGAGATCTGGCGGAAACGGGCTTGATCACATCGGCTGCCAGAAGCGTGTGTTCATAGTAGAAGTCGCTCAAGGTTCGGGTTATCGGCATAGAGAGCATGGAGTCACGTATCGACAAGAAAGATGAGCCGGTTCCCACGAGGATGAGCAGCGGAACAACGATGATTCCGAAAAACACTGCCCAGGCCTTCAGGCTCACGATGCGGCGGCCTGTCTTCCTGACAATGAGCAGCCATGGCAGGGTGAAGACAATGGGGCCGAGGAGACCAAAACAGATGGATGCCAAAGGGAGCTCAAGGCTGAAACAGAAGTATGTGCACATAAGGGCTGCTGCTGCAAAAACAAAGAGATCGTTGCGTGTGAAACGGCCCGAGATCCATGCGGGGAGAGTAAGAACCATGCATAGAAAAGCATTCAGGACACCCAGCGTCAATCCGAAAAACAATGCACTTCCGAGCTGATGCTTCAGCAGCTTCAGATGGACATCATCCGGGCTGATGAGCGGTGTCATACCGAACCGTGCCAAAAGGCCCATCTCAGCGGCTATAGAGCGGGTATGCATTCTGACAAAGATAAGTCCGAATGCGGTATAGAAGAGAATGCAGGCAACACTGCCCCAGAAAGACGCTGTGTACCACCTGCCGAAATATCCGGATGCCCCTGCCTGACGCAAGGGGAGAAAGATCACGGGGAAAAGATTTCTTTTACGGCTGATCGAGGGCTCGGAACCATGTATGAGCTCCTCCATCGCCGCGTCTACCTCACGATCAGCCTACGGATGCGACTTTGACTTTCTTGTAGGCGCTCAGGAGACCGGATATCTCTTCAATGGACTTGACGCTTTTCCTTCCCCTGACGGCCTCGACATCGGACCGTGAGGTCCATACATTTTTAAAATTCTTCGAGAGCTTGGTGAACGCTATGAAATTCGCGACGGCATCATCGCAGACATGGGTAAACCGGCGCTTGTCATGGCTTGCGATGTCCCTGATCTTCTCCACCAGATTCTTATCCAGACGCATGACATAGCGTATCCGCTTTTCGGATGTATCGTTCCTTGGGCCCACATATCTCTTCTTTTGGCGAAGAGGTATTCCCCCGCTCAGCTCGCCCTCCTTCTTGAAGATATAAGCATCCAGGGCGGCACCCACGAAATCTACCATGGCGATGTTCAGCATCCGGGAGATAACCCTGAGCTCACTCAAGTTTATCGGTCTAAAGTACATCATAAAACGTGAAGACACCTTATCCTCTTTTGCGCGAATCACAGATGCACCTCCTATTTCTTTCTGATCAAGAAATCTTCTTTTGAATCGATATCAGGCTCAATGCCCTTGCCATGTTTATGAGATAATTCATCCATATTCTTATACGTCAGACTTCCATGATCTCTTTTTCTTTTGCTGCAAGCAGGTCATCGATCTGTTTAATGTAATTGTCGGTAAGGTCCTGTACCCTATCCTGCGCCGACTTGAGATCGTCTTTGTTGATCTCCTTCTCCTTCTCAAGGTCTTTCAAGAGGGCATTGGCATCGCGGCGATGGTTGCGGATCTCTACGCGGAATTCCTCGGCTGTTTTCTTAATCATCTTCACGAGGTCCCTTCTTCTCTCTTCGTTCAGAGGGGGGATGGGAACGCGGATGATCCTGCCGTCGTTGTTTGGTGTAAGGCCGAGTTCGGATTTTAGGATTGCCTTCTCGATGAGTGCCAGTGCACCTTTATCCCAAGGCTGTATGGTTATAAGCCTCGCCTCCGGTACCGCCAGAGTTGCAAGCTGATTCATAGGCGTGGGTGTGCCGTAGTAATCCACCATGATGCCGTCCAGGATGCCGATGGATGCCCGGCCTGTTCGAACTTTCTGAAGAGATCCTTTCATGGAATCTATGGACTTGATCATGCCGTGCTTCATATCATTGAAGATCTCATCAACCATTAATTATCCCTCCTCGATCTGACGACTGATCCGATCTCCTCTCCTTCTAGGAGTCTTGCCAAGCTGTTCCGTTCGAAAATATTGATCACCCTCACCTCAAGGTTATGTTCACGGCACAACGATATGGCTGCCGCATCCATGACGCCGAGGTTCAAGGTGAGAACCGTATCAAAGTCCAGCTCCGGGAAAAATAATGCATCCCCATGCCTCATAGGGTCTTTATCATAAATACCGTTTACTTTGGTAGCCTTGATAAGGACATCCGCCCTGATCTCCAAGGCCCTCAGCGCCGCCGTGGTATCGGTAGTAAAGAAGGGACTGCCGGTTCCACCTGCAAAGACCACCACCCTTCCCTTTTCCAGATGGCGGATTGCACGCTCGCTTGTTATGGGCTCGGCCGTGGATGCAATGGGTATGGCGCTCATGACCCTGCACTCGACCCCCTGGCTGACAAGTGCACCTTTAAATGCCAGGGCGTTGATCACGGTAGCCAGCATGCCCATATAGTCCGCGCTGACCCTGTCGACCATGGATGCAGCGCTTATACCCCTGAAGATGTTGCCGCCTCCGATCACAAGGCCCACCTGGACCCCGGAATCGTGGGCGGCCTTAATCGGGGCGACGAAGCTCGTTAACGTTGCTTCGTCAATACCGAAACCCTTGCCGCCTGCGAGGGCCTCTCCGCTCACCTTGAGGAGTATGCGTCTATAATGCAAGGGAATCCTCTTAGATCTCTTCACCCACCTGATACCGGACGAACCTTCTGACGAGGCACTTCTCGCCGGTCTTGGCCATCAGCTCTTCCAAGAGCTGCTTGATGGTCTTGTCCTGGTCCTTCACAAAGGGCTGGTCCATGAGGCAGCGCTCGGAATAAAACTTGGTGAGCTTCCCCTCAACGATCTTTTCGATCACCTTCTCGGGCTTACCCGTCTTCAGTGCCTGCTCCTTGAGAATTTCCTTTTCCTTATCCAGCACGTTTTGAGGCACCTCGTCCCTGGTGACCCAATCAGGACTTGCGGCAGCGACCTGCATGGAAACGTCTTTGACGAAGTTGTTGAAGTCATCCGACTTCGCCACAAAGTCACTCTCGCAGTTCACCTCTACAAGCACGCCGATCTTGCCGCCCATATGGATGTAGGCGGTTACCGTACCCTGGCTGGCCTGCCTTCCGGAGCGCTTGTTTGCTACGTCGATGCCTTTCTTCCTGAGAATTTCCACTGCCTTTTCGAATTCCCCGTTCGTCTCTTCAAGGGCCTTCTTGCAGTCCATCATGCCGACGCCGGTCTTGTCTCTGAGTTTTTTAACAACTTCCGATGTTATCTGCACTGTATATACCTCCAAGCGCGTTGCTATGCGATTTCTTCCCCGTCGGTATCATCCCCTGCGGTTGCAGCCGCTGCAGCACCTTTGCCCTTGGCCGGTTTGCTGTCCTTAACGATGATCTCGATTTCTCCCTCAAGCCCCTTGCCCATGGTCTCGGAAGTCGCAGCCTTCTGTTTGGCCTGGGCCTTCTCCTCGGTCGTCTCTTCCTTTACCTCGGCGGCCAGTTTTGCCTGCCAGAGCTGCATACCCTGGTCCACCGCATCCGCTACCTTTGAGGTGAACAGCCTGATGGCCCGGATGGCGTCATCATTACCGGGAATGACATAATCGATTAATGTGGGGTCGCAGTTGGTATCTACGATGGCGACAATGGGTATCTTGAGTTTCTTTGCCTCCCGAACCGCGATATATTCGCGGGAGGGGTCTACGATGTAGAGGACATTGGGAAGACCGCCCAGGTCCTTGATCCCGTGAAGAGAGCGCTCAAGCTTCATCTTATGGCGCTTCATGCTGATCTGTTCCTTCTTGGGATAGTTCTCAATGGAACTATTGTCGATGATGGACTCAAGCCACTTAAGCTTATCCACGCTCTTACGGATGGTGGAAAAGTTCGTGAGCGTGCCGCCGAGCCAGCGGTAGTTCACATAGAAGGCCCCTACCCTTTGTGCCTCTTCTTCTATGGCATCCTGGGCCTGTTTCTTGGTACCTACAAACAGGATCTTTCCGCCGTTTGCGGTTGTTTCACGAATGACATCACATGCCTTTTCAAAGAGCTTCTCGGTCTTTTGAAGATCGATGATATGGATGCCGTTCCGGGAACCGAAAATGTAGGGTTTCATCTTGGGATTCCACCTCGGTGTCTGGTGGCCGAAATGGACCCCGGCCTCGAGCAGCTGCTTCATGGTGACGACTGACATCTACTACCTCCTTGGTTTTTCCTCCGTCCTGCAAGGCCGATCCTTGATTTCCAAGGACACCTTAGACCCCGACGTACTACCGGACGTGTGTGCTGGTTGAGCCCTTTACCATACAAGACTGCACGCTTTCAAGGTTTTTATGCTTGAATCTTGAAGTCTTATTTAAAAAGGGGTGAAAGCTGTTTAAAAATATCCGTTCCTGCCTTCTCGATGAGCATGAATGCAATGGTCTCGGCAGGGTATATGAGCACATTGAGACGCGCCAGTGCATCGAGCGAGGTCACCCTGTCAAGCGCCCTCCTGGAGCAGACCGCATCGGCCGCAATGACCACGTTGTACCCGTCGGCCAAGAGGTCAATGGCGGTCTGCATAACGCATACATGCGTCTCAATGCCGCTGATGATGGCCGTCTTTCTCCCTGTCGACTTAACGGCCTTCTTGATGTTCTCATTCCGGTAACAGCTGAAAAAGAGTTTTTCATACCGCGGTATACCCTCAAGGTGCCCTGACACTTCAGCAATGGTCGGGCCGAGCCCCTTGGGGTATTGCTCGGAAACAATGACAGGGATCTTGCAGGCCTTTGCGGTTTCTATGAGTATGATGCCGTTCTTCACATAGGTATCTTTGAATTGCTCTTCCATGGCTGCATGGAGCCTTTCCTGAATGTCCACGACTATCAGCAGGCAGTCATCACGTTTGAGAAATGCACTCATATTTTGCCTTTCATGTGAAAATGAGCGGATATGCGGCCGCATACACCAGAGCCGGGATCAAATTCCCTACCCGGATAGTGGTGAGCCCCAGCAGGTTGATGCCGATGCCCAGGATGATCATCCCGCCGGTAGCCGTGATAGAGCTAAGTACAGCCGGTTCCTGGAGAAAGGCGATATGTGCTGCCAGCAGCGTTAAAGAGCCCTGGATCACAAGCACGCTTATTGCGGAGAAGGCAACACCGATACCCAAGGTTGATGCAAGTGCGATGGATGACACCCCGTCGAGCATGGATTTCAACAGCAGCGTGTCCGGGTTGTGCGCGGTTCCGTCCTGGATACACCCGATGATGACCATTGCACCGGTGACAAACAACAACGTTGCACTCATGAACCCCTGTACAAACGTAGCGGATGATGAATTGAACCGTACCTTGAGATATTCTCCTATACGTTCGACACCCCTCTCGATCCTCATGATTTCCCCTGTAACGGCACCAAGCAGTATGCAGGCAACGGAAGGTATGAGGCCCTTAGCCGAAAGCGCCATGTTGAGACCGATGACGACAACCGCAAGCCCGAGGGCCTTCATAAGGGTTGCCTTAAGGTCCAGGCTTATACGCTTTCCGGCAAGAATCCCCACCAGGGAGCCTGCCAGCACGGCTGAGGTATTTGCAATGGTTCCAATCATGAAATAAACCTTTTCGGTTTTCGTCCTTAAGGGTTCGATCAAGGGATTTCACTACCGGATGGGAAAGTCATTGGTCAATGATAAAAATATTGAGGATCGAGTACTGTTACTCATGGGGTTTCAGGGTATTCTTTAAAAAAATGATAATGTTTTTCGGCAAATGTGTCGAATATTTAGTTGATAAACGAATCAGGCCGGAGGAAACAATAAAAGATGCTGCATATCATTCCTCATGAAGACCCGAGCCAGGCCCTGAGGATCAAGCGATTCCTCATGGCCTTTGGTTCGTACTTCATGTGGATGCTACTTGTGTTGTATTGCTACATGCAGGGCCTCTTCGGGATGACTCTGCCCCAGACACTGCTTATCTGCGGCATGGTCAGTGCGATGAACATCATCATCTTCTTTATCATTCGCACCGGCCTGAACAAACATTTCAAGGACCCGAGCCTTACCGAGACTCAGATGGTTCTTGCAACAGTCTGGGTTATGATCATAACCTATCACCTGGCCCAGGGCCGGGGTATCATGCTGCTGCTCTACATGGTGGTATTCATCTTCGGCATCTTCAGGCTGAACCTGCGTCAGTTCTGCTCACTCTCCGTATTCGCAGTACTGGGCTATGGCTTTGTAATCGCTCTTTTACGCGTGAATCATCCTGAGAGTATCAACATCAAGGTGGAGCTTCTCTACATGGTGACATTGGGTGCCGTCCTCTTATGGCTCTCATTCATGGGGAGCTACATCAGCATATTAAGGAAAAAGCTGAGCGTAACCAACAGCGAGCTCAGCGACGCCATGAAACTGATCAAACAGCAGGCCATCCACGATGACCTCACCGGTGTGTATAACAGGGGCTACCTCTTCCAGATCCTGCTCCGTGAGAAGTCACTTGCAGACCGGGGAGAATGCCCGTTCTCCGTGTGCATATTCGACCTTGATGATTTCAAGAAGGTCAATGACACCTACGGCCACTTATGCGGTGATACGGTCTTAAAGACACTGACTGGGCGTACCAAGGAGAACATCCGCCAGCAGGACTATATTGCCCGCTATGGCGGGGAGGAGTTCGTGCTTGTCCTCGCCTACTCCGACCTCGGAGATGCAGTCAAATGCGCAGAGAGGATCCGGAAGATGATCTCCGAGATATCCTTCCCCGGCCTGCCCGAGGATTTCCGGGTCACCATCTCCATGGGCCTTACACGCTACCAACCTTGTGAGACCATCGATGCCCTGTTGGTCAGGGCCGATGATGCACTCTACCGGGCCAAGGGATCAGGCAAGAACACCATCATATGCGACCCGCCGGTTTATCTCAATATAACCGACCATCGATATTCGGCTGCTTAAAAAATCGTTCTTCTCTGTGAAGCATACTTTTATAGTTTGCATCCTTTTCACAGCCCATTGTTCTCACCACTTTAGGACACGAAGAGCACGAAGATGATCTAAAAAATGCAAACAAACACGCTTAGACCCTTTGAACTGGTCCGCAATTTCTATAAAATCCTTTTTTTTCGTGTCCTTCGTGCTCTTCGTGGTGAAGTACTCTTCTGTCTGCTAGAGCCTATGCTCCATTTTGGTTGCGGCTATGCTTCACTAAGTCCTTCGTTGTGATATATCCCTTTTGTGTGCTCTTCAATGATCTGAGGATGTTTTACTGTGATGAGCCTAAAAGATTAACTGCGAAGATATCCGAGCAGGTCCCTTGGATCATCCAGGAGAACCCTTGCACCGTGATTCATGAGCCGCTGCCTGTCCTGGTAACCCCATAAGGCGCCGAATGGCGCCATGCCGGCCCGGCCGGCGGTATCCATATCAATAGCGCTGTCACCCACGAAGATGCAGTGTATCGGGTCCACTCCCATACGCTCGGCACACAGATAAGCACCCGCGGGATCAGGCTTTCTCGGGACAGATGGTACAAGACCCCTTACTTCGATAAATCTCCAGTTCGGAAGCAGAGACCTTGCCATTGTCTTGGTAAAGTCATCGAGTTTATTTGAGAGGATCGAGAGCCTGATGCCCATTTCCATAAGCCCGTCAAGCAGCTCCGGGATGCCGGGAAAAGGCCTGGACTTGACGGACCACCGGGCGCCGTATTCATCCCTCATGGCCTTCACACTCGCAGCAATTGTCTCAACGGTCCTATGTTCCTCCGGCAGGGCCCTCATGGCCAGGACCTCGATCCCGTCGCCGACAAGATCACGATACTGCTCTACCGGAAGGAGGGAAAACCCGAGGCCTTCAAGGGCCGCATTCATGGAGTCGGCAATATCCTCGATGGTATCGAGCAATGTACCGTCCATGTCAAAGATCACGGCCTGATATGTGTTATTTTTCATAATGTCTGGCATACTTAATTAATGAAAGGTGTAGAGTGCAATAATAGTCAATCAAGATCCTGCTGTAAAGACCAGGAAGTAGATCCAGGACGAATATGGGACTTCTATCCATTTTCCTTATAAGGTTACGTGCAATCTGTGGGGATACCCCCGGACATTTTAGTTTTTATTGTATTCGTCACTCCACCTGGTTCATCGAGAAGTAAAGATTATGTTTTAGAAATATTCAATTTGGCCAAAGCGTTACTCATGGCACGTGATCTTAAGTCAACGCTACTCATCAGCGGCCGCCAGTGCCAGACAAGCTTTTAACTTTGTATGGATGCACGGTCCTGGCGGTCCGCGTGGAACCGATGGTTAGGCGCTTTTAGAAAATAAATCTGTTCCTTTTCAATGCTTAATCCTCAATTCCAATGAGCTTTCCAAACCGCTTAAAAGTGAGTTGTGAGGCCGGGACAATAAACTTGGCTAACGTTGCTTCCTTTTGCTCCCATGCCGAAATGATACCTGCATGTATTTTTTTTAATGCAGTTCTAAGATCACCGTTCGAGGCTCCTACAGCTTTGGTTTTTGCTTTATAAAGACCCAATAATCGCCTATCCATTTCATTCAATAATGGAAATGTAAGGCCTATCTGAATGGCAGCTTGACATGCTTGAATGAAAATAGGGTTGTTATAAGATTCAGAAAGCTTAAAGAAGTTTGTTGCCAAGCCAGTTAGGCACATAGCAGCAGTCTTATTTTCAATTGACTTCAATTCTACATTATCAGATAGGGCCACACCGCGAAGCCAACAAGCTAAGGCATTATTATCACTAACACCTTCAGCAACACCCCATTCAAAAAAGAAGCTTCTCACAGGGCCAACTACGCCATGATCTAAATCTCTGAATACTCTAATACTTAACTCAGGATGACCAGCCTCACGCAAAAGTCTCGAAAGATGCACTATTAGACGAGAATCGGTGGGGTCAATTTTAATCAACGCTTGATCAAGTCGAATTGCGAGGGCTGTATTGCCCTGCTTCAGAAAATGATCTGACAAAAACTTCCATTTCACAAAGTATGGAAGAAAGAGACCTCTGCAATAAAATCGATAGGCTGCTTCAGCAAGTTCAATAAAGATTTCATCAAAATCAACATGAAAAGTTTCAGAAAGTATCTCCACTGCAGTTTCAGCTATTGCTCGATGACGAGTATAAATGCGATCTCCGCCAGTTGACGCGGCTGCTTCGTCCCCAAGCGGGCCAGTAATTTTCTTTTTGACATCGCTCATTTTGCAGGTTAATAACTCTGCCAAAATTTCTTTTGTTAGAATAAAAAGTTGCTCTGAATGCATGGCAGCAATATAGGCAAAGGCATCCATAAGGGTCTCATTTTTTACATACCTTTCCTTGAGGCGTAATAAAAGGGCTTTTACATGTGATTTTAGTTCACTCCCCATGCGAACCCGCAACATAGCACCCAAAAATGCACCCTCATCATGATATTTCTCTTCCTCAGACTTTGATGCATAATATAGTCGAGTAACTGCCTCCTTTAAATCTAAACCGCTCAGGTTTCCTAACCCGTTGCTGCCGAACTGTGCCCATCCCTTAATTATCAGTTCTGCATCCTCCAGTGTAATGCCTCTTAATCTTTTTTCAACATATATAACATGCTCTTTCCATTGCCATTCATTCGCTTCAGCGGCGAGCCAGTCAGAATCTCTACAACATAATATGAACTGAATATCTCTGCGACCAGCTCTACGGAAGGATTTTGCGGTTTCAAAAATGTATTTGGCTATCAAATCAGCATCATCCGAAGCTATTAGCCATGTATCTTTATCACTTGAAAGTTGATTAAGAAACCTGTTAGGCCATAAAATGTCACGAGATGGGTTTGAGAGCCACAGTATTTTCCAGCCAGAACCAGAACCTGCCAAATCAGAAATGGCTTGCAGCAATACTGTGGATTTACCTTCGCCTCCTGCACCCAATATTAATGTGACACGTAATTCACCCCTTTTGCGAGCATCATTCAGTTCTGTTTTAAGATCATGAACGATCTTTCGACGTGGGATTTTAGGTGAGAGCGCTTCTCTCCACGAGGGAATCCGGCCATCAAAAAAGCTCAAAATAGCGTTATCTTCTAAATCGCTGTGCTTTCCGTCTAAAAAAGAGTTGTCGATAAGGAACCACCCTTGGGGTAAAATTGATACATCCTCTTCCAATGACGTTTTCTTGGGCTTGGCTGTACTCTTATGCGGAACATCTTTTAATGGTAGCACCCAATAATCAGTACCGGGGGTTCTATATTCGGCTGGATAAGCTAGACCGTCCAGAGCCCATTCCTGATATTCCTTTGACCATTGGAGTGGGTGGACTTTGACATCCCCACTTTCCAGATTCAGTTGACACCAAAGTAAGCGATTTATCCATTTTTCATTTTCGCGCGCTTGAAATGTAGCGCCTGATTGAATAGTCAAGAATTTGCGGCCTGCACCAAATTCTTGATTTCCACTGTTCTTATGAAGATGCCCTTGTATATATATAACATCTTGTTTTCCAAAAATAGAGCGAATGGGCGTTACGTCCTCATCATACCAATCTAATGGATGATGACCCAAAACAATTTTAAAATTACAGCTCCCAAGTTTCTTTAGACCCGTTTCAATTAATGCTTTGCCGGGTGTTAGATTATGCCTATCATTGTCACCTTCTGACAACCAAGCGGTGTTTATTCCCAAAATTCCAATTTTATAATTGTCTATTTCATGAATGTGATTAAAAAAACCTTCCGTAGATAAGAGCCAATCAGAGCCTATAGTAAACCATGTATGCATATCTGCGTGAGCATAGCTTTCAAATCTTGGGAACAAGACTTTCCTTTCATGCACCCCTTTCTCGTTAGGATCGAAAAACTCAGGGATTTCATTTGCGACACCATATCTTTTAGTTGCTCTCGCTTCGTCGCGATCCACATCATGATTCCCCGGAACCATAAATATCTTTGTGGAGTCGCCTAAAAGGTCATAGAGGGGAAAGACTAAGCTGTTGCAAAATAATTCGTATTCATTTTTTTTACCTTTATTAGCAATGTCACCGGTGAAGAAAATCATATCAGGCTTCTGGCCTGACCTTATTTTGCTCTCAATATGTTCAATAATTGATTCAAAAAGCTGTATTTGGCCATATTGATCCTTGCCCGTATGAAAGTCAGATAGATGAAGCCATTGAAGACTTTTATTTGACATAACCACCTCGTTGCTTCTTATTCTTTAATCTATTGCGTCTATCCGTTTATATTCAGACAACTGTTCATTATCAGACAGATTTGCTTTGCCCATAATATACTGGAAACATTTACAGACAAATTTGCCTTGACCTGTTATCACCTTTAATAACCATCCTCATGAAGGATTATCTCATTATGTCAACAATTCAAAAAGAAGAAGCTAAGTTCCAAACTCCGAATACTCATTGTAAGGTGAAAAGTGATGTCGTGGTGTATGTTTATAAGAATACTATCATGCAATATATAAATTATATCATGAATGGATCGTTAAATCTATAGGTGTTAGAATAGGCCTTAGGCTTGGAGTTCCGATAATCTCTTTCGTGTCCTTCGTGGTAGAAACAATAAAAAGCATGTTTCAAAAAGAAGAACCTGAATTACTTGTTAAGTATGAATTATATATAATGCTGTCCATGACCAGCTATTTCTTGATGTAGAATCAAAGGTTGATAATTACCTAAGTTAAATAATATATCATAAATTATAAGCTTTATATCAATTCCATATCAGATTGAATATAAGTGCGATTTCTTCTCGGTTCTGAAGTGTCTGAAAACCGAAGATCTTGAGTTGAAACATACGAAGCCTATCAATTCATACCAAAGGTCAGCTCAAAGTAGATCATCTCAGGTCAATATGATATTAATATCTTAGTGTCATGATATTTCATCTGTGAACCCCACCAAGACACCATAAAAGGGGGAAAGGCTATGAAAGTTGGAAAGAAAATTCTTATAGCCATAGGCATCCTGATTATCGTAGGGCTAATCCTGACCATCATCAACAGTCTGCAGAACGGCATTGGCGGATGGGATGGCCGATCCGTCGAGAAGATACTTTCGGTTCCACCGGAGAAGGCAACACTAGCGGACATAGAAAAACTTTCGAAGTCCGAGGTAATGCAGCTCTTCTATGCAGCTCCCGCACCGGAGTTCACGAGTGTCAATGGAGAGTACAAGGCTAAAGTACTCCCTCTTGGCATAATGGCACCGATTGCTCCTTTTTATACGAAATATATACTGGGTCCCGGTGACTGGAAGGGCAAGGCTTTTTATCCTTTTAAAAAAGATAACGGGTGGGGATACAATCTGTGGGAGATAAAGAAAAACGGACAACCCAAGATCATCCGAACAGTCAAGATGAAGACCTTCATTGGAAAGTCCCGATTGGATGACAAGGATTCATTCCAGCTTGATTACAGTCCCTTCAACGGCGGCATCGATTACTTCATGAAAGATGAGGTCCGTCGTATCAATGAAAGGCTATACATCTGCATGGGAATGGTCATAACAGTAGGGCATAAGTGGAATCCTGCAGCATTCGTTATGTATGATCCGACTCCCTGGGTCGGACCCGATAAAACACAATAGGTGTGCATCCCTTCCTGGAGGGATCTGCGATTTATCCTCAGTTTTAGGATGACAGAAAACCGAAGATCTTGAGTTGAAACATACCAACAAGGTGCTTTATACCAGAGCCTTACACATGGCACGTTATATATAGCTTATTGATGAATATCTTTTAATTCATTCTATATCTTTTTTACTTCAGCTAACTCTTGCCTTATTTTTAATACATCACTACCAACCTTGTGTTCTGTCGGACCAATAAACCATGATGCAACAAATCCTGAAAAGACACCAAATAATCCTACGCCAGCATTCTGCTAGAGCTCCTTCCCGGTCTGGAAGGCCTGGCCCACCACCTCGCCGAGCTTGTGATAGGTCTCGGATGATGTCGAATAGATGAGGGGGTCCACCAACATCGGGTCCACCTTCTTTCCCTTCATGC
>Ga0187853_10000471_pt1 | contig 42694 bp, 33 predicted proteins | sample June2016WEW_6_10_2_FD_132417 | JGI IMG/M metagenome (GOLD analysis project Ga0187853, IMG submission 132417) | Peatland microbial communities from SPRUCE experiment site at the Marcell Experimental Forest, Minnesota, USA - June2016WEW_6_100 | ecosystem: Environmental > Terrestrial > Soil >... | reverse complement strand
TGCCCGTACCCGCGTTCTTGTTGTCGTAGGTCTCCGTCCAGGTTGCCGAGTCGCCTGAGGCCAGGCTACCGGTGGTGATCGTCGGGGTCGCCGCCGCGCTCGTCGTGCCGTTATAGGTCTTGGTGTTCGTCGCCGCCGTCACCGTGATCGCGCGCGTCGTGATGTTCGCCGTCAGGCCCGTCTGCTGTGTCGCCGTGTAGTTGCCGCTGCCTGTTCCGGTGATGGTGACGCCGGTGACGGTCACCGCTAGTGACGTGCCCACATTCTTATTCGCAAACGTTCCTGTCGCCGTTCCCCCGGCCGAAACCGAGTCGACCGAGTAGGGTTTGCCATCGCTGGTCGTGCCCGCTCCCGATGCCTCTGCCGCCAGCAACGCCGCCGTCCCGCCCAGTGGCTCCGCGGTCGTGCCGTCATATACCTTGGCGCTCGCCGTCAGTCCAGTAATCGTCAGGGCCTTGGCAGTGATGTTCGCCGTGGTCGTCGGCTGGGTCAGGGTGTAGTTGCCCGCCTTTGTCCCACTGATCGTTAAGCCGGAAATCGTCACGGTCTTGCTGGTCCCAACGTTCCTGTCGCTAAAGGTGCCCACAGCACTCGCAGTGTTCAGGGTCACATTCCCGGAGTCTCCGCTCACGACTCCCGCCAGGGCTGCGCCACCGGTGTTGAGCGTCGAGGTAGTTGTTCCGTCATAGACTTTGCTGTTGGCCGTGATGCCCGTGACCGTCAGCGTTGCCTTCTGTGCCGTTACAGTCTCTGTCACCTCTGTCGCCGCGCCGTAGGTGCTGTTCCCGGCCTGATCGAATTTGACCGTGCACGCAGTCGTGCCGCTCGTCATCGTGAAGGTCGCACCCGAGTTGCTGCAACCACCGGCGCTGCTGTAGGTGACACTCAGGCCGGAACTGGCCGTGGCCGCCACCGTGAACTGCTGGCCATAGACCGCGCTGGACGGGGCTGCCATCGTCACTGTGATCGTCTGGCTGGCCTGGTTCACCGTAAAGCTGTTGCTGGTTGCACCCGTCAGTGAGCCATCCGTGGCCGACAATGTAAAGCTGCCCGCAGCCGTGGGGATCAGATTGCTGAAGGTCGCCACACCGTTCACCGCCGCCACCGAGGTGGTGCCCGTCAGATTGCCGCCGCTGCTGATCGCAATCGCAACCGTCGAGGAATCCGTCGCTACCACGTTGCCGCTGGCGTCTTGCACTTGTACTGTGACCGCCGGGCTAATTGCGCTTCCTGCCGTCGTTGTAGATGGCTGCTGGATGAAGGCCAGCTTCGCTGCGGTGCCCACATTCACCGTCTCGGTCTGCGTGGGACTGCTCGTTACGCCTCCAGTCGCCGCAGCCGTGATCACCGGGCTGCCCGCTTTGGTGTCCTGGTACCAGAAGCTGGCGCTGCTTGCACCAGTGCCGATGCTGACGGTGTTGCCGCTTATTGGTGTCGTGCAACCGCTGTTGCTGTAGAACGTACCGCCAGTGCTGGAGCTGCTCAGAGCCACCGTTGCCGTGCTCGGCGGATCCGTTGGGTTGTTAGAGCCATCCAGCGTCTGCACAATGATCTGCGAGGAGCAAGTGCCAGCCGTAGTACTGATCGGCGCCGTGATAAACGCCAGCTTGCTGGCAGTGAAGGTCACTATTGGTTTTTGAGTGACAGTGATGGTGTCGGTTGTGTCCGTGGCCGTGTAAGTGACCGCTTCGGCCGTCGCGTCCTTGACGGTGAAGGTTACCACACCTGAGTTGGACGGGCCGCTGGCTGCCGAAATCGTCGAGCTGCCGCTGCCCGCCGACAAGGTCACGGTCTTGCCGCTTAAAAGGTTGTTGCTCCCGTCCTTCAGCGTCACCGTGATGGTCGAGGTCGTGGAGCCGTTGGCTGCAACAGACGCCGGGCTGGCGCTCACCGTGGAGTTGGTGGCGCTGGCCGGGTTCACGGCCGCGCTGACGACAAGGCTGAATGCAGAAGAAGGGTAAGTGCCCGTGCAACCGTTGCTCCCAGTGGCGGTTACTGTAACTCCAGATGTCGTGCCCGCTGGGGTTGTGGAAGATGTCGTTATAGTCAGTGTTGAGGTTAGGGGGCTCGTCGCGTCAAAGACAAGCTGACTAGGACTAAACGAGCCGCTGGCTCCCGTGGGCAGGGCTGTGCCTGTAAGGGTCAGACTAGCAGTGCAAGCTGAGGTGGGGCTAGTGCTCACACTGATCGAATATGTGCTGGAACCTCCTTTAGGCACGGAGTTTGGAGACTGCGCGCCAACTGTAGGGGCGCTGAGGCCTGCCCCCGTCGTGATGTCAAAGGGCGTGCTTGTTGCAGTGCTCAGCCCGGAACTCGCCGCCGTCAAAGTAAAACCGGTGCCAGACGTCACATTAGAAATCTTGCAGCCCGAGAACGTCGCTGTGCCCCCAGTTGCGCCCAGCGGATTGGACGAGCAACCGGAGAGCGTACCGCCGCTCGGATTTGTCCCGATCGCGAGCGTGATCGGCGCCGTACTGGTTGTCACCTTGTTGCCGCCGGCGTCCTCGACCGTCACTACTGGCTGAGTTGGGAATGCGCCCGAGTAGATGCCGCCGACGGGCTCCGTCGTGAAGGCCAACTGTATCGCCGTGCCCACCGTGATAGCGAAGGCGCTGCTAGTCGCTGAGGTCAGCCCGCCGCTCGTCGCCGTCAGCGTATAACCACTGCCAGCCTGGTTCATCTCACAGCCCGCAAATGTAGCCACGCCGGAAGAGGCGGCCAACGGGTTGATCGTGCAGGTGAACGTCCCGCTGCTCTGAGCCAGCTTGATCGAGGCCGAACTGCTTGTCACCGCGTTGCCAAACGCGTCCTCGACCGTCACAGCCGGCTGCTGCGACCAGGCCGCTCCGCCCGTGCCGCCGCCTGGCTGCGTGGTGAAGGCCAATTTAGTCGCCGTGCCCGCCATGAACGTCACCGTGGCTGTCTGCGTGATGACGAGGTTCGAGTCGGTCGTGTCTGTCGCCGTGTAGGTGACCGCCTGAGCCACGGTGTCCTTCACTGTGAAGGTAGCCTGGCCGCTGGAGTTGGTTGTGCCGTTGACCGTGGTGATCGTCGAACTGCCACTGCCCGCCGCCAGGGTCACGGTCTTGCCGCTCACCGGGTTGCTGTTTGTATCCAGCAGCGTGACGGTGATCATGGAGGTCGTTGTGCCGTCTGCCGTAACGGAGGTCGGGCTGGCGACCACGGTGGATTTGCTCGCGCTCACCCCACCCGACGTGATGTTGAACGTGCCGCTGGTGCCGTTGCTGATTCCGCTGCTCGTGGCAGTCAATGTGTAGGCGTTCCCATCCTTGTCGATGGAGAGATTACTGAATGTGGCAACGCCATTGACGGCGGATTTCGTCAGTGTTCCGCTCAATGTGCCTGGCCCGCCTGTGGCGGGCGTGCCCGACGTAATTGCGAGCGCGACCGAGGCCGTGCTGCTGGCCACCAGGATTCCATTACTGTCCTGCACCTGCACCGTCACCGCCGGGGTAATGGAAGAGCCCGCCGCGGTGTTGGGGATGGACGACTGATTGAACACCAGCTTTAGGCCGGTATGCGGCCACGCCACGGAAGTATTCAAACTTAGGGTTCCGGGATCGTACACGCAAACGTAATCGTTGCTCGTCGTATTGAAGGGAACGGCGGTGAGAAGGGGAGTGTAGGTTCCTGACGCGGTGATGTTCGTCGGGTTCCCGATGGTTGGCGCCGAACCGCAGTCGCTGAGACTATCTCCCCAGAGGTAAGCAGGCCCTGTGCCGAGGCGGATTTTCAGGGACACGCTAGTGCCGCCGGGAATCGTCAGCAGATCTTCCGGGCTTACCGTCAGCCCCAGGCTCGCGGCGCCGGTATTGCTATGCTGACCGAAGAGAGGGGTGCCGATCGCCACGAAGATCACGGCGACGAGGGCGGCGAGCACGCCGGTCCTGCACAGTCCACGAGCCACACGCCGGCTACGAACCACCGTGTTCGCCATCGGCTTGCCGATCGATCGGCTCGTTGACATCGCCCTTTTCCGTTCTCACTCCATTCATCGCCGGCGCACGGGATAAAGTCTTCCATCGCCGCAATGATTCAATCTTCCAAAAGCCACTTCCTCGGCCCGAGCCCCTGCTCGTGCTACTTGCGCGGGCTGCTACTGCCGGGCGCGTTGACGTGGATCTCCTGATTCAACATCTCCCTGACCGGCTTCACCGCCTGGGGCTTGACCTTCAACTCGAAACCTGTCGTCGCCTCCGGGCCGGAACTTGCGGCCACTACCGCGACGCGCGCGGGCGAAGCCAGGATGTAGCCTTCGGGAAGCGTCTCCTCATCGATCTCAACCTCGTAATGTCCCTCGCTCAGGTTGTAGAAGGAGAACGTGCCGTCCGGATAGGGCGTGGTGTAAAGCTTCGTGCCTACCAGGCGGACCACCACGTTCTCAACTTGCACGTCCTTGGGCGCCACAATCTTTCCCGCAAGATTCGCCAGGCGCGTTACGTCGAAGTCGGTGCGGGCAATGGTGCGCGGCGCCACGCTGACGTGCGCGACGTTCTCCGGGCCCGGCGAGTAATCGGCCGGGAGTTCTTCCATATTCAGTTCCACCTCATGCTGCCCCTCGGGAACGTCGGTGAACACATAATGACCTGTGTTGTCGCTTTCCGCGGTACGGCCATGATCGAGGATGACGCCCACATTCGGGGCCGGCACTGGCCCGGAGAGCGCCGCCTCCATCACCAAGCCCTCCACGCTGCCCACCAACGGCGCGTGCACCGCCGCATACTGCTCCATGGTGCTGCCCTGCTCCAGTGGTTTCCCCCAGGAGTAGCGCTTGCTGATCTTGAAATAAATGCTGCGTTGATTGAAGTTCGCCAACTGGGTGTTCAGGCCCTGATCGCTGTTGCCGAAAAGGAAGATGTTCTCGGGATTCAGCGACGTCAGGAGCTGGTTTTGGAACGCCTCAAAATGCAGGGTCCATCCGCTAAAGAGCGGGGCGCTCATTCCGAGCACCGTGCTGCTGACTGAGTTGGTGCTGAAGACGCTCTGGTTGATCAGGTCGTTGCCCTTTTCCAAGTACCCGTAAACGGAAATGCGCTTGAGGTTGGCCTGTACCGATCCGCGATAGAAGATAGTGTTTAGGTTTTGCGTCGACGATGGCGAGCTTTGCGATTGCGTGTTTTGCAGCCGCATGGCCCCGCCCAGCACAATATGCTTCACGGTGAATGAGTCTTCTATGTCCTCGAAGCGCTGCGTCTGCGGCTGGGAGTTGACATTGAGCTTCATGTCAATGAGCGAGAAACGCAGGTTGTGACGCCAGATGGGGCGGCTGACGGTCAGGTTGATCTGGCTGTTGTTGGATGGAAGCACACCCGGCTGCCCAGGTTCGACCTCGGTTAATTTCAGAGAGGTGAGCGAACTGCTGGCGCTTATTTTCCAGGGCAGGGTAAGGGCAGCGCCTGCTGAATACTCGGAGCTGCTGAAACTCGGCAGGTTGGGGTTCTTCTCCAGGTTGTTGGAGTATGCGCTGGTGGAGCCGTAGAGTTCCAATCTCCCAAAGGGCCGGTAGCGCCCTTCCACGTATGGTCCCTTGCGGTCGCCTGCGAAGTAGCCAAGCAGCGGCATGTAGGTCGTGCTCTGGTGCACATAATTGGCGCGGACAGTGAACTTGCTCGTCTCCCACGAGGGGCCGGCCAGGAACGAAAATGGCTTCTGCCCCACCGGCAAAGGTGTGAAGCTCGAAGCCGTGCCGTACCCGGTTTCCCCATAGAATTTCAGGTGCTCGCTGAAGCTGTAGGTCGACTGGAACGTCAGGCTGTTGGAGCCCTGATAGGTGCGGCCCGGCAAAATGTAGTTGGCGTCCTCTGTCAGAGCACTTGAGCTGGTCGCCAGGTTCATATAGCGCAACCCGAAGGCCCAATGCTCGCCCACCTTCTGCTGCATTGAAGCGCCAATGAGCCTCTGCGGCAAGATGAGGCGGAAGGGGATGCGCTCGCCTGCGAGCACAGTGTCCTCACCCACAAAGAATTGATAGGTGCGGTTGGTGCGCTTCATGGCGATTTGCGCGCCACGCCCGGCGATTTCGGGCGTGTAGACGTTGGAGAAGGGGTTTTCCACCAGGTACGAAGAGAAATGGTAGTCGCCGCCGATAAAGTCCCAATGCCAGCCCCAGATGGGCGTCCCTTGCAGTCCCGCGTAAAGGTTGCCGGTGCGGAAACCGTCGCCGCCGTAACCTTCAACGTTCGTGGTAAGCAGGCCAAGCCCTGGGAGAAACTGGGTTGAGTTCTCGGCCATCCCGGAGGTTTCGATGAGCGGCTGGTCGCTTCCGCTCATGTAGTAGCCCTGCATGGCCACCTCCGCCTGCCCGGCAGACTCCTGAGCGCGAGTTTCACCGCAGTTCAACATAGATGCCACCAAAACGATCATGGCCGGTAAACAACGGGCGATGTATGCCAGGCAATCGTTGGTTTTCACGGCATCATTCACCATCCGGACTCGTCGTCTCTTCCCGAGCGCCTTTCCGCTATACGTACTGCGGAATTGGTGGACACCCTGCAATCGCCGCTGGGCTACTCACCCTCGCGGCGCCAAGCCTGCCCTCACTTCGGCGCCGGCTTGGCCGCAGGCGCTGGTGGCGGGGCTTCTACTGCCACGTCCGCCGTGCCTGCCTGGATCTCGCCCGTACCGATGTCCACGTTCACTCGCAATTTGTAATGCCCTGGCTCGAGGTTCGTCTTGAGCGGGAAGATGACGCGCTGCGTGCGCTCGCGCAGGACGGCCAGGGACGGGAAATCATCCGTCTCCACCGTCTTGCCGCCAGCGTCCAGCACCTCGAGCGTGCCCGAAGGCCTGAAGTACATCTTCCCCGAGTTTTCAAGCACCACCACCACCCGCCAACTACTCTTGGCTTCAGTGGCGTTCGTCGCGGGTCCGCCCTCCGCCGGCGCCGCCTGCGGCGGTACCGCCTCCAGCGTGATCTCCTTCAGGCTGCCCATCACCTGAGGATTGCCCACCTGGATGTAGAACGCGGAAACAATGCGCACCGCCATATGCATTCCCATGCCTTGCGCCGCTGCCTGGTCGGCTGAAGGAAGCGTGGTAAAGCCGGCAGCGCAGGCGTAGCTGCCTTCTGCCGCGTCGGCCGGCACGCGGATGGTGTAGCGCACCAACAGAGATCCTCCCTGTTCGAGCTCGATCTCCATGGGGTTCAGGCTCAGCCAGTTCTTGCAGGAGTAAGGAGCCTCCTGCGGAAGGTTGCGCTCAAACTGGGGCGTATCCGTGGCGTCAATATCGAAGTCGTCAATCTCGGCCCGAATGCGGGTCTTGACGCCCGATTCGCTGCTGAGTTTAAGGGCGCCTGAGACCTGTTGGCCGGGCGCGATCTTCATTTCCTGGCGCATAGGCACAAGGCCCAGGCCCAACTGCGCATGCGCGGGCAGGGACAGTGTGACGCCCATGCCGAGCAAGGCAGAAGCGAAAGTTACTGCGCAACTACGGTGTACGAAACGTTGAGTGGACATACGTTTGCTCTATACCTCCATGAATCTGTCAACTGGTAACTCAGAACCACAGTATAGTTGTGTTCGCTGGCGTTACCCTCGTTTCCGCTCGCTACTGACAGACCCGGGAGTGAGTTCGGGAGTGGAGTGAAGTTGTTCATGTTGCAGCCTGCGCTGCTTTGTCCGCCGCCGGCAACCCAAGCCGAAACGCACTTCACGCTGACTGCGGATGCAGGCACGGTGGTGCAGCCGTTGAAGGTCGGCGAAGTTGTGCCGACCATTAAGGTCCACGTCCGCCCGTTATTTCCGTGCTCGATTTCCCAGGTAATCGTGGCAACCGAACTGCCTGGAATCGCGCTGCCCGGGTTATTCGCCGTAAATGGAATCGTGCTGGGCATGGCACGTAGTTCGCTCACCTGGCTAAACTGGCCAGGCAAGGTGCTCTGGCCGGAAGACGGCAAGGCCAGTGTGGGTTGGCGTTTGCCCGGTGTTGTGGTTTGAGCGCACGCCAGCCCCACAGCGAAGATGAACACACCCGTAGTCGTAATCAAGATGGTTTTGCGCATCCTGGCTTCCGTTCTTTATTCCTTTACTCCCAAGGCAGGTGTAGCCCGTAGCTCCAAAGAAGCCACGGGCGCCCCCTACCTGCAATGCGACCCGTTACGCAGCACTGATCGTGTATGTGGCGACTGCGGTGTACGATCCCGCAGCGTAAGAGGGATCGTTCGTCAGAGTCCACATCGTCTTAGCGTCGTCCCCTGCCTTGAGGGATTGGGTCGTGGCCCCAAAGTTAACCACCATTGTTGCCGAGCTCGTGGAAGCGGTCTGCGCCGTGCTGCAAGCGGTCGCCAATCCGGTAACCGGAGCCTGAACGGAGCAGGTGTAGGTCAGCGCGTCACCGGAGGTAGGTGGAGTTTTAACCGATGGTCCTCCGCCTGGGCCGCCCGTGCTGAAATCGGTCGTAATCTCCACGGTTATGGTGCCCGAAACAGTGGTTCGGACCCAGTAAGTGAGGTCAGTAATGGACGTATAGTCCGCGAAAGTTGTCCCAGTCGAGGTTAAGGCAGAACTGGAGACGACCGCGATAGCCGCCTCGTTGCCCACCGTCACGGCTAGATTCGCCGTCGCGGTATTGGCGCTGGGCTGCGCGTAGCAGACCGACGCCGCCAGCAGCACGGTTGATACAACCATTAGAAGCTTTTTCATGGCTTTTCTCTCCTCTTGTTCGCAGCTTGCGCTGGGGTTGAAAGGGTCACGATGCGCTGATGGTGAAAGTCACCGTCGCGTTATACGTTCCCGTCTTGTAGCTGGGGTCATTGGCCAAAGACCATGAGGCCGAGGCAGTGCTTCCCCCAGTGCCGGTGTGAACATTGGTTCCAAAGGTAGCCAGGTTGGTCTGGCTGCTCGTGGAAGCGGTTTGCGTACCGGTGCAAGCCGTTCCCGGGCTGGCCACAGTACAGGTGTAGGTGAGCGCGTCGGCAGACGTGAGCGGGGACTGCACGGAGGGACCGCCGGACGGGCTGAAGTCGGAGGTGACTTTCAAGGTAATACTGCCTCCTCCGCCCGTCGCAGTGGTGCGGACGAAGTAGGTCAGGCCCGTACTACCCGTGAAAAGGTTGAAGTTGGAGCCGCTCGCCGTCAGGGGCGTGCTGCTGTTCGTGATGGTCAGGCCGGCTTGAGGCCCAATCGTCACGCTGACAGTAGTCGTCCCGGTGGGAGAGCCAGTCTGGGCAAGCGCTCGCGATGCCGTAAAGAGCAAAGCCAGCGCCAGTAGCGGTATCAGTCGTAGAGTGCTTTTCATAGTTTTCAACTCGCACTGATCGTCCAGGTTAGGGTTGCTGAGTACGACCCCGTCTTGTATTTGGGGTCGTCCGTCAGGGTGAAGGTGACGTTCGCCGTATTCGGGTTGGCGGTAGAGCAAGGTGCGCCGCCGCCCGTGCACATCGAGGCGCCTAGCGTTACAACATTCGTTGCTGCAGTGGTGCTGACCCTTTGGGTGCCGGAGCACGAAGCGCCTAATGTCGCTCCGCTGCAGGTGTAGGTAAAGGTGTCTCCGGCGCTGGGTGGATGATTGATGGAGGGGCCCCCAGCGGGTGAAAAGTCAGCCGTAGCCTTGACCGTAATCGCGCCCTGCCCCGTGCCTTGACTGGTGCGTGCGCGGTAGCTAAGCGTTATGGTGCCGGTAAAGCTGTTGAAGTTGGTGCTCGACTTGGTGAGCACCACGGGTGTGGCCTGCATAAAAAGGCCGCCCAACGGGACGATGTTGGCCTGCAGCGTCTGTGTCGTTGTATTTTGTGCCACGCAGGGAAGAGACACGACGAGCCCGGCGACCCCTATCTTTAAGAAGCCGAGACACGTCATCCCCCGCCGGTTACTTCCGCGCAAGCGCATGGTCCGGACCTCGAGCGTTGTTGTTTCTACACGGGGGAGTACGGCGGTATAAGTTGCAACTTTAGTGCCAATTCGTTTGGCCTCAGACTTGCAACATATTTCCAAGTTACGTGTTTACAGATTGGCGACAGTTCTCACGCCAGAAACGAAACGGTGAAAATGCAGCCTTATTCACAGGATTTGCGCGAGCGCGTATTGCGGGCGCTGGAGCGCGGGGATCGTCCTTCTGAGATTGCGCGGCGCTTCGACGTGAGTCGCGTCTGGGTCCACAAGGTGCGGAAGCGAGTTGAACAGACAGGAGAACGCAACGGCAATCGGATCGGCGGCCACCGCCGTTCGCAATTGGCGGAGATGGAGGCTGCGCTGCGCGCGTGGATCGCAGCCGAGCCCGCCCTGACTCTGGCCGAGTTACAGCAACGACTATTGGAGCAGGGGGTTTCGATCAAAATCGGCGCCCTTTGGCATCAATTGAATAAGTGGGATCTCACGTTGAAGAAGAACCCGTTACGCCAGTCAGCAAGATCGCGAAAACATACAAGCGCCACGCGCATAGAGCGCAGTGCAGACAACTATATGCATCGATCGGAATCTCAAGATGCTTCTTCTATTCCGCTTGAGTAAGCACTCAGATTGAAAATGCTTTCGAGTTCGAAAGCTCCTCAGAACCAATACCCCCGCGAAGTGTAAACAGTTGTACACAGAGCCTTACCAGTGTGCGGCTTCGTGTTTCCGTCACGGAAGTAATTCAGCCTTTGCATAAGTAACCGGCCTGAATGCCATAGGTAACCTTGCCGCTTTCACCGAGCCGACTTCTTACTTGAGTGCACCCCACCCCAACGCCAGCCTGTCGCTGGACAAGCTAAATCGATTTGCTTCCAGAATTTGCTATCCCTAGCGAATGCCACGGAGGCTGCACGATGTCGTGATCGATCTTTTCGACACGAGATTGCTGCTTCCTCACTACGCCGGAATTTGCAGAAGAGCATGAGCAACGAGCAAACAAACTGGCATTTCTGTGGTTCGCCTTTGCATAGTTCAACAACCACTTCCGAACCGATGCGCTCATGTTTTTGACCACCGGAACCGTCACAGGGCCGCCTTCAGATTCGGGCGCATCACGCACTCTACGTAACACACTCTCGCGTATCGCTCAGGCTTGTGCACCTCATACGGCCCCGCCGGCGATACGGATTAAGCGCCTCCACGCACACATCAATGCCGAGCTTGTTGCTGCCGTCATACGCGAAGGACCTCACCACGCAGCGCCTCGCATCCCCTAAAAAATGCGCTATTGCAAAGTACAGCACCATACTGCTATGTCCAAGAGCGCACGGGACTTTGTCCCGTGCTGCAAAGAGGGAGAGATGGGCCGCCATTACTCCACGCGCGATTTTTTCCGGCAGATGCAGAACCGGCTGCTGGCCCGCTACTTTGAAGGGCGCGGTGTGCTGGCAGGACTGGACTTTGTAGCCATGAAGGAAACCCAGACGGAGGGACTATTTGCCGCATGGCTGGAACTGCCGGAGGGCCAGCGCAACGCAATGGATGCGGACTTCAGCGAGATTCACGCGCTGAGTTGTGAGAAGGGCTGGTGTGCGATCCGGGATGAGGCTAATTGGCAGTTCAGAGAAGAACCGGATGCGTTCACAGCCTTTGTCGAAAGAATGGGGGACTTGGACGGTCACTTTGAGCGGGCGATGGTGACGTTTCTGGATTATCGGCAGTTCTGGAAGGGCGCAACGCACTTCCACCGCGCGGACAGCTTGCCCTATTGGCGCAAGCGGAAGGGGTTTCCGCACCAGCCTGCATCCGTGCATGAAGACGGGCGGCGCGCGCTGGCAGACGGCATCAGTGACTACTTTCACCGCACGGAGGGAAGGGGCAAAAACTGTGTGGTAGAGGCATTCCGCCGGGGCGATCTGGACTACTTCTTTGCCTACCCCGAAGACTACTCGCAGCAGAGCATTGAATGGGTGAATGGGATATTTGACCGTAGACCACATAATCCCGCCTTTGAGGTGATCTATGTGTATTCCCAAAAGGATGGAACGCTGGACCTGAATTGTCGCGGGGCGAATAAGGCCGTCGAACCGCTGCAAGCGATGTTTGCCCCGGCGATTCTGAAGTTGTCCGAACTGCCGCCAGACCCAACGGATGAGCGCGTTTACGACCTGAATCCACTGCGGGAGCGGGGCTTTCAGTTTGTGTATGACGCGGCCAGCGGCATTCAGAGCGTGGCAGTGAAGAAACTCCGGCTGTCGTCAATGGCAGTGAAGGGGGACCGCATCACGCTGGAAGCGGACGCCAACGCAAGACCCGAAGCCATCTATGACCTGCTGGATGAAGTGGGCAAGTCGGTGAGGCTGCGCACCTATAACGTAACGCAAGTGGAAGTAGCGGCATCGGTCGTGGTGGATGACAACAAGCCGCCGAAATCTGTGACCGTGCGCATCACGCATCCGAATTCCTGCTCGCTGAAGTATGACGATGTAGACCTGAAACTGCGCCAGATGCTGGTAGATTCCAGCATTGAGCCGAGAGAGCCAACGGAAGGCATGGAACTGGGCGAAACGGAGATTGCTGAGGCATGACGCCACTGGAGGCGCTGCGGGAGTTGCTGGAGCGCGTAGAAGCCAGTCGCGGCGCGGCGGCGCTGGTGAGTGAAGAGGAACTGAGCCACTGGCCCGCAGAGGCTGTGCGGGAATTGAAATCGCAAAAACTGCTTGCAAGGGCGAGTCCGGCTGTCAGCGTGGTTTGTCCCGGCTGTGAGCAGGAATGCGTCATGCCGGTGTATACATTGCCTGCCAGCACGCGGTCAGCAGCCTCTTTTTCTGTCTGCGACAAGCGGGATGACATCAACCGGGTAGAAGTGCCAGCCGAACGGCTGAGGCAATGGTGTTGCGGCGCGGAAGCCGTGGGCGCGTTTCTTGCGCAAAGCCTGGGACTGCGGGCCGACAACCAGCGGAAGGCCGGTGCCGGGCTGTGGGAGCTTGGCCTTGTGACGGGCAAGAAGCGCAGCCAAATGGCTTGCCTGCGTGTGGGCGAGCGGTTGGAACTGGTGGCCGGGCAGAATGTCGTTCCATTGGCTGAGCTTGTGCGTTTCGGGGCAGAGGGATATTCCGTGGACCGCGAAGCAATCCGGCAACTGGTGGATGCAGCGACCACCGGAGACAATCGCCATACCCCCAGCACTGTGAAGCGCGAAGCGCGCAAGCTGAAGACGCAAGCTCGGCATGAAAGCTGGCGGAAAGAGTACCGCGCGCTGAAGCAGCGCCGCCCTGAGTTGTCCGGCGTGAGGTGCTCAGAGCTTATTGCCAGCAAAGACATTGCCCAAGGGCGCGACGCTGAAACGATCCGCAAACACATGAAGCGATAAAAAGTTGGGCGGAATTTTTTCGCCCAGCTTGCCGCCCGGAATCGCCTCACATTTGGCGGCGTCCCGCAGAGGCAACGCCGGATTGCCGCCTTTACGGTGAGGCTGGCTCGGCCCAGAACACCAGAAAAGCGCCGAAAATACTCGGTCGCGTAGCGCGCATCGGGCTTTCATCGCCCAATTCGCACAGATAACGTGTGTCCTGAGCGGTGCCAAATCGCTCAGGGAGAATTCAAAATGACTCATCACATCCTGCGCCTTCCCGATGTCAAGGCGGCAACTGGCCTTTCACGCAGCACACTGTATTTGCGCATTGCGCACGGAGTCTTTACGCATCCAGTGAGCCTGGGCGGGCGCGCTGTTGGGTGGCCCGCACATGAAGTGGCGGCGCTTAACGCTGCCCGTATTGCTGGGAAGGCGGACGCGGAGATTCGTGAGCTGGTGGAGAAGTTGGAAGCGGCCCGCAAGGCAGCAGCATAGAGACGGGACGGCAAACCCCATGCGCAAGCGCCGCCCCAATCATCGGCTTGTAAAAATCCATCGCAGCTACACGGTGGAAGAGGTTGCCCGGCTGTTCGGAACGCACAAGAATACCGTGCGTGCCTGGGTGAAGTCGGGATTGCCAACGTGTGACAGCAAGAGGCCAATGCTGATTCTTGGCCCCGATCTTGCCGCCTATCTCAAGGAGCGCCGGACGAAGAACAAGCGGCCCTGCAAGCCCGGCGAAATCTACTGCGTGCGATGCCGTGCGTCGAAGCGGCCCGCCGGAGACATGGCAGAATACCAGCCGACAACAGCGAGCCGGGGCAACTTAATCGGCATTTGTCCGGACTGCGAAGGGATGATCTACCGGCGCGCCAGCCGGGAAAAACTGCCAGAGATTCAGGGGAATTTGGACATCACTTTTTCGGAGGCGGAGCGACAAGTAAGGAAGACTGATCCACCCATCGTAAACAGTGACTTCAGCCAAGAGTGAGAAACCATGATGAAACACAACCCCGAAAATGAACGGATCAAGCGCAAATACTTCGCTTACCTGAAAGAAGCCAAGCGCCACAGCGATCCCACGGTGGACGCCGCCGCGAAGGCCATGAGCCGGTTTGAAGAGTACACCCGGCATCGGAGCTTTAGGGCATTTCACTTTGAGCAGGCAGTGGCATTCAAGCGGCATCTGGCCGAGCAAACGGGGCAGAGGTCAGGGGAGAAGCTGAGCAAGGCGACTTTACATGCCACCTTGACGCAGTTGAAGCAGTTCTTTTTCTGGCTTGCGGGGCAGCCGGGGTATAAGGCGCGCCTTCAGTATTCCGAGGCCGACTACTTCAACCTGTCGGAGAAAGACACGCGAATTGCCACGGCTCAGCGGGAGCGGAAAGCGCCGACGCTGGAGCAAGTGCGGCGCGTGATTGAGACGATGCCGCACGAGAACGAGATTGAACGCCGGAACCGCGCTCTGGTGGCCTTCACGCTCTTAACCGGCGCGCGAGATTCGGCAATCGCTTCCATGAACCTGAAGCATGTGGACCTGAAAGAAGGTTGTATCCAACAGGATGCTCGGGAAGTGAAAACGAAATTCAGCAAGACCTTCACGACATATTTTTTCCCTGTCGGTGACGGCATTCGGGAGATTGTGGCGGATTGGGTGCGATTTCTGCGGGAAGAGAAGCTGTGGGGCAATGACGATCCGCTGTTTCCGGCAACGCGCGTCGTGGTAGGCCCGACTCACCAGTTTGAAGCCGCAGGATTGGAAAGAGCCCACTGGAGCAGTGCCCTGCCGATTCGCCAAATCTTTCGTGAAGCATTCGAGCGTGCGGGCTTGCCTTATTTCCATCCGCACAGCATACGGAAGACACTTGCGAAGCTAGGAGAGCAAGTCTGTGCGTCTCCCGAAGAGTTCAAGGCGTGGAGTCAGAACCTGGGCCATGAACAGGTACTGACAACTTTTCTGAGCTATGGTTCCGTGGCGACTGACAGGCAGGGAGCGATCATCCGGGGGTTGGGTGCGAAGCGGTCATCAAAGCAGGCCGGTGCTGAGGACATCGCGGAAGCCGTGGTCAGAAAACTACAGAGTGCGGGCGCGCGCCTTCCGGCGTCGCTGTAATGCTCTCTCGAAGCCGCCGAGCTACGTTTTTACCAGATCCGAAGCTACGGTAAGTTCGCCTCGACGGAGAGCTCTGCGCTTGATGAGAAGAAAGAACACAGGAACGAGAATCAGGACGTGAATCGTGGAGGTAATCATTCCGCCGACGATGGGGGCTGCTATGGGTTTCATCACGTCAGAGCCAATGCCGGTTTCCCATAGGATCGGCGCGAGGCTCAGGATGACCGCCGTCACGGTCATCAGCTTGGGCCGCAGCCGCTGGACCGCGCCATCAATGACGGCCTGCAACAGCCCGGCTTCCGTCATGGGCGCATCCTGCGCTAGCCGCTGCTTGAAAGCTTCGTCCAGATAAACCACCATCACGACACCTGTCTCAACAGCAATACCGAAGAGCGCGATATAGCCCACCCAAACGGCAACGCTGAAGTTGTAGCCGAGAGCCCATTGCAGCAGTAGCCCTCCTGACATGGCGTAGAAAGTGGGAAATATAAGCACTGCCGCCTCAGCGGCGGATTTGAAGACGAGATAGAGCAGCAGGAAGATCACGAAGAAGACAATCGGCAGGATGATCTTGAGCCGTTGCTTGGCGCGCATTTCAAACTCATACTCTCCGGCCCAACGCCAGGTATAACCCGCAGGAAGCGTCAGCTTTTGGTGGATCAACGTCTCCGCACGACTGACAAAACCGCCGTAATCATGCGTGTTCAGATTGAGATAAACGTAGCCGGTCAAAGAGCCGTCTTCATCCCGGATCATGGCGGGCCCGCGCGAGTAATAGACACGCGCGACTTCGCTGATGGGAACTTGTTCGCCGGACGGAGTCGGAATGAGCGCCTGCGCTAAAGCTTCGGGATGGTCGCGAAAATCGCGCTGATAGCGCACGGCGATGGGAAAACGCTCGCGGCCTTCCACATTCTGCGAAATGTCCGCTCCGCCGATCTCCGATGTGATGACCTGCTGCACGTCAGCCACGGTGAGGCCATAGCGTGCGGCCTCGGGCCGGTTAACCTCCACATTCAGATAGAATCCCTGCGCAACGCGCTCTGCAAAAACCGAGTTGGTCTCCGGCATGCCTGCGAGGATTTGCTGCATGCGTGCTCCAATATCCTCGATGTGCGCCAGATCAGGGCCCTGTATCTTGATCCCGACTGCGGTCTTGATGCCGGTCAATTCCATGTCGAGCCGGTTCTCAACCGGCATGGTCCACGTATTGGTGAGGCCCGGAAACTGGAGTTTCTCATCCATGTCGTGAATCAGCTTTTCGTAGGTCATGCCGGGCCGCCACTGGTCGCGCGGCTTGAGCATGATAGTGGTGTCGTACATATCGAGCGGTGCGTTGTCTGTGGCGCCATCAGAGCGGCCGACTGTTCCAAACACAGTTGTGACTTCAGGAAACGAGCGGATGATCCGGTCTTGCTCTTGCAAGAGTGAGACTGCCTGCGTAATCGAAATTCCCGGCAGCGCGCTGGGCATGTAAAGGGAGGAGCCTTCATACAGTTCGGGCATGAACTGGCTCCCGAGGCGGAAGTAGAGAGGAATGGTCGCGCCCAAGAAGGCTAGGTTGAGCGCGATGACCAGCTTCCAGTGCTTCAGGCTCCAGCGCAACGCGGGAAGATATATGGCTTGGGTGATGCGGGCCGCAGGATTCCTTGACTCGCTGCGCAGCTTGCCGCGCAGGCAAAGTGGCATGAGTGCGGGAACCAGCGTGATGGACAAAAGTGACGCAAAAATAAGAGACAGTGTCTTGGTCCAGGCCAGCGGGCGGAACATTCGGCCTTCTTGCGCTTCAAGCAGAAACACCGGCAAAAACGACACCACAATAATGATGAGCGAGTAAAAGAGTGCTGGCCCTACCTGCTGCGCTGCGCCGACCAGAATGCGGCGGCGCTCGGGTGCGCCCGGAACATCAGTGCGCTCGGCTAGATGGCGATACCCGTTTTCCACCATCACAATTGCGGCATCGATAAGGACACCAACAGCCAACGCTAGACCACCGAGTGACATGATGTTGGAACTGACATGCAGGTAGTACATGGGGATGAACGCGGCCAGCACGGCAATCGGGAGCGTGAGAATGGGGACTAGGGCGGAGCGGAAGTGGAAGAGAAAGACAATGCTAACGAAGCTGACAATGATGGCCTCGGCGATGAGGTCCCGCTTCAGCGTGTGGATCGACTCGTTGATAAGCCAGGAGCGGTCGTAGCCGGTCACAATCTCGACACCGGCTGGTAGCGAAGGTGCGATCTCCTTGAGCTTTGCCTTTACGCCGTCAATCACATTGAGGGCATTCAAGCCGTAGCGCATGACGACGATCCCGCCTACTGTCTCCCCCTCGCCCTGCCAGTCGGCGGCACCCCGCCGCTCGTCGGGCCCAAACGACACCGTGCCCAAATCCCGCACCAACACAGGCGTGCCATTCTTGGTTGCGACAGGAACATTTTCGAGATCGGAGAGCGAACGAAAATAGCCGAGGCCTCGGATCATGTACTCGGCTCCGCTCATCTCCAGCACGTCTCCGCCGACCTCGTTCGTGCTCTGCCTTACCTTGTCGATCACAGTGGCGGCGGAGATGCCGTAGGAGAGGAGCTTGTTCGGGTCGAGGTTCACCTGGTACTGGCGCACAAAGCCGCCAATGCTGGCCACTTCTGCGACCCCGGGCACGGTTTCAAGCTGATAGCGCAGATACCAGTCCTGCAGCGCGCGCAGATCGGCCAGGCTCTTGGTGTGACTTCGATCGATGACCGCATACTCATACACCCAACCCGCACCGGTTGCATCGGGACCGATAGCTGGATGAACATCGGCGGGCAGCCGCCCGGCAATCTCCTGCAGGTATTCGGTCACGCGCGACCGCGCCCAGTAGAGATCTGTGTCGTCTTGAAAGACGACGAAGACATAAGAGTCGCCGAACATGGTTTGGGCGCGCACGTTCTTGACGCGCGGAGCCGCGAGTAGAGCGGTCACAATCGGGTAAGTAACCTGGTCTTCAATTACATTCGGCGGCTCACCAGTCCACTGTGTGTGAATGATTACCTGCACATCGCTGATGTCCGGTAGCGCATCCAGCGGCACGCGTTGCAGGCACCAGATGCCTGCGATGACCAGCAGAAGAGCCCCCGTGAACACAAGGAAGGGATTGCGTGCGCACCACGCGATGATGCGTGAAATCATCACATGCCTCCCGTGGCCGAAACGCTCAATTGCTTCGTGGCCACTGTCTGGCTGTCGCGTTGTACGGTCACGGTCACTTGCCACGTGCCGCCGGTCGAGAGTTGCAGTGAGCCTTCATACAAGCCGTTGCCTTTGTCCGTGAGATTGGCTACGCGGCGCTCAGCCGCCATTCCCATGGCTGGCATTGCCTGCATAAAGAACGTTGCAGTCACCTGCGCGCCCGCAATCGGCTTTCGGTCGGAACCAACTAAGTTCACGCGCACAGTATTTGCGCCTTGGCGGGGTGGGGATGGCTCGGTGCTGAAGTCGATCTCCATTTGCACAGCAGGCGCTGCTGCGGTGGGCGGTTGTGCAGCGGACGGCGCAAAGCCGCCCATTGCCGCCTGAAGTTGAGCTTCCGAGTCCACAAGAAAGTTGGCAGAGCTGACGACTTTTTCCCCAGTCTTCAACCCACTCAGCACGACGACTGAATCGTCGAGCTGCGGCCCGGTTTCAATCGTGCGCGGCTCAAGATTACCGTTCCCATGATCGACAAACGCAATGGTCCGAGTGCCTGTTGGCAGAATCGCGGAAGCGGGTATCACCATCTGCCGACCCAGCCGTACCGAAATCGCAACATTCACGTACATCCCCGGCTTAAGAATCACTCCGGGATTGCTGAAGACAAGGCGTACACGCACTGTACGCGTTGCCATATCCACCTGCGGCAAAATCTGATCGATCCTACCGTTGAAGTGGCGTCCCGGATAGGCGTCCACTGTCACCTGCGCCTGGTCACCTAGTTTTAGGCGGCCAACGTCGTCTTGAAACACATTGGCGTAGACCCACACAGTGGAGAGATCGGCGATGGTGTACAGCTTGGTATCCGGTTGTACATACGCGTTTGGCAAGGCGCTACGCTCGATGATGTAGCCGGAAGCTGGTGAGTCAACGGGTATGTTGCGTTGTACCTTGCCGGTCTGCTCCAGGTCCGTAATCGTCTGCGCCGGGACGCCGAATTGCAGCAAGCGTTCCTCGGCAGCCTTTAGCAGCCAGCCGTCATCCTGCGTGCCCATACCGTGCGCGTCCTGCGAGAAGGCACCCTTGTTCTGGCGCGCCAGCAAATACTCCTGCTCACTACTCACAAGGTCCGGGCTATACACGGTGAAAAGCCGCTGTCCCTTGCGCACGTACTGGTAGGTCGCATTCGCCGAAACATCCTGAATCCAGCCGGAGACGCGGGTCTGCACATACGCGAGCCGCTCCTCATCGATGTTCACATTTCCGGGAACGCTCAGATTGTCGCTCACATCCTTCAGTTGCACCGTCGCCGTGGTGATTCCGATCTCCTGCATTCGCTGCGGCGACAATTGCAGCGACGCAAGGCTGGGCTCGGCATTCGACGCTCCGCCCGGAGCCGGTGTGGGCTGCGCGGTCATCTCCGGCCCCCGCGCCACCACCGGGTCCTGCGAATCAGCCTGTTTAGTGGGGCGAAAGCGAGGTATGAGCACATACACAAGAGCGGCAGCAAGCAAGACGCAAACGCCAACGGCAACTGCCAATGCAAATTGATAATTTTGTGTCTTCACGGTTTCACCTCCGTCGCGTGGGAGTCTGATTGATCGAGAGAAGCACCGGTGGCGAGTTCGAGATCCGCCAGTCGCGCGTCGAAATCGGCAACCGCCTGCAGCCAGGCGAGGTCGATGTCGATGACTGTCATCTGGCTGTCGAGCAGGTCGAGCAAGTCCGTCTTGTTGTTTTCATATGCAATCACGCTCGATTGGAGCGTGGCTTCGGCTTGGGGACGGAGCTGGTCGTGATACAGGTGCGCCAGTTTTTGCGCGGTCTCTGCTTCCACGAGTGCTTCCTGGATTTGCCCAAATGTGGCATTGCGCATTGCAGTTAGCTCAGCGTCCTGCTCGGTCGCCTGCACTGTGGCTTCCGCAATCTCCGCATCGTGCTTGCGGTGATTCAGCCAGGGCAGGTTCATGGAGCCCTCGATCATGTAGGCATTGCGCGCGAAAGCACCAGGCTGCTGGATCATGTATCCCGCTGAGATGGTGAAGTCGGGGACAAAAGCCTTGCTCGCAAGCGCCTGCTCTTTGTGGCTGCGTTCGGCGGCTTTCTCGGCGGCTTGCAGATCGGGGCGGGAGTGAAGGGCAAGATCGTCGAGACTCTGCGCTTCGGGCAGCGTGCCAACTACGCCATACTGGCCAGTCACACGGAGCGGCGCGTTGGGATCGCGCCCTAGCAGCGTGTTGAGGCGGGCCCGCGCCAGATCGGCGTCATGATCGAACCGGATCATGTGTTCCGCCAACCGCGTGAGCGCAACCTGCGCCTTCAGCATGTCCTGCTGCGGAACCTTTCCGGTGGTGTACTTGATACGCGCCTCTTCAATAGCCTGGCGTGCAATGGCCACATGCTGATCGTGAATCTGCATCTCGCCGTCGGCGAGCAATAGGTCATCAAAGGCCTTGTGCACGCGCACCTGAACGTCCAGGCGGACCTGCTCCAGATCGGCCTTTTCCTCGTCCACGCTAGACTCGGCTACATTGGTGCGCAGGTCACGCTTTCCTTGGCCCGGAAAAGTCTGGCTGATGCTGAACATGTTCTGGGCTTGGTTGTAGTTCCACGGCTGATTGAGCGGGACGCCCCAACCGCGGTACATCGCCATTGGATCGTCGAGCGCGCCAGCGACGGGCACGTGCGCTTCAGCGATGGCGACTCGCCGCGCGGCAACCGCAATCTCAGGATTCGCGGCAAGGGCGATCCGCTCCGCATCTTCAAGCGTGAGGGCTGACCCGGAAGCCTCTTCCTCGTGGTGCTCCCCGCTGTGTTCATCGATCAATGCGAAAAGACTCGCCAGGCCGTCGCTCCCCGTAGGCGCTTGTGCGCGGGCAGAAGCGGCGGACCCAACGACCGCCAGAACACAAAGTGCAGTAACAAGAGATTTCATTGCTCCCTCCATAGGAGATTCGGTGCACAGCCTGATCGTGCGTTCGTAAGCCGCATGGGCGTGCGAACGCACACGAAGGCCTAGATTCAACCTGCGAAAGAGGGAGTTTTAGATTCGGAGTGCGAATGCGCCGCCCGGCGGGAATTTCAGCGACGGCGTTTCAAGAGCATTCCCGTAACCGCCGCCTGGAGCGGCAGGCAATTCCAAACCGGCCTGACGCGCTACAACGGCCAGCTTCTGCCAATGTCCAACAGAGAACGGAGAGACCGGAGTAACAGCGGGGTTGTTCCCATGGACCCGGCAGCATGAACTGTCTGCACCCTTCACGGGCGAGTGACAGGTCTGCGCCATGGCGCGACAGCAATCGGGCTGGCTCGCGTGCCGCGTACCCAGCAGACAGGCCGACACCGGCATCGCGGCCCAGAAGGCCACAACCGCCAGCATCATCAATGCGCCTTTTCTGCTCCAATTCATGGTGTATAGATCTTGAGTCCTGACTGGAAGCATCCCGCGCCGGGGGTTCCGACAGCAGTGATTTAGATCACGTCCATTGAGCCTACGGACCGTAACTGCTCTCATGAACGTATCAGATTCCTTGAAGTCCGTGCCTGCCGAAAGCGTGCAAGTCTCCCATTTGCGACCGGTATGCCATGGTAGCGGCTGGGAGGCTGAACCTGGCTCAAAGAGTTGGCCGAAATGAATCCTGATAAACGCCCTAGGGGCCGGAAATGGAACGCTTCCTGGGTTGTCGGCAACTAGGAAACCAAACCACTGCTGAACAATAGAGTTTGGCTGCTAATTCGTGATTGAGAAGATCATTCAGGCCGCAGAGCCACGGAAACGTATTACCTTGCCGCCGCGCTGGTCCGTTCTAGGAAGTCCGCCCAGTCCTGCATCATCCGCGCGCGCGGTTCCAGGTAGAGGGCGTGATTGTAAGCGGCGGAAACTTCGTTACGCGGTGCGTGGGCAAGCTGCAACTCGATGTGGTCGTGGTTGTAGCCCTGCTCATGCAGAATCGTCGATGCCAGGCCACGGAAGCCATGGCCGGTCATGCGGCCTTTGTAACCCATCCGCTCCAATGCTTTCAGGATCGTCATGTTGGACATGGGCTTCTTGGAGTCTTGCTCGCCGGGGAAGACAAGCTCGCTGTTGCCAGAGATCGTCCGCAAAAGCTCAAGCACTTCGACGGCCTGGATTGACAGCGGAACAATGTGGGGTGTTTTCATCTTCATCCGGGTTGCGGGAATAGACCAGCGCCGAGCGTCGAAGTCGAACTCTTCCCAGCGAGCGCCGATCAGCTCGCTGGTGCGCACGAAAGTGAGAGCCATTAGCTTGATCGCTTGCCGGGTAAGCGGCCGGCCATCATAGAGCTCAATTGCGCGCAGCAGCGCCGGAAGCTCCTTGGCGTCTATACGGGCCATATTCGTCTTGGTTGTCGGCTTCAGGATGTCTGAGGGACGAATCTCGGCAGCAGGGTTGCGCTTGCTGTAACCGTGCGCAACGGCGTAGCGGAACACCATCCCCACGATCTGCAAAATCCGCTTCGCCATGTCTGAAGCTCCGCGCGCTTCGATGTCCTTGGCGAGCCGGACAAGCTCCATCGGCTCGACTTCTGCAATTGGCCTATCCCCCAGGACGGGGTAGACGTTCGCCTTGAGACGATTCCGCGTTGTTGCCGCATGGCGCGCGCTCTTGTTTCCCTTCCAGTGCTCTAACCATAACTCGGCAATCTTCTCGAAGGTGTGCTCCGTGGCAACCTTGACCGCTGACTTCTCAGCCATCCGCTCGGCCATCGGGTCGATGCCGTTGGCTAGTCTCTTCCGGGCTGCATCCCGGCGCTCGTGGGCGTCGGCCAGCGAAACTTCGGGGTATCGGCCCAGGGCCATCAACTTCTCGGCTCCGTCAAAGCGGTATTTCAATCGCCAGAGCTTTCCCCCGACTTGAGTGATGAGCAGATGCAACCCGCCACCATCGGAGAGCTTGTAGGGCCTTTCAGCGGGCTTGGAGCGCCGAATCTCAGTGTCTGTGAGTGCCATGGTGAATCACCCCCATAAATCGCCGAAATTCCGAAATACCCCCACTCTCAGAATTTCGTACCCCCAGAAATACCCCCACCAGGAGTTGGCTTCAATGATGCGCCATTGGACGCAAAAAGACAATAACCGCTTGTAATTCAGAAATTTTGTGCACTGCTTAGGATGTATTTGGATGTCTTGGAATTAAGAAATGGTAGGCACGACTGGATTCGAACCAGCGACCTCTTCCGTGTCAAGGAAGCGCTCTAACCAACTGAGCTACGCGCCTACAGTGCGACACCAGTAAGTCTAGCAGGATCGCAACGGCGCGAAAAGGCGCAGACCGCACCGCCGCCCCCGCCCTTGCGGTCAAGTTCGACGCAAAGATGGGGAGCGCGCGGGCAGCGGGCAGAGCTTATCCGTGGCGGATGAACGAGCCGTTGTGCAACTCGGCCATCGCCTGCCGCAGCTCTTCCTGCGTGTTCATGACGATGGGGCCGTACCACGCCACCGGCTCCTCGAGCGGCTTGCCCGAGACGAGCAGAAAACGAATGCCCTCGGGGCCGGCCTGAACCACGATCTCGTCGCCGCGGTCGAAGAGGACGAGCGAATGGTTCTTTGCATCGTAGACCGGCTGGGCGTTCGGATCGACGGCTGATTCCGTGAGGACGGCCTGCGGCTGGGAGGCGTCGCGAAAGGTTCCCGAGCCGGCGAAGACGTAGGCGAACGCGTTGCGCGTGGTCTCCACCTGGATGCGCTTGCGCTTGAAGGGCGGGACGGAGATGTCGACGTAGCGCGCGTCCACTGAGTATTGCCCGGCAGCCACGCCCTCGACGGGGCCGGTCTTGCCCCAGAACTCGCCGCAGATGATGCGCGCGCGTGTGCCGTCATCCTCGGTGACCTCGGGGATGGCGTTGGACGGGATGTCCTGGTAGCGCGGATCGGTCATCTTGAGCGATGCGGGCAAATTGGCCCAGAGCTGAAAGCCGTGCATGCGGCCGCGCTCGTCGCCCTTGGGCATTTCCTGGTGAAGGATGCCGCTGCCAGCGGTCATCCACTGCACGTCGCCTGCGGTCATACGGCCCTTGTTGCCAAGCGAGTCACCGTGCTGCACTTCGCCGGCGAGCACGTAGGTGATGGTTTCGATGCCGCGGTGGGGGTGCCAGGGGAAGCCGGCCAGGTAGTCGGCGGGGTTCTCGTTGCGGAAGTCGTCGAGCAGCAGGAAAGGATCGAATTCGGCGGTTTTGCCGAAGCCGAAGGCGCGCTGGAGCTTGACGCCCGCTCCCTCGATGGTGGGCTTGGTTTGGTAGATCTCTTTCACGGGACGAAGGGACATGGTGGACCTCCAGGGGGCGTACATCTATTCGATGCAGGAGTGGAATATTCGTTGCAACAGGTAAATTCAGGGAACGGAGATCGGGGCGCCGGAGCAGAGCGAAAAGTTGTGACCTGCGGGTGGAGGATTTCTCGCGCTGCGGCACAGGGGAAAAACGTCGAATCCGGAGCTCGCGGAAAAATGCACCTGCAGGTGGAGCAATGGAGAGGATCTATGACCTGCAGATCGTGAGAATGGATGAATTCTTACGGAATTTCGATGACGCGAAGTATTTTGCGTGCCGGTTCGACCGACCCTCCGGGGCTGCCCTGGGCTATTCTCGGCGCTCCCTCCGGGAGCGAGCGGTAACCCGCGCAGACTCCTTCCCCGCCCTAACGAAGTTAGGACGGGGCACCCCGAGATGCTTGTTCTGGGAGGTCAGGCGGCCTTGATGAACTCGACGTCGAGGGTGATGGCGACGTCATTGCCGACGAGAACGCCGCCGGTTTCGAGCGCCGTATTCCAAGTGAGCCCGAAGTCCTTGCGATTGATTTTGGTAGTGGCGGAGAGGCCGATGCGCAGGTTGCCCCAGGGATCCCTGTTGGGCGGAGTTGGACCTTCAACGGCGAAGGTGACTGCCTTGGTGACGCCATGGAGAGTCAGATCGCCGGTTACGGCCAGTTCGCCCTTAGCGACGTTTTTGACGGCGGTGGATTTGAAGGTCATCACGGGAAACTTTTCGACATCGAAGAAGTCGGCGCTCTTCAGGTGGCCATCGCGCTGCGGTTCCTGGGTGTTAACGGTGGTGACGTCGATGGAGGCCTCGACGCTGGATTGAGTGACGTCCTTCTCGTTGAGGTGCAGGACGCCGGAGAGGCCGCTGAACTTGCCTTTCACGTTGGAGATCATCATGTGCTTGACCTTGAACTCGGCCGCGGAGTGGGCGGGATCGATGTTCCAGGTGGTGGTGGCGGTGGCAGAGGTCATAGTGGGTTGCTCCTTTCCTTTCTTTGGATGCGGGAGGGAGATATTCGTTGCAACAAGTAAATTCAGGGATCAGAGAACAGGGATCAGGGGCGATGCGGGCGGGATTTGGCGACGGCATCCATTTGGGCAGTCTCCCCGGGGCATTTGAACGCGCTGATTCTTATGGCTGTAGCCGTTACATCTCCTCGAACTCCAGTTCGCCGCTCTCTTCGTCTTTTGTCCGAGGCGGCTTGCGCATCTCGGCCGGAACGGGCGGCAATTCGTCAGCTTGGAAAAGATCGCCCTGGATCACTTCGTTAAGGAGTTTGGCCTGCTCGGGATAACTCTCCACAGTCGCTTCCAAGACCCAGAGCAATTCCAGCAGTTCGGTTGTAAACTGGGCGCTCCAACGCTCGGGGCGAATGTCGTTGAGCGGAGACCCGCCTTTGCCAGCGCCGCCCCTCATTCTGTACTTCAGCCACGATTGCGCGACCTTGAGACCGGAGACCTCAAATTCGTAGACCTCTTTCCTAACTGGAGAGAATTCTCCCTCACCAACCGATAGCGTCTGGGTTACATCGTTGTAAGAGAAGGACTCAGGGTAATGGTCGGCATCTCCGGGTATGGCCTTGGTGCATTTCGTCTTCCCGGGTGGGATTGTTCCACGATGTTTCCCTTTGGGCACGAAGCGCTCGCCATAGGTGTGCAACCAAAGCAGGCGTGCGCCCGAGGCACGCACTCTCTCAAAAAGCGTGGAGTTCTTTGTAATGGGCACGCGCAACTCCCGCGTTTCCAGTTCCTTTGAAAAACGCGATGTGAAAGACGGCTGCGCCAGCGCACCATAAATATAGGCTAGGAACTCCTCTGGGGACACCGCGTGCGAGTATTCCTTGCCAAGCATTTCGAGCAGACCCGGTAGGACGTTAGCCTCTGCGGCGTCTGCCAGACGATAGAGTGGGACCGTGTCTTTTTGTCCACGACCTGAGAAATGATGTCGGTCGGGAATCATCGCACAAGCTGTAAATGCAGGACCTTGCCCAAGCGGAAGATTGATGAGAGTTGTCAGATACACTTGCCGCTCGCCGTGAGCGCGCCACAATACGGGACGAAGGTAATCGCCTAGGCGACTATCTGCGAAAATCCATTGGCGGTCGAATGAACGATATGCGTAGCGTTCGATCCGCGGAGAAGCAGCATTGTCAGGCAACTGATCGATAGGCTTGGCAGTTTTGTCTGTGCCGGGTAGAGGCGGGCATTTCGAGTGGACCTTCCGATCACGTGTTTCCTTGAATGCGGCCCGCATATCCTTCGATGCAAGCAGCGCCTTCCACCGTGCCCGAAGCGTTTCGGTATCTGAGCAGATTGGCCATGTCCGCTTGAATTCCGCTCCCGAATGTTGCCACGGCATGAGGTCTATTAGGAGCGGCCATCCAAAATAAACCCCCTTCCCAGCCGGACGGAACGGTGCCTTCCATTCCTCAGGGCAGTCTTGCCACTTCACGTCCGAAAAATCTTGGATTGCATCGAGTGCATCAAATTTGGCCTCTCGTTTTCCGTCAATCTGGGCGTAATGAACCTTCGCGGCCTTATCTTTCTTAACCTTCTTCGAGCGGACCGCTACAGCGATGGCGACGGGCGTCTGTATGGCAAAGACGTTCTCGCTCTGGCGCGTTCCTCGCCCCTCGCCTCCGAGGTCAAGAATCCAGACCTCATCGCACAAGCGGCGGATGTGTTCGCGCATCCCACAAAAGGCATCGCCATCCAGATAGCTCGATGCACTGATGAAGCTGACAATACCTGAACCCGCTGATGTTTCACTCTCGAAAACCTTCCAAAGCGCCCAGCGCCAGAAGTAGACATAGAGGTTATAGAGGTTCTTAAGATGCACGCCATGCCCGGCGGCGATCGCCGGGTCGAGAAAAGCGCGCAGGATGGCGTCTTCGCCGCTCTCTGTATCGCCCCAGCGCACCCATCCGCCAGCGCTGGCCTTGTTTTTTGTGGTTGCGGCCTCATGACGGTCATAAGGCGGGTTGCCTAAGCAAACAATCACCGGCACCTTGCTTTTCACCTTGAGCGCTTTGGCATGTTGATCGGCAATCGGGCGCAGAAAGAGAGGAAGTTGCGGCGGTTCGGCGTGAGGGCTTTCAAGGGTGTCGGTCAGGTATACGTGTGAGCCGTCCTTCGGCAATTGCGCTCCACGGTCTCGCAATGCCCTGCTGACCCGCAATTCGGCAACAGCATAGGGGCCGACCATCACTTCAAAGCCGTACAGGTTGTTTGCCAGCGCTGTTGCTTCGCCGGAGACTGCGCCGTGACCTTGCTGCGATTCGATCCGGCGGAGCGCATGTTCGATCACGCCGAGCAGATAGGTCCCGGTGCCAACTGCCGGATCAAGGGTGACCACGTTAGGATCAGCAAATCCCAACGAATATCCCAAGCGGTTAGAAAGAAGGTCATCAATCAGACGGACCTGGCACCGAACAACCTGGACCGGGGTATAGTAGGCCCCTGCGTCCTTGCGGAGTTCGGGATCATAGGCAGCAAGAAAGTCCTCGTAGAAATAGAGCCACGGGTCTTCCGCCCCTGCCAAGGTTGCGGACGGGACAACGCCAATGACGCGCAACAGCAAGTCTAGCGAGGCGGTCAACTCGCTCCGCGCACCGGGATCGGTGAGCACTTGCAGGGCGCGAGACAGCAGGTTGTGTTGCGCTTCGAGAGTCTTTTCCGCACTGTCAAGGTTAAGTGGGTTGGCCCCATCGCTCCGCGCCAGCAAGAGGGCAAACGTCACAGTCTGCGCGTATGAGTCGGCAAATCTCTCGTCCGAAGCGTCTGGAAAGAGAAGCTGTCGCCAGTCTTTGGCAAGCTGGACGAGGGGGGAATTCTTGTCTTTCAGTGCATCCAGAACATCATCGCGCAGCATTCGGCAGAGCGGAGCAAGCAAGGCCGCCAATTTCTTAAGATCAATCTTTCCCTTACGATCCGTGGGAATGAAAGGCTGCCACTCAAGAAACTTGCGCAGAAGGCTTTCGATTGCAACCGCGTCTTCAGGGGTGACGGCCTTCGTTCCCTGGGTGGAAATGTCTCCCGAAAGGCGGACTACTTCTCCAACCCGTTCGCCATCCCTGTATAGAGCCCAGTCGTTGCCATCGGAGTAAAGGATGTTAGGAATGGCCGAGAAACGCTTGAACTGATCGCGGTTGTGCCCTTTGAAGCGTGTTGGGGTCACGCCAACGCCGGGCGCTTTGAGTTCGACGTATCCGGTTAGGAGTTTATTCCGATGGACTGCATAATCCGGGCGTCCTAACCTTCCGGGCAGCAGTGTTTCTCCGGTGCATACAATGTTCCAGCCCAGTGAAGATGCAATACCACCGATCAGGTTCTCAAAAGGCCCGCGCAGCTGGTCCTCTGGTTCCCCAACAATGAACTGCGCCATCTTGGTGGTGACACTGGCGGCGAAGTGCTGTAACGCTTGAAAAAACAGAGGTGGCTTGCTCATGGGCGCTTCTCAGTAAGCAAGGATAGCGCAGGGATGAGGGCTTGCCGGAGAGGATTCGGAGGATGGTCACTGGGTAGTCACCCGGCGCGGTTTCGCCGCGTACTTTATTTCTCGAGGGATGGGTGAGCGGGGATTCGTGGGGCTGAAGCCCCACGCTCCCTCCGCCGTGATCCGCCGGTTCCACATAGGCCCAGCAGGTCACGGCCTTATGCTCATCTACAGACCCTTCCGTGAGCGATTTCGCCCAAACCGTGAAGCAGCAAGCCGACATCGTGAAGGTGATCGAGGGGTACATCCGGCTGCGCAAGGCGGGAGCGCAGCGGTTCACCGGCCTGTGCCCGTTCCACAAAGAGAAGACTCCGAGCTTCAGCGTGCATGCCGGGCAGCAGTTCTATTACTGCTTTGGCTGCCGCGAGTCCGGGGACGTGTTCAAGTTCGTGGAAAAGATGGAGAACGTGGGCTTTCCTGAAGCGGTACGGATCGTGGCACAGAAGTGCGGTATTCCGTTGCCGAAAAGGGAGTTCTCATCGCCGGAGCAGGCGGCCGAGGCGCGGCTGCGGACCAAATTGCTGGAGCTGCACGAGACCGCAGCGGCGTGGTTCGAGGAGCAGCTGCGCTCGCCCGGCGGTGCGCTGGCGCGAGAGTACCTGGCGGGCCGCGGGCTCACGGATGAGGGAATCAAGAAGTTCCGGATCGGGTACGCGCCGGACAGCTATAACGCGCTGCGCGACCGGCTGAGCGGGATGGCGGATGAGGCGACGCTGCGCGCGAGCGGGCTGTTCAGCTCGAAGGAACAAGGTGACGGGGGTCAGGGACCCATCTACGACCGGTTCCGCAAGCGGGTGATGTTTCCCATCTGCAACGAGGGTGGGCGGGTGATCGCGTTTACGGCGCGCACCTTGGAAACGGGCGGGAAGGCTGGAGCCAAGTACATCAATTCGCCGGAGACGCCGCTTTATACGAAGGGACAGGTGCTGTTCAACCTGGACAAGGCAAAGCCGGCGATTCGCGCACTGGAGTTTGCCCTGCTGGTGGAGGGCCAGATGGACTGCATCAGCGTGTTTCTGGCCGGGATACAGAACGTGATTGCGACCAGCGGGACGGCGTTCACGGAGCCGCAGGTGGCGATTTTGAAGCGACACACCCAGAATGTCGTGGTGAGCTTCGACCCGGATATTGCTGGAGCAAATGCCACCGAGAAGACCCTGGCCCTTCTCATCGAGGAAGGCTTCAAGGTGAAGATTGTTAATCGGTCCTTTAGGGACAGCGGCATGGACCCTGATCGATTTGTTCGTGAGATGGGTGAAGCGGAATTTCGGACGGCCATCAATATTCAAGACCGGGGAGCAAATAGTCGCAAGGTGAGGACCGATGACGAATTGCGTCAGGCGATCCGCGGCGCTCAATGGTACGACGATTACATGATTGAACGTGCCAAGCAGCTCTTTCCCGGTAACAGTACCGATCAGAAGGTGAAGGCCATGAACTTCCTGCTGCCGCACATCCGGCGCATGCCGGAGACTCTGGCGCGAGAGCAGTTTGCCGCGGACGCGGCGCAGAAGCTGGGGATCGGGTCGGCGGTGCTGCGCGAGGAGCTGCGGCAGGCGGCGCTGAGGCGGCGGGAGCGGGTGGAGGAGCGGGCGGCGAAGTTGACCGAGGTGGAGCGGGTGCTGCTGCGGGCGCTGGCCGTGACCGATCCAGAGGGTGCGGAGGCGCGGCTGCTGGCGGCTGAGGCTCTAGAGAAAGAGCCGCGCTGGTTCGAGCATTTGGGGGCGTTCGGGGCGCTTCAATCGCTGGCCGGCCGTGGGGCCAAAGACCCAATGGACGCGGTGGAAGAGCCGGGGCAGCGTGGGCTGCTGGCGGAGGCGCTGCTGGGCGAGAGCCGGCCGCCGCAAGCAAACGAGGTGGAGAGCGCGGTGCAGGAGGTTCAGGAGCGCTCCATCGAAGGCAGGTTGCGGGAGCTGCGGGCGCAGATTGCCGAGGCCGAGCGCGAGGGCGACGATGCGGGGCTGGCTCTGCTGACGCAGCAAAAGCTGGAAATGGACCGGGCGCTGCGGCTGTTGCATGGCCGAAAGCCGGCCGAAAGGTAGGGGTTGGCGAGGCGTTTATCGGCCTTCCCGGCGGGTTGATTCGTGCGTCGAACGGACCTTTCCGGGCGTCTAATGAAGTGGATAGGGAGCAGGATCGGGCGGCTGCAAACACGCAGGAAACGGTCCGCGGCCGTTGAGAGGGGCTGGTTTTCAGCAGAATTTGTGCTGGCGCCGGCAAGTGCAAGTGTGGTAATCTATTGATCTCTGTGAGGATGCGCGCCCCTTTGCCCCACACATGAGCTGCGGCTCGCGGGCGACCCAGGAGAAACCTGAAGCGCTGCCATCCTGTTCCGAGTCAAGCTACAACCGCCGATGCGGGCTTGCGGAAGTGTACGCAAGCGAGGATTTCCTCTGGGAAGTCTTCTTTTCGCGCGTCCGGGACTGGACACGGCGCGGAGTTCGCGACAGGCGCGGATGGATGGGCGCCCGGACGCAGCCTGAAGCTGCCCGGTTCCCGTGACGCGGGGGCCTAGGATTCAGCCGGGCAGGATGATACCTGCCGAAGGAAGAGAGTAGGGATATTTTGGCAATCAACGACAAGTTCGAAGAGGAAGTGCACGGCCTGATCGAGACCGGTAAGGAAAAGGGCTATCTGACGTACGGCGAAGTGAACGACGCGCTGCCGGATGAGATCTCCTCGCCGGACGACCTGGACGATTTGATCACGACCATCGGCACGCAGGGCATCGACCTGCTGGACACTCCCAAGTTCCCCGGCGACAAGGAATTCGAGCTCGAGGAGGGAGAAGACGTCGAGCTGGATCTGACGCCGGGAACACTGGAGAAGACCAACGACCCTGTGCGCATGTACCTGCGCGAGATGGGAACCGTGCCGCTGCTGACGCGCGAAGGCGAAGTGGAGATCGCCAAGCGCATCGAGCGGGGCCAGATGCGCGTGCTGAAGGCGATTTCGCGCTCGCCTATCGTGATCCGCGAGGTGGCGGCGCTGGGCGAGGACCTGAAGCGCGGCGTGCGCAACGTAAAAGAGGTGGTGGTCTTCGACGAGGAGGAGCTCACCGAAGAGGTAGTGCAGGCGCGCGTGAAGGCGACGGTAGCGCGTACTGACGCGCTGGTGAAGCACCAGAAGAAGCTCGCGCAACTGGAAGAGAAGCAGGCGGGGATCTCGCCGGGCAGCAAGGCCAAGGTAAAGGAGGCGCGGAGGCTGCGCTGGGCGATCGGCCGCGAAAAGGTGTACATCTCGCGCATTGTGCGCGAGCTGAAGTACACGGCCCTGGAGCGCAAGCGCCTGCTGGACAAGGTCAACAAGACCGTGGACACCATGCGCACGCTGGAGCGGCAGATTCGCTCGCTGGAGCAGAAGCACGAGGCCTCGAAGAGCGAGGAGTTGAAGAAGGAGTACCGTCGCCAGCAGAAGAACTGCCGGACGGATCTGGAGAAGATCGAAGCCGATGCGGGCGTGTTGATCGCCGAACTGAAGCGCACGCAGCGGGAGATGATCCAGGGCGACATGGACGCCGAGCAGGCCAAGCGCGAGCTGATCGAGGCCAACCTGCGGCTGGTGGTGTCGATCGCCAAGAAGTACACCAATCGCGGGCTGCAGTTCCTCGACTTGATTCAGGAGGGCAACATCGGCCTGATGAAGGCGGTGGACAAGTTCGAGTACCGGCGCGGCTACAAGTTCTCGACCTACGCGACATGGTGGATCCGGCAGGCGATCACGCGCGCCATCGCGGACCAGGCGCGTACCATCCGCATTCCGGTGCACATGATCGAGACCATCAACAAGCTCATTCGGACCAGCCGACAGTTAGTGCAGGAGCTGGGCCGAGAGCCTTCGAGCGAGGAGATCGCACGGCGCATGGACATTCCGGTGGCCAAGGTGCGCAAGGTACTGAAGATCGCGCAGGAGCCCATCTCGCTGGAGACGCCTATCGGTGAAGAAGAAGACTCGCACCTGGGCGACTTCATCGAGGATCGCCAGGCAGTGTCGCCTTCGGAGGCGGTGATCGGAGTGAACCTGAAGGAGTACACGGGGCAGGTGTTGCGCACGCTGACGCCGCGCGAAGAGCGGGTGATCAAGATGCGCTTCGGGTTGGAAGACGGCTCGGAGCACACGCTGGAAGAGGTTGGCCAGAGCTTCCAGGTGACGCGCGAGCGCATCCGGCAGATCGAAGCCAAGGCGCTGAGGAAGCTGAGGCATCCGAGCCGGAGCCGCAAGCTGAAGGCGTTTGTGGAAGGCGTGAAGGAGATGTAACGGTTCGGCTGAAAGTGAGCCGCAAGGGCCGCAGCCAGTGGAAGGGGCTGCGGCCTTTTTGCGTGCGTGCCCGGCCAAGGACGAATCTGTTCGTGAAAGGCATCACCCGCCGGCAATTCGGCAAGACAGCCGGCGATGAAGTTGTACCAAGGACGCTACAAGCCGAATCGGGCGAGTTCGGTTTGCGCGCGGTCCAGGTCTTCCGGGACGCCGATATCGAGGAAGTATCCGTCGACGGTGTAGGTGGCGGGAGCGAGGCGGCCGATCTCCGGAGCGAAGAAATCCTTTTCGATGGAGAACCGCTCCCGTAGCGAACGCGGCCACTCGAGATTCCGATTGAGAACATATGCGCCCGCGCTGATCCACCCGGGACCGGAACGGCCTTTCTCTTCGAATGCCACAATGCGATTGTTCTCGACGGCGACACCGCCATAGCGCGCAACGTCGTGCTGGTGGACGACGGCGATGGTCGTTGCAGCCCGTTGCTCGGAGTGGAAACGCATCATATCGGCGTAGTCCGCATCAAGGAACGTGTCGCCGTTGAGCGCGAGCACGGAATCTTCTTGGGCTTCGGCGAGCGCCAGGCGAATCGCTCCACCCGTGCCGAGCGGAGTATTTTCCACCACGTAGTCCACGCGCAACCCGCGAAAGGATGCGCCAAAGTGATCCTGGATGACCGTGTGCAGATGGCCCACCGAGAGGAGGGCGCGCGCGCAGCCGGCGCCGCGCAACTGGGCGAGCAGGATTTCGAGGAAGGGCCGGCCTGCGACGGGCGCCATGGACTTGGGTACACCTTCAAGACGCGAGGCCAGCCGCGTGCCCATCCCGCCGGCGAGGACGATGGCTTCCATTGGGATTCAGTCCTTTGCCGCGGCGGCAGCGGCCGCCCCGGCATGGCCCAGGGCAAAGTAGCGGCGCTCCACAATCATGCAGAAGATGTGTTCGAGAGCCAGGTGGGCCTGCTGGATGTACATGGTGACATCCGAGGGGATGCGCAGGCAGTAGTCGCAAAGCGGCGGCATCTTGCCGCCCGTTCTTCCCGTCAACCCGATGGTGGCGATGCCCATGGCGCGGCTCAACTCGAGCGCCCGCAAAATGTTGGGAGAGTTGCCCGAGGTGGAGATTCCCAGGAAGACGTCGCCCGGCTGCCCGATCGCCTCAATCTGGCGCACAAAGACGCGCTCAAAGCCATAATCGTTGCCAATCGCCGTGAGGATGGAGGAATCGGTAGTGAGCGCCACGGCGCGCATGGCCGGGCGATCCTCGACAAGGCGGCTGACAAACTCCGCCACCAGATGCTGCGCGTCGGCTGCGCTGCCGCCGTTGCCGGCTACCATCAGCTTGTGGCCCGACTGCAGCGCCTCTGCCGTGGCTTTCGCGGCTGCGGTCAGCGTGGCGTGCAACGCCGTGTCGCGCGCTACGGCCTCAATGACGCTCAGCCCTTCAAGCAACTTATCCCGCACCAGATTGCTCATGGCACTCTCCACACTGGAACGCCGCCGCGCGTAAAGTGGCAGGCAAAGTCCTTGCCGCGGGAGCGGCATGGCCCCTCGCCGCAAGGTTCATCGTAAACCAGAATGCGGGCAGTTTAACCGCGGAAGGCACAAGGAGAACCACGAAGGTGGCGCGTAAAGACCGCCATGTTGCGGCCGCAGGCCGGGCTGCCGGCTTGCACAACTCCGCGGCCGGCGCACGGGTTCACCGGCCGAATTCTTTGACAAAGAAGCTGGCCATGATGTGGTTGGCCTCGATCGCTTCAGGCAATTCCGGGTGATACCAGAAGCCGTGAGGGAGGGCGTCGAAGACTACCAGACGCGCGTCAACGCCGGCGCGCAGAAAGGCGCGGTGCAGGTTCACCGTGCCGCTGAGCAGCAGGTCGCGTTCGCTGGTGACGAAGAGCGTAGGCGGCAGGCCGCGCAGGTCGGTATAGATGGGCGAGAGAACCGGATCGGCAGGATTGGTGCTGCCCACATACTCGTCGGGCACCTGCGGGCCGGACCTCGGCGGATCAAGATGGCCCGAGAGGCCAGATAGCGTGTACATCGCCTCAGAGTCTCCAAGGCGCGCAAAATCTCCCGTGCCGCTGAAGATTCCGAGTGCGGCCGGCATGGGCAGGCCCAGTTGCTTGAGCTTGACGGCCACCTGGCCGGTGAGGATGGCCCCAGCCGAGGTGCCATAGATGGCGATGTGCCGCGGGCTGTATGTCTTCAAGAGTTCCCTGTAGACCGCGACGGCGTCATCGATCGCGGCGGGGAAGGGATGCTCTGGCATAAGGCGATATAGAACGGCAACTACCTTGATTCCGGTGTAGCTGGCGATGGGAATCGACTCCTGGTAGGAGCCGGAGTCGGCATTGAATCCGCCACCGTGCAGGTCCATGAGGACTTTGTTGCGGTTTTCAGCAGGCATGCCGTCGGGAGTGACGATGCGCACCGGAACTCCGGCGATTTTACTTTCGACAATCTGATTGGGACAGATCTTCGTCCAGGCGGCGCGGCCGGCGGCAGTGTAGGTTTCGAGGTGGGCGCGGCGCTCAGCCAGTGACTCCGGGGGCGCCTGGTCGGGCGCAGGGCTGGCCAGCATCTTTTGCGCCTCGAGGCTGATGGTCGTTGGAATGGGAACGACGCGGGTAATATGCGCCGTTCCCTGGGCGTCAATATAGCTGGTATCGCTGTTGGGCGCCTGGGCAGCGGTGGTGGGCGCGGGTTGCTGCGCGGCCAGAATAGCCGAAGCCAGCAGGACAAAGACAGCGGCAAGACGAGACGCGGGATGCATGGCGAGGTTCCTCAGAATGAGATCTGCTCAATAGACACGCATTCTGCCACAGCGGGGCGCAGGGCGTCCACAACGGGGCGGGAGGCATGACGCAAACGCCCCTGCACGACGAGCGGAGCAACTGCGTCCAGCGATGCTTTCGCAGACCGCGAACCTTCAGCAGAGTTTCCGGGAAGGATGCGACCGGCACAGGAGGACGCAATGTACGTTCTCCTGTGCCGGATGTTATTTACTGGTTCGCTTGTATTAGTGCGGTAGAACCAAAAGGCTGGCCTCCAGCAGCTTTTCCGTCAACCGGTCCAAGGCCAACGGGAATTTGTAAGAAACCGCCCGCACGCTCATGCCCAGCATCGTGGCAGCCTCGGCCTGGGTGTAGTCCTGAAGCACAACACGGCTCAACAACTCTCGATCCAGCGAGCCGAGCAGGCTCAGGCAGTTTTCGATGTCGAGGACGAAGATCAATGCATCCTCGAAGGTGCGGACCGGGCGGCTCGAAGCCCAACCCCGCGCGACCGGATCGCCCAGGATCGAAGGCGCCCTGCCGACCTGCATCGACGCATATAGGTAGCGCCGCAACAGGCTTTCGGTGTGTTTCCTGTAGAAGGCAAGGCTGGCTGGAGGTTTGGCCTGCGCCTCCGCCGGCCTTGCTTGAGGCCGAGGCGCGGGTTTTTGTTCCCATTTTCTCCGTTCGATTTGCCAGGCTGCCTGGGCAGTACTGGCTTCCCAAGGCATCGGCAACTGGAGCGCTGCGCTCATTGCGCACCTCCTGCTGCCTCAGCCACCGCCCACACTCTGGAGAGCTGCCTGCGGCTCGGCCGTCCGCGCCGCTTGCGGCTCTCCGGTGATGGAAAGTCTCTCAGTTTTGTCTCACATTTCCTGCAATACACACTCCCTTGGGCCTGGGTACGGTACCAAAGACAACCACACCCCTCGCAAATTTTCAATTGCACGCGCACTTCCATGACTGATTCTCCATATTTGTTTCCTCTCCCGGCGGAATTTTGTGGTGATGGTTATTCGCCGGGGTGAAGAGAACCAGGCTAGACAACTCAGGTTTCTCCTGTCCTGATGGGGGATTGCCGCCTGTGCTCTCTTGTTTTCTGTCATGACCATAGGCGCGCAGATCCTGGAATTTTCTCGACTGGCTCGCCGTCGGCGCCTTCATCGGGCGCCTCAGGATGGGAGTAGGAATAAACCGCCTCGATCGAATCTCGCCGGTTATTGTTCACTCGCCGCCGCAAGAGGCAGCAATTCGTCCCCGCCAAATCCGACGGTAACGAAATGCTTCCTGAAAAATTCCCACAAGTCAGTGCGTGATTTAGTAAACCCAATCTAGGGATATGCTTACTTTGCGTCAATGCTCCTCTGAGAGTTTCCGCTCCCCAGCTTTTCAATTCCGGCCAAGATGCTCAAAATGAAGGCCAACCAGCCCTGATAACTTTTCCAAGGGAAAGCAAAGAGGATTCGCTCCTATTGCCGGCGGCGAATTTTCCACAGATGAACTTCACGCAGATGCACGAGCGCCTCCGCCTGGAACTGCTGCGCAGAATACAGCGGGGGACGCTCAGCGTATCGCTATTGTCGCGGCAGACCGGATTTGGACAAGCACATCTGTCCAACTTTCTGCATAGCCGGCGCCAGCTTTCCCTCGAGGCCATGGATCGAATCCTGGCGGCGCAACGTTTGACGGTTGCCGATCTGTTGCCCTCCGCGCCTCGAGCGGTTGCCTGGCCGGAGGGAGAGGAGGGGAACGCCGTTCCGGTCGTCTCACACGCCGTGGCGCTCTTCGAACCGGTGATCCGGCCGTCCGCCGTCGAGACGATGCTGCACCTGCCGGCCGCTGTCCTTCGATCCGCGCACTCGCGCGCCTCGAACGCTCGCCGCGCCTGGGAGCGGTTTGTCGCCGTGCGCGTGCCGTCCGGCGATGCCCTGCCGATGGACCCGCTGGTGCTGCCTGAAGCGATCGCGCTGATCGACCGGCACTACAACTCGCTGCTGCCCTACCGCCCCAATCGGCCCAACCTTTACGCGGTTCGCCGCGGCTCGCACCTGTCGCTTCGCTATGCGGATTTTCTCTCCAGCCGCCTTGTGTTGCGCCCGTACGATATTGCCTTCCCTGTGGAGCTTATCGAAGTGGATCCGGGAGAATCGCCAAATGACCTGCTCGTGGGCAGAATCGTTCTGATCCTGAACGAGTTCTAGGCCCATGCGATAATCGGCCTAACTCTACGTAGCGAGTTTGACGATGAATCAGCCAATAGCCTGCATCATCATGCGGGGAACAATCTACGATTGGTACAGTATCCCGTTTCTCCTGGCCTATGGGGTCGTTATAGTCTCGGCCCTCTACTGGAGGTTCTTTGTCCAGTGGCTGCGCGGAATTCGCGGGCGCGATTGGACAGCGATCTCCGCCGTCATCGACGTCGTCAGCGTCGTACCGCAAACGATGCAGACCCGCTACGGAGAAAGTGTCGTCGGCTACCTTGCCACGCTCACTTACTTTTATCGCAATCCCGAACTGCAAATGGGCGAGTACAGTCGTATGTTCGACAAAGACGAAGAAGAAGACGCCCAAGCCTGGGCGGCGTCCTACAAGGGATGCACTGTCATGGTTCACGTGGACCCGCGTGACCCATCAAATTCCGTGTTGCGAAAGGAAGGGCTCTAAGAATTCGTTGAAAGGCTCTTTGCCTACCTCGTTCTGAAGGGTTCGGGCTTTAGCCCGTTTTTCGAAATCTCGCAAAATCAGCGGGACTTTAACCCCCGGGGGAATCGAACGCCTCCTCCAGCCCTGCCTCATGTTCCTTACTCAGGAAGTTCCTGGAATATCCTTCGTAAAGGGCACGGCTCGGCGTCATCCCACGGACTACGCGCCGCAGGCCAGATCGCGCTCGGCCTCGCGGAGGTTTTCCGGGCGGCCGAGGTCGCGCCAGTAGGAGCCATCGGCGCGAAAGGCGAGGATCGTTTCACCCTGGGCCGCGAGACGCAGATAAGCGGGGATGATAGAGAACGCGCCTTCCTCGGGCATCAGGGCGAAGATGCGCGGCGAGAGGACGTGGATGCCTGAGAAGGCGAGAGCCTGGAATTTCTGCGCCGGCGTGGCCCATTCAGGCTGCCCATCCTTGCCGGTGCGGCGGCCACAGAGCCGGCCCTGCTCATCGAAGAGGAGATAGCGCGAGGTCTCGCGCCGCTGAACGGCAAGAGTGGCCAGAGCGTTGTGTTCGGTGTGAAAACGCACCATGCGCCCGAGATCGATGGTGCTGAGAACATCGACGTTGTGAACGAGGAATGGCTCGTCCACGCTCTCGCAGTCCTCAAGAAAAAACCAGGCGGCTTTTTTGAGGCCGCCGCCGGTGTCGAGCAAGACGTCTTCACGCGAGATTTCAATGCGCATGCCGAAGTTGCGGTTGGCCTCGAGGGTTTCGACGATCTGCTCCGCGAAGTGATGCACATTCAGGATCGCTTCGCGCACGCCAAAGGCGCGCAATCGGCTGAGGGTGATTTCCAGCAGTGTGCGGCCGGCGACCGTGACCAGCGCCTTGGGGCGGTCATCGGTGAGCGGGCGCAGGCGGGCGCCCAGGCCGGCGGCGAGGATCATCGCCTTCATTTATTCGGCCTCCCCGATTTGCCTACAGCGTATTTCAAAAATGGTTGCGTCGATTTCCGTTGTCATCCCTCAGGGGCTAAAGCCCGCGTATTTTCCTGCATGTTGCGGCCCGGCTAAAGTCACCCCAGCGACGAAGACCTGTCGCTGGGGACCCCGGTATGCCGTGCCCTTGTTACAAAACCTGGCTCCGGCAATTTTTCAGCAAGCTCCAAAGCCGTGCCCTTTCACGAAACCGATTTTTGCCCAGGCTCCTGGACGAGTTCCCCTTACTTACCGAGTTTGTCAAGCTGGGTGTGGCAAACGATGACCTCCACGCCATTCGTGCCGCGCAGATATCGTGCCAACTGCTCCGCCAGATACACCGAGCGGTGCTGGCCGCCGGTGCAGCCGAAGGAAACCATCAGGTTGGAGAAGCCGCGCCGGCGATAGCTGGCTACGCTGGCATCGACCAGCGAAACGGCGTGGGAAAGAAACTGGTGCACGCTCTCCTGCCGGTCAAGGTAATCGATGACTGCCGCGTCCTGGCCGGTGAGAGCGCGGAACTGTTCTTCGCGGCCGGGATTGGGCAGGCTGCGCGCATCGAAGACGAATCCGCCGCCGTTGCCTGCTTCATCGAGAGGCATGGGGTGGTGGAAGGAGAAGCTGAAGATGCGCACGGTCAAGCCGGCGGCGGGTACAGCGCGGCTCTGCAATCTGTCAGACGACGAGATGCGCTCAAGCGCATCGAGCAGCGCAGGCAGGGCGACAGGTAGCTTGACGTGCTCGGCGAGCCAGCGCAGGTTCTTGAGCGCATAAGGAACGCTCTGCAAGAAGTGCGCCTTGCGCTCATAAAAGCCGCGAAAGCCATATGCGCCCAATGCCTGCAGGATGCGGACATAAACGAACGCGTAGTAGTGCTCTATGAAGGCTTCGCGCTTGAGGTCAATGAAGCCGGCGAGGCAGTCGAGATAGTCGTCGAGCAACTGCCGGCGCAGATCGGGCGGCAGATCGGCCTTGCCATCGTAAAGCAGAGACGCAATGTCGTACTGCAGGGCGCCCTTGCGGCCGCCCTGGTAGTCGAGGAACCAAGGCTCGCCGCTACGCAGCATGATGTTGCGGCTTTGAAAATCGCGGTAGAGAAAATAATCGCGATCGGCGCTGAGCAGGAACCTGGTCAAGCGCGTGAAATCGACCTCGAGCGCCTGCTCGTTGAAGGGGATGCCGGCGAGGCGGAGAAAGTAGTACTTGAAGTAGTTCAGATCCCAGGCGATGGACTGGCGGTCGAAGCTCGCGCGCGGATAGCAGACCTTGTAGTTCAGGTTGCGGCCCGCCTGGACCTGAAAACGCGGCAAAACGGCCACGACTTTGCGATAGGCTTCAACCACCTGCGGCGCGATGGTGTCGCCGGGGCGATTGGCGCTGAGAAATTCGAAAAGAGTGGTGTCGCCCAAGTCTTCTTCAAGGTAGGCGCCCTGGCTCAAATCCTCGGCATAAATCTCCGGCACCGGCAAGCCATGGCGGCGAAAATGCCGGGAAAACTCGAGAAAAGCGGCATTCTCTTCGCGCACGGAATAGAGAATGCCGATGGCGGTGAGCCCCGAGCCGGCAAGACGGACGATGACGCGTCCCGAGCCGCCGAGCTGGCCCTGCAGCGGCAGCACGCGCTCGGCCGGCACATGAAAATGCTGCTCGAAGAGCCGTTGGAGAACGTCCATGAAGGTCTTCCTTGGATGGATCAAGGTGCTTGGACAAAGATAGCCACGCGGGGGAAGCGGATGCAAGGCGGGCGCGCCGGTTTTCCAGCGTCACTCAGCTTCATGCCTGGAATCGACGCCATCGAAGCGCGTATATCGCGAGTCAAAGTGCATCATCACCGTGCCCGTGGGGCCGTTGCGCTGCTTGGCGATGATGATCTCAGACTTGGCTTTCTCTTCGGGCGAAATCTCCTCGTCGCGGTTGTAGTAGGACTCGCGATGGATGAAGGCGACCACGTCGGCATCCTGCTCGATGGAACCCGACTCGCGCAGATCGCTCAACATGGGGCGTTTGTCGTCGCTGCGGCGCTCGCTGGCGCGGGAGAGCTGCGACAGGGCCAGTACCGGAACCTGGAGCTCCTTGGCCATGGCCTTGAGGCCGCGCGAGATGGCGGAGACCTCCTGCGTGCGGTTCTCGTAGCCTTTGCGGCCCGCACCGGGCAGCGTGGCCGACATCAGTTGCAGGTAGTCGACCACGATGAGATCGAGGCCGCCGGCGTTCTGCTTGAGGCGGCGGGCCTTGGCGCGCATTTCCGCCAGCGTGGTGCTGGCCGAATCGTCGATGAAGATGCGCGCGTCGACAAGGAGGCCAAGCGCGGTTTGCAATTTCTCGTGCTCTTCGCGGCCCAGAAAGCCCTGCTGAAGCCTGCGCTGGTCCACTCCCGCCTGCGCGGCCAACATGCGGCGCAGGAGCGACTCCTTGTTCATCTCCAGGCTGAAGACGGCCACGACGGCGTGATGACGCACCGCCGCGTTCTGCGCGATGTTGATGGCCAGCGCGGTTTTGCCCATGGAAGGCCGCGCGGCGATGATGATGAGCTCGCCCTTCTGCAGTCCGCTCGTCATGCGGTCAAGATCCGTGAAGCACGTAGGCAGGCCGGTGACCTCGCGGCTCTGCTTGTAGAGGTTGTCGATGTTGCCGAAGGAGTCGCGGACGATGATGTCGATGGACTGCAGGCCCTGGGTGAGGCCGGCTTCGCTGACATCAAGCAGTTGCGATTCGGTTTCGTCGAGAACGCCGATGGCATCCTGGCTCTGGTCGGCGGCTTTGGCGATG
>Ga0187853_10000466_pt1 | contig 42903 bp, 27 predicted proteins | sample June2016WEW_6_10_2_FD_132417 | JGI IMG/M metagenome (GOLD analysis project Ga0187853, IMG submission 132417) | Peatland microbial communities from SPRUCE experiment site at the Marcell Experimental Forest, Minnesota, USA - June2016WEW_6_100 | ecosystem: Environmental > Terrestrial > Soil >... | reverse complement strand
GATTCGTTCGCTCGAGAAGTCCCACTCGGCATCCGCGTCAAAACCATTGGCCACAACGCCCGCCACTCCGCAATTCCGCGTGATGCAGGTTCCGTCTACGCCAACCGCAGCCCAGTCGGCGCAGTCGCAGATGCCCCAGCAGGCCCTCACGACGCCTGCTCAAACCTCTGCAGCGCGCACCATGGTCGCTTCTCCCGGCGCGTTCACCTATGAGCGCTTCCAGAACGTCCTCGACCGGCGCGCCGATCGCGGCATGCTGCTGGCGACGTTTCATCCGCCCTCGGCCATCCTGCGCGGCGTCGGCTTCTTCGACACCACGGTCGAAGCAGGCAAGCACTATTTGTATCGCGTCGAGATGATCACCGGCACGCCGAACCAGGGTGTATACCAGCAGAATGGCAAGCTCGCGTTTTATCCTGCCGGCACGGAATTCATTCCTGCCAGTGCTACTCCCGTTCCACCCGGCACGCGCTTCCCCATTGGACAGACAAGCAAGGAGATCGTAGCAGGCCAGATCACCGCTCCTCCCGCGCCCACCAATTTGAAGGTGGAAGAGGGAAGGGAGTGCATCTATCTCTCATGGGATCTCATTCCGAACTCCGAAGGATACACGGTCTCTCGCGCCGAAGCCGGCTCGAGCAGCTTTGTGTTGCTGACGTCGCAGCCGATCGTTCCCGCAGCGCAATTAGCCCAAGGGCGCCTCGGAATCTATTCGCCCACCGCAGCCCGCGCCGCTCTCCTGCAGCAGGCGATGAACACTTCACCAGCGCAGGTGGCCGGCCCCTCGAAACTCACCCCTGCGACTCCGCTCGTCACCAAGGGCGCCACCGTCAATACGGCGCGCATGGCCACTATGGGTCTGCCCAGCAGCGTTGCCAGTTCGGCCATCACCGCCCCGCGCGCGGAATCCCTGGCCACGGCCACGATGCCGCAGCAATTGAAAACGCAGGCCGACCGCGTGCAGCTCGCTCTCGCGCAACATCTCGTCCTGCCGAGCTACTACTACGTGGATGAGCCTCCCGATCTGCGCAAGTCTTACATTTATAAGGTGGCCTCGCGCGACCTGCTGGGGCAGGGAAACGAATCGTCGCCCAGCGACCCGCATCACGCGCATCACGTTCCTGCGCCGCCGTCTCGCGTGCGCAACGTCACCCAGCCGACGGACCGCGGGGTGGTCCGCCTAGCTTGGGATGCCGTCAGCGACCCGCTGGTCCAATCGCTGAACGTCCGCGTCGCTGAGGCCACTCTCGAGAATCCCGGCGCCAGCAGCGTGGTCGCCACTCTGCCGCCGAGCGCCGCGCAATATGACTTCACCACCAAGCAGGTCCGCCACCCGTTCCAGTTCTTCGTTACCGCCGTCGGCGTTACGCGTGACTCAACGCACGACGATGAGAGCAATCCTTCCGAACGGATCACGGCTGCCGCGCGAAAGTTGGAGCTTCCCGCGCCTCCCGTGGACATCACCGTTACCCCGCTGCAGTCCGTGGATCAACTGAACAACGACCCCAACCTGAAAGTCGTGGATGTGGTCATCAGTTGGCGCGTCAAAGAGAGCGACATCGACCTCGCCGGATTCCGCGTCCTGAAGTCCAGCTCTCCTGGAAATCCCGATGGACTGAAGCTTTTCGACCAGCACTTCCTCGCGGCGACGAACTTCGTTCAGGCCAATGCCAGCCTGTTCACGCGTTCGGTCGCGCAGCAAGTGATCGTTTCTCCGTCGCTAGCGGCATCCGCTGTGCAGCAGCCGTCCGCTATCTCCAAGGGCGGCGCCAAAGTCGTCGCGCCCAGTGCCGGTGGTCTGCGCTCTGCGCAGATGGTTACAGTGCCGCAAGCCGCGCAGTCTGCGGTGCAGACCGGCCAGATGTCCACGCAAGCGGCAGTCCCATCCGTGCCCGTGCCTGCAGGAGTCAAGGTGCGCAGCGTGCAGCCGTTCAACCTTCGTCCTGAGGTTACGGCGGCTCCGCGTGCCGAAATGGCCAAAGGCGTCGCGGCCTTGATTTCTCGCGAACTACCCCGTGAGCAGACCATCGGCACCGTGCTTGTGGACGAGTTTGCGGCTCAGTCGAGCGGCGTGATGCGTTTCAATCCGGCGACGCGCGCTACGCTGACGGGCAAATTCGGTTTCAGGACCGCCGTCTCGCCGATGCTTTACTTCAAGAACATAAGCGGCGTAGGCGCCGCAACCGTTCAGAAGCCGATCGCTGCTGCACCGCAAAGATTCTCGACAACTCCAATAGCCGCAGCCGCTCCCAAGACGCTGGCTGTGTCCGGCATCGGTTCCAACCAAAGTGCTTCGGCCACATCAACACAGACCCTCACGGGGGTCAGTGCGGGCCAAAATGCGTCCTCGTCCACATCAACACAGACCCTCTCGGGCGTCAGTGCCGGCCAAAATGCCTCGTCCACATCAACACAGATCGTCTCCGGCATCGGTTCCAATCAAAGCGCATCGGCCACACCGGGCATGCGCCAAGTGTCGCCGGGCGCCGCAAGAGTCTCTGCCGTTGCCGCTCGCGAGGCCATCCCCGCCAATTTCTTCAAGAAGCTGACCGTAGTCTCCATCGGCAACCGCTACGAGTTCGTGGACCACATTCCCATTAGTTCGAGAAACGTTCAGTACTACCGCATCGCCTCCTACGATCAGGGCTACGTGGAGTCCTCGTTTTCGAACAAGGTGCGTTTCACGCTGGCGTCTTATATCAAGCCCTACCCGCCGCGGCTGATTCATCTCGAACTGACCGACGATCGCCAGGTCAAGCTCACGTTCGCCGGGATCCCGGAGATCGATTTTGCGGGATTGAACGTCTATCGCACCGATACGCGAAACCCGTCCGCGCCTCGAGAGAAGCTGAACAGTTCGCCGCTGAGCTTCAACAGCGAGACCTTCGTGGATGAGACTCCGCTGACGGGCAAGCGTTCCTTCTATCTCGTCACCACGGTAAACACGGAGGGCCTGGAAAGCGATCCCTCCGATCTAATTGCCGTCGTCGTTCCCGCCGCGCCGGAGAGCCTCTCCGCGCAGAATCTGCAGGCCAGTTGGAACGCCACTGCCGGAGGTGTTCAGCTTGACTGGCAGCCGCCGGTGGCGGCTGGCGGAGCGGCGCGCACTGACATCATCGGATACGTAGTCTTCCGCGATCCTGGACCTGAAGGCGCTCCCGCGAAATCTTCAGAGACACCATGGGGCGTTGCCATCAGCTCTATGCTCACGACCACGCAATTCGTGGATACCTCGCTGACCACAGCCGGCACCTACACCTACCGCGTGGTGTCCTTTACCTCTGAGGAAGGCGGTCTGCCGCCAGCAGTGGTCGCGGTAAACGTGTCTGCCTCGCCGTCGCCGTAGCCCTCCTGAGGTAGGGGCCCTTCACCCGGTCGCCGGTTCCAGCCGGGTTGCGGAATTACGACGCCAACGACCCCTTCACCATCGGTGACCGCCACGACCCGTTGTTTGTGTCCCGGATGAGTTTGCGGGATGCGGACGGTGACACGACCACTTGGGGCCGTGCGTAGGGGGCCTGTGAGAATATCCTCTCTAGTCGGAAATCAAAACAGGCGTGATTGCCCCAATTGCCCCGTGCGGCAATGTCGTAAGCTGCTGATAATAAGACTTCTCAGACGGTGGGACATCAGATTCTGCGCCTGATATCCCACCCCTGCCACGGAAGGTTTGCCAATGGCCCACGGGGACGACGCCTGTCGCTTCGGAGGTTGGTCACCTCGACCGATGATTTGAGTAGATGCTGTTGTGGGACTCGGTCGGCGTTCGGCCACGTCGTCGCTCACTCTGCCTGAGATCCCATTCGTTCGTGCGAGGCTAACTTGCTGCTATACGGTAGATTGTGGACAAGCTTGGCGAGTTCGCGTAAGTCGGCGGGCCCCAGTTGACGGGTTTGGGAATCATGAATACAGTAGATTAGATGGATCGTGGCCAGCGTCATGCTGGACAGATGGCGCGTCCTTCTTATTACTCGCGACGGCTGGGAGGTCGTCCAATCGGTAGGACATCAGACTCTGGATCTGAGTATCCTGGTTCGAGTCCAGGCCTCCCAGCCAACCTCAGAAACAACAAGGCCAGTCGGGCCTCTCATCTCCGACTGGACGAGACAGGTGGGTCTTCGCAAGCCCACGTTGGTGAAGCGGCGTTCTGCGGGCGCACTCCCGGTCCCTTTGGGTGAAGGCCTTGATTACGACAACTATCGTTCGTAGAGACATGTGAAGACTTATCGCGGCCGAGTGTTCAACCGTGACCAACCCACTCGGTCTGCAGACTCGGCGGCCGCATTAAGGTTTGCATCACCACGCAATACTGTTCCGTTTTTTCTCACAATCCATGCAGTTGTTCCGGGGTGGCCTTAGGCGCATCGACATCAAAATGAAGATGAATACTCTCAAAGCCGACGGGCACGTCTTTTGATATGCCAAGGGTACCTCGGAGATCCAAGTCTCCCTCCACCGTGACCTCTTCAATGCGTTCGGTTGGTATGCCCATAGCCGCAGCCACCATCTGACAGGTGATCTGCGCGCAAGCCGCCAGAGCCCCAAGCAAAAAGTCACCGGAACAGGCGCCGGTACCGCCGCCTCCGACTCCCTTGTGGGCCTCGGCATGGTAGATGGCACGTCCGATGTCGACCGGATCAGCGAGCAGGAGCGGCAGCGCCAATCAAAGGAGCATATCGTCACCCCGAAGGCTCCTTCACCTTGAGCAATCGATCACCGGCGACGTTTTGGAGCGTCTGGACGATTCCTGACGGCCAACGGATTTCGATCTGCTTAGCGCTGAAGTCGGCACCGAGGCCGAAATGCACCGATCCATGGCTGGAAGAAGCGTAGCCCACGCTGGTGGTCATGTGGTTGTATTGCGCGCCTGCCGTCGTCACTACCTTGATGACCGCGCCTATCCCGTCCCGGTTGCTCTTTGTGCCTTCCAAGGCAATGTCCAGCCAGTGCCCGGAGCCCTCCGTGCGATTCATCCAGATCTCGGCTTCTCTTCCCAGCGCCGTGACCACGACGTCCATCCGGCCGTCGCCATCGAAGTCGCCGAAGGCGCATCCGCGATGTCGCGCAGGGGGAGAAGCATCCAGCCCTGCCTCGCCGGTCAGGGCTTGCCACTTCCCACTAGTGCCCAGGTTACGAAAGACCGTGTTGTACTGTTCGATCGCTATGCCGGGCCTCGGGACCCACTCGACATGCCCCCGGGAAACGAACAGGTCCTTCCATCCATCGTTATCAAAATCGTAGAGGCCTGGGCCGTATCCGGCCATGGACCCGCTCAATTGCCGCATCCCGCTCCGAAAGGTGACTTCCTCAAAACCGCGGCCGCTCATGTTTTGGAAAATCGGGAAGGTCTGATTATTGAGGGCTACGAACACGATGTCAGGGTAGCCGTCGTTGTTAAGGTCCCGAAAATCCAAACCCATGCCGGAGATGAATTCGCCGTCCTCAATCAAGGCTACGCCCGCCTGAAGCGCGATCTCCTCGAATTTCCTCCCGGTGTGGTGGAACAGGAAATTGTAGGAGCTATCGTTGGTAACGAACAGGTCGGGCCGTCCATCCAGATCGTAGTCCGCCACACCGACGCCCATCCCCTTGCCCACGTGAGCGCGAATACCCCATTCCTCTGACACATCCTGGAAAGTTCCATCGCCACGGTTCAAGAACAACTGGTTGGGTTGGCCCAGATAGAGACCCGGACTGCAGTAGTCGTTCGCGCCGCCAAACCCGCACATGGGCTCTTTCTTGACGTCCCATTGCAAGTAGTTGAGGACGAACAGGTCAAGCAGCCCGTCATTGTTGACGTCCACCCAGGCGGCGGTAATCGACCAGAGAGGGCCGTACTCGGGGTCAATGGAGCGGCCCAGGCCCGCCTTCGCCGTAACATCGGTAAAGGTCCCGTCGCCGTTGTTGTGGTAAAGGGTGTTGCCGTGGACGCCCGCTACGAAGAGGTCGGGATATCCGTCGTTGTCGTAGTCGCCCACGGCTACACCATTGTCGTATCCCGTCCCGGCCAAGCCTGCCGCTTTCGTAACGTCAGTGAAAACCCCGTGACCCTCATTGCGGAACAACCGGTTGGAGAACTTCGGCGAATCCTTCTTGAGAGTCGCGATATTCGCCCCATTCGTGAAGAAAATATCTGGACGTCCGTCTTTGTTGTAATCGAAGACGGCGACGCCGCCCGCCATTGTTGCGGGAGCGTGCGGGGTCGCAAGAGTCTCGTCAGTTTCCAGGCGGCAGGGCAGTGTTTCGAGCGAGAAGCGTATCCGCGGTGGCGCAGCCGTGCCGGGAGCAACAGCGGTTTGGAAGGCAGGCAACACCAAGGCGCCGCCCAGGAGTCCTAGCGCCTCGCGCCGCGTCACTGTCCTCTGTTTTCCCAAGACAGCACGACCCTCACGATCGAATCGCAAGTCAATCCTCTAGCGCAGGAAGGCTTGTTTAGCGGCGCCGATATCCGTCGCGATCATAATCTCCCCATGCGGTGCCGGTGCTGAAGCCGCCGCCGCGAACTCCAGCTTTTTCCGTGACGTCTTCAAAGTTGCAATTACCGAGGTTGCGGTACAGCACATTGCCGCCGTATCCGGTCACGTACAGGTCCAGCCACCCATCGTTATCGAAATCGGCCACCGTAACGCCCACACGCCAGCCCAGACGCGTCAACCCAGCTGACTTGGTAACGTCCGTGAATTTTCCGTCGGCTTCCTGGTGATAAAGCGTCACCATCGGATCGTCGCCGTGGCGAAAGCGGTCTATCGTTGAACCATTGACCACCACCATGTCCAGTCTACCGTCGTTGTCGCAGTCAAAGAGGCCGACGCCACCGCCACCGCTCATGGACTCGACGATATACTTTTTGTCAGGTGACGAAATGTGGGGGACGGTCAGGCCCGCTTGTGCCGCGACATCCTGGAAAACGGGCGGTGACGGGAGCCGCGCCGACCTTGGCCTTGTGGGGTGTTGCTCGATGGATCTCGACAAGGCGTCCTTTTGGATCTGAGGAAGAGCGCTAAGTTCTTGACCGAGGAGCAGAGCTAGGGTGAGGGCGGAAACTGCCGAAGTCTTGATGGCTCGATCGAACCGTATCGCCATTCACGCCCTGCTTGTGATGATTACGCTCGCCGATTTGAGCGCAGGCGAGGTCGCTGTGACTCGAATCTGGCCGGGTTTACCTGTGGATTGTACGATCGCCAGGCACAAACCATGGAACACCTTCCTGCGGTTGGACCTGAAGTCCTCGTGACTCTGCGGGTCTCCATTGTCCACCCCGAGAATCCTTCCCTCTCCCCCAACCGCGAAGGCGACCTCACTATCCGCGCCCGGCACCGCCCTGCCCTGGTCATCTAGGATTCGAACCGTAAGGTGGGCAACATCGCGGCGATCCGCCAAGATAACCTCCCGGTCTACCGACAAGCCGATGGTCGACGGCTCTCCCGTTGTGGAAACCTCGACGGCAGCGACGATCTTGCCCTCCTTGATTCCTACGGCTTTCAGCGTGCCCGGCTCGTAAGGCACATCCCACGTCAAGTGGAGGTCGGCCGTGGTCCGCGTGACGCTGGCCCGAGCTGGGAAGTGGCCGTAGGTGCCCTCCATACCCAAGCGCGGGAAAGCATATCCTTTCACGCCGACGGACCGGCCGTTCAAAAACAACTCTACCGTGTCACAGTTGGTGAAACAGGTCACGGGCACGAATTGGCCTTCTTTACCCTTCCAGTTCCAATGCGGAAACAGGTGCAGCACCGGCTTGTCGGTCCACTGGCTCTGATAGAAGTAGAAGCCATCTTTCCTGAAGCCACAAGTATCGAGCACACCGGACGACGAGCCTTTCATCGGCCAGCGTGCCTCGCCCAGGTAGTCTATGCCGGTCCACATGAAATCCCCGGCGACGTAGTCATGGGTGCTGACGAACTTCCACAATTGTTCTACGTCGATATTTCTGCCCCTCCTGAAACTAAAGAAGCTGCCCGGCGGTTCGTCCATAAACAATCCGCGATAATCACCCCGAATGCCACCCATGGACTCGCTTTCCGTGCCGATGAAGCGCCTTTGAGGAAACGAGTGCCGGTCAATGCTGTAGTATTTTTCGGTCCTGTCGCGCCAGCGGTCCACATAGTTGTAGCCGACGATGTCGAGAAGAGCGAGAAACTCGGGCCGGGCCCTGTTCGAAAGAGGCTCGGACATGATCTGGTCGCAACCGGCTGTAACCGGACGCGTGGGGTCTTCCGCGCGAAACACTTCCAGAAGCTTACGGAGCGTCTCAGGGCCCTGCGGATCGGACTGGTCGCCGATTTCGTTACCCGCGCTCCACAATACGACTGAGGGGTGGTTGCGATCGCGTTGGACGAAGCTCTTTACGTCCTGTTCGTACCATTCGTCGAAGTAGTTGCTGTAACCGTTGGGACCAATCTGTCCCTTGGGAATTTTCCATTCATCGAAGGCCTCATTCATCACGAAGAACCCCATCCGGTCGCATAGGTCCAGGAATTCCGCGGCGTATGGATTGTGGCTGGTCCGGATTGCGTTGCAACCCATCTCCCGCAGAATCTCCAGCCGCCGCTCCCATACCCGCTCCGGCACAGCGGCTCCCAGGCAACCGGCGTCATGATGGAGGCAGACGCCGTTCAGCTTTAGGCGCGCACCGTTTAGCAGAAATCCCTTGTCCGCATCGAACAGGGCTTCCCGGATGCCGATCGGGGTATCGTACTCATCGAGGATCTGGTCCTGTTCCCGAAGCGTGGAGTGGACGATGTACAGATGCGGATCAGACACCGACCAGAGATGCGGTTGCTCCACCCTTACCTGCTGCACGAATTCGTATTCCCCGTTGGCGGCGACCTCCTGGCCCGCCTCCGCGCGCACGACGGCCTTGCCATCAACGTCGAGGAGGTTAGCAGCCAGCGTACAACGGGCGGCGTGTGTTCCTTCGTTCTTCACCCTGGTTTTGATCTGGAGTGTCGCGGCGTCCTTCGATACGCGTGGCGAGGTGACGAACGTGCCCCAGTGTGCAACGTGGACTCTGTTCGTAGATAGCAGCCAAGTATGTCTGTAGATGCCCGATCCTGAATACCAGCGGCAGTTGGTCTGGTGGGAATTGTCCACCCGGACTGCAATTACGTTGTCGCCCCCGAAACGGAGATGCGGCGTGAGATCGTAGAAAAACGGAATGTATCCGTAGGGACGCTTGCCCAGATACTGGCCGTTGATCCACACTTCGCTATTCTGATAGACGCCATCGAACTCGATGCCGACCTTCTTCTCTTTGTAAGATTCGGGTAGGTTGAAGCGTTTTCGATACCAGCCGATGCCCGTTGGCAGGTACCCCCCGGGCGAACCGGCGGGTTCTCTCTCATTGAAGGGGCCTTCGATGCTCCAATCGTGGGGCAGGTCCACATTTTTCCAGGACGAATCGGAAAACTCGGGCTGCTGTGCGCCCAAGGATTCGCCCTTTAAGAACTTCCATCCAAAGTCAAAACTGTCCCGGATTCTCGGCGCGGAACCGGTGGGCTGGGCCTGAGCGTAGTCAGAACCGATGGATTGAAACGCGGAAACCATTGCTGCCGCGCCAATGGCCTGCCTCAGTAGGTCGCGCCGGCTTACCGACCCCGCCGGCGCACTGTCGTTCGTCATGGCCTACACCCTCAGTGACGCGTGTACTTGTCGAATACCGTAATCACGGGCAGCGTGTTGCCAGTCTCATCGAAGAACCCTCGAGAGCCCAGCGGCCCTGCGACTGCCGGTTCCCACCAAAAAACGCCCTTACCGCGACCATCTGGAGTTTCTTGCACAACGCGATTCACCTCTTCCAAAAATTGCCGTTGCCCTTCCGGGGTCTCGGGAAACGGCGCGAGCTTGTTCTTATACTCTGAGGGCATCCAGTTATAGGCGGCCTCGACCACGTAGATTTCCTTCTTGTATTCCTGGGCCATGAAAACCATATTTTCGCGGAGATCGTTGAGGCTCCCATGCCACCAGGGGTAGTAGGACTGTCCGATGGCGTCATAGTCTACTTGATAGAAATTGAGCTTGTCGAAGAAATCCTTGGTGCGGACCTTGTCGCCGCCGCGGTCGATGTGGATCATGATTCGCGGGCGCCGCTCATTTCCCGCTCCCGCTTCCACGCCGGCGATGCCTGCTTTGACCAGCTCGGCGAAGCTGTCCCAACGACCGGGCAGACGACCGTCGGGCCAGAGTATCCCGTTCGTAATCTCGTTGCCGACTTGGACCATGTCGGGGAGCACGCCCGCGTTGCGGAAAGCAATGATCGTATCTCTGGTGTATTCGAACACTGCCTTCACGAGTTGGGGATGTGACATGCCTTCCCAAGCCTTGGGGATGAACTGCTTGCCCGGATCGGCCCAAGTATCCGAGTAGTGGTAATCGAGCAGGAAATGAAACCCAAGCTTCTTGGCCGCTTTGGCCAGTGCAATCGTGTAGTCCAGGTTATTGGGAAGCTCGGTGGGGGTGTGAAAAAGCCTGAGCCGGACCCAGTTGTAACCGTGATCTTTGAATATCTCGAGCCCCGGCTTGGCCTGACCGTTGTCTCTGAAAACCTTCCCCCTGCTTTCTGCCTGCATCAGGAAGGACAGGTCCGCACCAACGGCGTAGTCCGACGCCCGAAGACTGGCGCCGGAAAAAAGCAGGGCGAGCGCTACGGCGACGGCCGACCGTGCTTTTGGCATGATCCTGCGAGTCAGCGTTCCCACGTGGATTCCGTGCCAGTGGACCACAAGAAGCCTGTGACTGATGCCAGCAGCCATGTTCCTCCTCCCGTGGCGCAGCCTAGTGGCTGCCCAGCGCATCCAACGCTGGAAGCGGCGTTGAGTAGTTGGGCGCATTTACATCGGTCGTCCCTGAAGTGTCCGCATTGTCGAAGATTGTCAGGCCGGTCCAAATGTAGATGGCATCGGGCTGATTGTCACCGTTGAAAAGCCCCCCGGCCGGTCTTGGAATGTTCACACCGGCTGGATCCCAGTAGGCGAGGCCCATTCCCAGATTGTTCGGCAAACCCTTCTGCACAGTCTGCAGATCAACCAGGAATTGCCGCTGGTTCGCCTGGCTCGGCGGGTACCACGGATCGTTCGCCTGAAACCCATTTTCGTAGTGTTCGCCGGTTTCAATGGTCAAAATCGGCTTGCCCAAGTTGTTCGCCGCCGCAGTGAGGACGTCCTGCTCAACGGGTTTGTTGTTGGGGTTGGATGCCGCGGCCTGCGCGTCGGTCAAGGGACCATGAAAAATGGGGTAATAGCTGTGGCAGATGGCGTCGTATTGAATGTTGTTATTGTTGGCGAGCGTGAAGAATTGCGTGAGATCCCAAGCCGGCGTGATGTGGATGCAGGTCAGGGGAGCTGGAATCGCGGGGCCAATCGAAGTGTCGGCGGCAGCATCTTTGACCGCCTGGATGCCCTGGATTTGCAAGGCCGCGAAGCCACCGAAGTTGGGGCCGGTGGGGCTGCCGATGGAGCCGAGGAATCCCGTGTCCACTTCATTGCCGATGGACACCATATCGGGCATGACGCCGGCCTGGCGATAGGCCAGAACCTCCGCTTTGACGTAGTTGTAGACGTCGGTTTGCAATTGCGAAAGAGTGTGGCCGGACCACGCCGAAGGAACGCTGGCGGAGCGGCTGCCGTCGAAGAGCAGAGTCAATTGTAGGCTCATGCCGAGATTTTTCGTGCGTTTTGCCAGGTCCAGATCCTGCGCTTCCGTTTCCGCATAGCAGGAGTCATTGCCGCTGCATCCTGCCTGCGACGCATTGGCATAGGGCGGCACCGAGCTTGGCCTTACGCGCACCATATTCACGCCGTGATTCTTGAGGATTTGAAGAACGTCGAACTGCTGGCCCCCGTCTTTCCACCAGGGCAAGCCCGTAGAAGCGCGCGCAGCCTCCTGTTTTTCCAGCAATGCGTTGTCCACTCCCCGGAAAAACGCGGGACGCAGCAACCACTGCTGGCTCTGCGTGGCGCTGCCGGACAAGGAGGTTTCGTCCAGAAACGCACCAGCAGCGGCGGATTGAATATCCACCAAGAGGGCTGTAACGCTGTTTGTGATGGTGTAATAGCCGTTGGACGTCGCGGTGAGGGTCCACTGCTGTGTAGGTGTTGTGCTTGCGGCGCAGGTATTCTGCACGACATCCGTTCCGGAACTGTCGAAGCACAGGCCGCTGGATCTATCGCTGATTTCCCAAAAACCTCCGGCCAGCTTGGTGAATGTCCATCTCTGGCTGAGGTTTATGAAGCTGCGCTGCTGCTGAATGACGTGGTCGCCGGGGGTCGTCGAGTTGTTGGTGAGGTCGGCTTGGAGCCCGCTCTGCTGATTCAGGATGTAATAGACGTCGCCGGCGATCGGAGTGATGTCGGTGGGTGGCGGTGGTTGCTGGCTCGGCCCGGCCACGTTGAGGCTCGCCGAGGCGGTCAGTCCGTTTCCACCCTCCGTTGAGGTCACCGCACTCGTGACATTGTTCTTGGCACCGGTGCTCGTGCCGGAAACGTTCACAGCGAAGTTGCACGCAGCGCTCGCGGCCAGCGTCGCGCCGGAAAGGCTGACGCTGGCCGACCCGGCGGCCGCTGTAATGGCTCCGCCGCCGCAGCTGCCGGTCAAACCATTGGGCGTGGCAACGACCAGACCCGCGGGCAAGGAGTCGGTGAAGCCGATCCCGGATAAAGAGGCACTGGCGTTGGGATTTGTGATGGTAAATGTCAATGACGTGGCGCCGTTCAAGGTTACACTCACAGCCCCGAACTGCTTCGTGATCGCCGGAGGTGAAGTGCGAGGAGGGGGTGGAGGACCCCCAGATGAGCCGCCGCCACACGCAGAAGCGCATAAGAGGCCGAAAATCATGGCGATCCAGCACAAGAGACAACGCGGTTGTGTCGACACTTTCCCCCTCATTCCCCGCGAGTGGCCCGACGGCCACCTGCCGCGGGCCTGGGGCGTCCACTATCCCAACAATTGATGCGGAAATCTTATCTTTGTGATTCGCCCGGGCAATCCTACTAAGGTCGGACTGAGCAAAGATCGCAGGGAAAGACGAGAACAGAGATCGCCGAGGAAAATCGATGCGTCTTCATGGTTCCACATCGGGGATTTGTTCGTCTTGGGCCTTAGGTTTCTTGTTCATCTGCCTGTACAGCTCCGTGACACGCTCCTTCGTCTGCTTGATTTCCTGAAGCAGCCGCAACTCCTTCTCGGCTTCGTCCTTCAACTGAAGCTTCCTGCAAACCGTTGCCAGCCGATAGTGCGCTTCGGTGTTCAGCGGATCAGATTGGACGGCCATCCGCAAATACTTTACCGCCTCTTGAGGCTTCGCCATCGTCATCAGTACACGGCCGAGACCGATCTGGGCCTCCACTTCTCTCGGATTCAGGGTAAAAGCACGACTGTAGCGAGCATAGGCGCTCTCTAGGTCTGAGCGCAGAACAGCAATCCTTCCGAACAAGCATTCCGCCCTGGCACTCTCGCCATCGAGTTTCACTGCAGTTTCCAGTTCCTTTTCTGCCTCAGCCTGCGCCTGCGCGTCATTAGGCGACGACTCGAGGACGGCCTCAGCCAGTTCGTAGCGCACGCCGGGCAGGCGCGGGTTGATCTCCAGCGCCTTCCTGTAGTGCTCGATAGCGCCCTGCAGATCTCCAGCATTGATTAAGCGCTCCGCGATCACTTGTTGCATCCGGGCGGACTGCGGTGCGACAACGGCCAGTTTGTTTAGCGTGTCATCCGCGAGTTCAGAATAAACCCGCTGGGCTGCATACAGAATATCGACGTTCTCAGGATCAAGATCCACGAGGGAGCGGATCACGGAGGCAGTGCGGTCGAGGTCGCCCTGCTGGTAATACAGCCCCGCAAGTTCCATGCCGACCATCGTCCGCCAGTGCTTCTCCTTCAGCTTCGGATAGACGCTTTCCAGCAGAGCCTTTGCCGAGCTGCCGCCCATCCGATTCTCGCAGACGCCCAGCATCGCCTTGGCCTTCAGGAGCGATGGATCAACAGCCAGGGCGCTCCGCAAATCCTGGGATGCGCTTTGGCAATTCCCCTTGAGGAATCGTACCGTGCCGCGATTGGTGAGCGCCTCGGCGTTCTTGGGATCGAGTGCCAGGACGGCATCGAACTCCTTAACCGCGGAGTTCGGATCGTTCGCCTTGAGGTACTCGGCCGCCTTCCGAAGGTGATCGTGAATCCCTGCAGCGCGGGAAGCTCCGGTTTGTGCGGCCATGACTGCGAGCGCGCTCGCAAGAAGCGTGAGAACCAAAACCAGCGGCCTGGCGCATAAGCGTCCGACCCGATTCGCAGCCACAGCCGGAGAGGCGCCCAAGTGAAACGCGGATTCATGAGGCTTACTGGGTTGGGGCTGTTTCATGGAGGAACGAAGCCTGCCATTAGGAGTCTTCGGGCGAGTTGCAAAGGGCTCCTCGTCGTCTCTCTATCCTGATTGCGCTCTCACCATATCACAGCATGCCAATCGGAGCGGGCAGAAATTCCGGGCGTGCTCGCGGCGCGAAAGACACCACGAAACCCGCCGCCTGGACGAGTCGCAAAAAAAGTGCGGGGTGCGGAAGGAAAGCTGCTTCCGCACCCCGCAGGGGCGTGTCAGTCAAACTCCGGCGGTGGGCTCAGAATGAAAAGCGAGCGCCCAATTGTATGATGCGTCTGTTCGCGTTGAAGCCTGCGGGGTTGGTGACTGTGCCCGCGGTGCCATCGGCCAATGTGGCACCGGCGGTGGTGGATCCACATGGCAACGCCATATTTGCACACGTCCAGCCAACGTTCGCATCTGGGTTGCCGTAGTTAGTATGATTGAAGGCATTATACGCGTCAGCCCTGATTTCGAGTTTCACCCCCTCGAAGTGAAGGGGAAACTCTTTTGCGATACTCAGGTTTACGAGCGTCAAACCCGGCCCAATCAGGGTGCCGCGTACGTTATCGCCAAAGGTCCCAGGCGCCGGATCGGCGTAGGCCGCAGGGTTGAACCATTGGCTGTTCGTAGGATTCGACACTTTGGGGTTGCCAACCAGCACGGGATACATCGTGGTGCCATTGCTGAGGGCTAAGGTTAGCCCCGGATCAAGTTGATTCGCAATGTTACCCTGGATCACCGGGGTGAACGGAACCCCCGTGCGCCACTGGAAACTACTCGAGACGCGCCAGCCACCCACGATCTCGTCGAGCGGGCCGTGAAGTGCAAACTGCCGCCTGCTGCCGAACGGCAGTTCGTACACGACCTCACCGGCCAAGGTATGTGCCGCGTTGAAGGTAGACAAACCGTAGTTGGCGGCGGGGCTGTACGCGTTCTGGTAGATATCAACGCCCGATCCGTGACCGCCGCCGGTGCCGGTGTCGAGCGATTTCGACCAGGCGTAATTGACTTGGAAGTTCAAGCCATACGACATCTGCTTTTGAACGCGCACTTGCAGTGCGTTGTAGTTCGACCATCCGTCGTAGAGGGCGGCTGAAATGGAGGTGTACTGCGGCACAGGGCCCGCGCAGTTAGGCACAATGTAGCTGTTCACGCACGTATTTCCAAATTGGCTTGGGAGAGGCTGGTCGATATTGGTTTGGAAGTTTAGGTTCCTGCCGCCCGTGTAAACGTAGCTTGTGTCCAACAAGATGCCACCCGCGAACTCGTGCTGAATACTGAAGAGAAACTGCTTCACGTAGTCAATAGGCATACTCCGCGGGTAGTACTGCACGCCGCTATCGTTGCTCAGCAACGGCGAGAGCGTTTGAAGTGTCGGATAGACGACCGTGCCGGGAGGCGGTCCTGTTTGCAGTTTGAATGCCGCTACGCCGGAGCTGTACCCAGCGCTGCCGTGGGGATTGAATCCGAGGCCGAGCGCCCCATCGGTGTAATTCTCGGCATCGCGTGGCGCGTCAAAAATACCGAAGCTCGCCCGGACGGACCACTTTGGGCGGGGTGACCAAGCGATGCCAATTCGGGGCGCGAATTCCTTATAAGCGCCGTTTTGGATTGTATTCATGTTGCTCGTCGACCCTCCATAGGCAACGTCGCTCTGCCCACCATAGAGGAGGGCCCCACGGGTGCCGGGCGGAAGCACTTCCCAAGGAAAGCCCGGATTGGGCAGAAATGGGTCATAATTGCCGAACAGGTTGTGCTTCACGCCCCAGCCGGACTGCATCTGCCAGCGGAGGCCCAAGTTCAGCGTCAGGCGCGATGAGACCTTGAAGTCGTCGCTGGCGAATACCGCCGAAGCCCAACTGTGAGCGCTGGTTGGGTCGTAGTTGTAAACGAACCATCCGTAAACGTCGCCTGCAAGCAAGTCGGCGTACGGGATTCCGGTGATGCTTCCGTTGAATTCGAAATTGCCCGAACTCTTATCGCCCCAGAAGGTATAGTTCTGGTAAATCCGGTCGTACTCGCCGCCAACCTTGATGGTATGCTTGCCGCGAATGAGCGTAAGGACATCGGAAACATTGTAGACACCCTGGCCCAGAACGGCATCGATGTTACCGTTATCGCCACTTTGGCCTTGGACTCCAGCGCCCAAAACCATGCGTCCGACTCCCGCTCCCTGGTCAATCGTAACTCCGGGAAACATGTCGGCCGGAGAGTTGGTGCCGTAGGCCGGCTGAAGGCCAAGCGCCGTTGTAATGCCCGAATCAAGGGAGGGCGGCTTGTACTTATCGAGCTCGCGGCTTGCGCCCACACGAAACTCGTTCAGCACGTTCGGGCTAATCGTATAGACGTCCGAGAGTTGGCCGGTCAAATTGTCGGTAACCCCTTGGGAATACGCCGTAGCGGCGTTGGGGAATAGAGGATCCGCGGGGACATAAGACGACACGGTGGGGAAATAGTTGAAACTGAACGAGAGTTTCTGTTTGGAGGAAATATTGTAATCGGCCTTGCCCGTATACCACGTGTCCGTATTCGGACTGGAACCGCTGAACACATAATTGTTCGTCGTGGGGCAGGTTTGTGGAGTGCTTGCTGATGGATTCACTGGACCGGGGCATCCCGCAACCCATCCCGGAGCGGCTGCCGCGGGGAAGTAGCTCTGAAGCTTCAACGCCACGGGATCATAGGTTCCCAGCAGCTTGCCGGTGCTGTCAAAGGCCGGGCCGTCGGAGCCCGTGATCCCGTAGAAGTTTCCTGCTTCCATAGCAGCAGTCGGGTAACTGTAGTTTCCACCGGTTGGAGTAGACGAAGGGTTGCGCTGGTAGGTGAAAAAGAAAAACAGCTTATTCTTTATGACCGGCCCGCTCACGCTGCCGCCATATTCATTCCAGTGCTCCACCGCCTTCGTCCCCGTCGCATTGTAGAAACCTCTGGCGTTGAGCGCAGTGTTTTGAACGTATTCAAACAGGCTGCCGTGCCATCGGTTCGTGCCGCTCTTCGTGATCACGTTGATGGAAGTGAGGCCATTGCCATACTGCGCGGGGGCGTTGCCTGAATTGATGCTTACCTCGGCAATCGCGTCAATCGGCATATAGTAGTTGCTGCTGTTGTAATCTCTTGGAGCGGTGGCAGCCGACCCGTCGGACAGAAAGTTGACATTGTATGCCTGCGTGCCGTTAACTCCGATTCCCTGGCCGTTCATTTCGCCTGTTCCTCCGCCAGCATTCACGCCGGGAATAAGCAGAGTCATCGTGCGCCAGTCGGTGCCAGTGATAGGCGCCGCGCTAACCGCCACGGTACTAAGGTCCACACCCTGCGAACTTGTTTCCGTTTCGACGAGCGGCGCTGCGGCGTTCACCACGACTCTCTCGGTGGAGACGCCCACTTGGAGCGTTACACTAATTTCCAGGGTTTCGATGTGGAGAACAATGCCTTCGCGGACAAAATCGCGAAAGCCTTGCTTCGAGAATGTGATTGTGTAGTTGCCCGGCGCCAGAAACGGAACATCGTACAGGCCGGACTGGTTCGTCGTCGTTGGAGTGACGACGCCCGTCAACACGTTCTTGATCGAGACCGCCACTTCCGGCACAACGGCTCCCGAAGAATCCATCACGGCGCCTTTGAGCTCCCCAGTGTTCGCGTTTTGGGCTCTGGCGAGAGGAGCGAATAAGATCGCCGCCATCAGCAACAACATGCAACTGTACGGACGAAGCGTGTTTCCGTTGATCATTTAAACCTCCTCAGAGCTGAGAACCTCACCCACAAATAGCCCAAGACCCGAGCCCGCCGCAGGTCACCTCGACGCGCCGCTGCTACCCTCGACGGCATTCTGTGCATACCACGTGCAAGATGCACCCCCCCGTTCGGATCCAAGATGGGCGGATTCTATGGCCGACCCCATGGCAGGAAATCCGCCTAAAGTAGGATTGCTGATGGAAAGCATCGTTTGTTCTTATCGCCCGGGGTCAACCAGAACTTGGCTGCCACCAAACGCCTGCGGATGGAGGAATGTGTTGGCTAGCTCAGGAACATTTCACGGCTTCAGATCGGCCACAGCCTCGTATTCCGCAAGGGGTTCGACGTCCTTCAGAAGGGCAACTTCGCCGGTCGAAGGAAATGATGGCCGCGCAGCGGCCGACAGATAGATCGGCGCATCTTTGCGCAAGGGCAGAATCCTGAGCTCAAGTTCAGGGTCTGCGTCGCGCGCCACGATCGGGGCCAGTCCGATCAACCACGGTGTGCCCTTGAAGAAATCGTCGGTGACAAGCTTGCCCCGATCGTAGATTCGGGCGACATCGCCTGCGTACGTTATTCGGAGGAATACATTCTTCACCGCGCCAGATTCAACTGGAGGGATGCGAATGAGCCAGCGTGCCGCACCGTCGAACGCGGCTTCGTCTGGTGCCTCCGCGACTTCCTTGCCCATAGTGACCGGCGCTCGTGGAACGGCGTCCTTCAGCTTGTCGACCATTACCGTTACGTTTGCCCGCGAAACGTGACTTGCATAGAGATTAAAGATGCCGTCGTGACCGACGGACGTGAAACCCGCAGGGGTGTGGTCTGGCTTGGGGAAAACCCCAAACTTCAGCTCAGTCGGATCGCCGGAACGGACGTGCACGCGGTCCCCTTCAAAAAAAACATCAGCGGAAGAGAGTATCAGGCGCTCCCGGCCCCCTAGAGTTGCTCTCCAGGTGTCCCGGGCATTTTCCCGCGACAGCACAACGATCTCAGTGTCCTTTCCGCTTCGACTTCGGATCCGAATGGCCTCCCCATCTCCCGGTTTGACCTCGTCCACATAAACCATCCCTCGCTCCCTCGTGACCCTGGCGTGAGGAGCTTCTATCGATTGCCCGTTCGCCGCTTCAAAAGCGAACTCCGGAGGCACGTCCGGCCAAGCGAAAAAGACATAGGTAGTGGGTTCCTCCAGCTTGCAGAGCAGTTGCGCCGTCGTATATCGGAGGGTCACTCCACTCACATCAAGATTCACGGGCCAGATCATGTAGGCCCCGCTGGGGATATCCACGGGATGCCGCGGCACGTCCACAGCGCCGGCGGCCAGTTTCAAGTGAACCTGAAGATGCTTTCGCGCCGGAAGCGGATAGTTTCGCTGGTAGTTGTTGATGAAGATGAATCCGTGATTCTTTTCGACGCGCGCAGCAACGCGCGGTGTTTCCGAGTCCAGCTTGCCTTCGGGCATCTGCTCCGGGAAATAGGAAGCCATCGGTGCCAGGCTCGATCCGAAATCGCGCAGGAATAAATGGAACCCCTTAACGTCGCGAAACGACGGATTCACCTGCCCGAATTCGCCGAGCGGTGCCTGATAATCATACGATTTCACGGGCATGTCATTCGGATAGCCCGTGGCCTGCGATTCCTGCAGAGTCGTTTTCTTTCCGTCCGGGTCCGTGCCGCCATGGAACATGTAGTAGCCATACATCGTTACCCCAGAGCCCAGCTTCACCAGCACCATCGCCGCCGTATCGTCCGCACTCATCAGAGGCCGCCGGTGATACGCAGGCTCCATTCCGCCTCCCATTTCAGCGGTGAGAAAAGGATACGCGGCGTAGTGGGCATCAATGTTCGGCTGCTTCGAACGTAGATCGTCGCCGACGTTCTCGTCGCAACGGATCGTCGTGAAGAAGTAGTTTGCGTTCGGCGGAAGCTCGTCCAGTTTGCGGCTCCAGAAGGCATCTGCGTACCCGCCGAAAACGGGAAGCATCTCCCGCGAAGGAACTTCAACCCCATCCCATCCCGTCGCCGTGTAGAAAGGCGCAATGAGACCCACATCGCGAGCGAGCCCCAGCAGTGTCAGCATGTGCTCTGCGCCCTTGCCGGCGCCGCGAGCGCCATACTCGTTCTCAATCTGGACGCCGATGATCGGGCCGCCGTCCTTCCAAAACAGGCCGTTCACCTGCTGTCCGATTTGGTCATAGAAGCGGCGCACGTAACGCAGATAGACCGGGTCGTTCTGACGCGTCGCGCACTTATTGAGCAGCCAATCCGGAAGTCCACCGTTGCGAACTTCTCCATGGTCCCACGGCCCTACTCGAATCCACACGTACATGCCGTGCTTGGCACAAAGCTGGACGAAGCGGCGCAAGTTGCGCTGTGCTGACCAATCGAACTGACCTTCGATCTCTTCGTGGTAAATCCAGAATACATACGTCGAGACGATCTGGACGCCACCCGCTTTCATCTTGAGGATTTCTTCTTCCCAGAAAGGTTCGGGGTATCGGGCAAAATGGAATTCGCCCATCACCGGGAACCACGGAGCCCCATCAAACATTACATAGCGGCCATTTGCAGATAGCACGTGTCCATCCGGCGAACGTCCGCCCACGGCAAAAGAAAGCGGCTCAGCGGGCCCCGGCGCCTTACTCGCATCAATCACAACCTGGGAGGATGTGTCCCGCGCCGAAGCGGGGACAATCGCGGCGAAGCCAATTCCCGTGGTCAACAGAAGAATCAAGATCAGTTTTCTTCCTAGGTTAGGTTTCATAAGGCGGACCTCGGCCGTGCCCTCACCGCTGCGTTATTTTATCTGTGTGTGTTGGTGTGGGAATCCAACTAAGGTCGGATTGCAAGCAGGCGAACGCGCGTGGGGGGCCTAAAGTCTAAAAAAGATGTTCCAGCCCGCGCTGCAGGGCTGCGACGACCGCTTGTGTGCGGTCGTTGACTTCCAGGCGAGCCAGAATCACGCTGACGTGGCATTTCACGGTTGCTTCTGTGATTCCGAGCGCGGTAGCGATCTCTTTGTTACTCTTTCCATGAACCATCAGAGAGAGCACTTCACGTTCGCGGGGGCTCAGCTCTGCGTTGGGTGTGCGATCCGCCAAACTGCGAACGACGGGAGGGGGCAGGAAGCGGCTTCCAGCAAGCACTCTGCGCAGCGCATCGACCAGCGTGTCGTGCGACATCCCCTTGATGACGTACCCGAGCGCTCCGGCGGCCAGCGCTTGGTGGATATCTTCATCGCCTTCATAGGTGGTGAGAACGATGCACCGCGCGCGCGGATCCTCCTGGCGGATGGCGCGCAGCGCGTCGAGCCCGCTCATCCCGGGGAGCCGAAGGTCCATCAACGTGACGTCGGGCCGACACTTACGGAACAGCCGCACTGCTTCTTCCCCCGTAGCTGCCTGTGCGCAAACCCTCATGTCCGCCTGGGCATTAATGATCGCCGCCACCCCCAGACGCATGATGGGATGATCATCCACCACAAGAACGCCGAATTTCTTCCCTGGGATCATTTCTTCAGACCATTGCGTGCTTCTCGACAGCCGCTGGACGCGCCGGCAATTCGACCGAAAGTTGAGTCCCTTTCCCCGGGGAGCTCCGCACCTCGAAGCGGCCGCCCAGGTGTTCAATTCGTTCTCGCATCCCGACCAACCCGAAATGCGCAGTTTGTATCGCCAAGGCCTCCTCAGGGTCAAAGCCGCGGCCATCGTCGATCACCCGCATGCACAGACTGCCAGCTTCGAAATGAACGCTGATCCGCACCTCCTGAGGCTGAGCGTGGTGTACGGCGTTATATGCGGCCTCACGCGCCACCATCAGGAGGACGTATTCAACCTCCCGATCGAGCGGCACCGGCTTCCCGGAAACTCCAAATCGCACAGGCACATGCGAGGCGTGGCTCACTTGCTTGGCCATTTGATCGAGGAGCAGGCCGAGGTCGGGAGATGTGGTTCCGTCCTGCCGAAGGTTCCAGACCGCTCGGCGCGCCTCATCAGCGGTGGCCCGGGCCTGATCCCGGGCGCAGTCAAGTAACTCCCTGGCAGGACCCAATCCATTGTCTCCAAGAGAAACGACCGCCTCTAGCAGAGCCGACGTGCTTGTGCAGCCCTGAATGACAGTGTCGTGCATCTCACGCGCGATACGATTGCGCTCTTCGAGCACGGCTTCGAATCGGGCATGCACCTGCCGCAGCCGGAGACGGTATGCGACGACTGCCGCCGCAAGGAGCAGAGCCGAGCACAGCGCCAGGAACCATCCGGTACGGTACAGGTGGGGCCGCCACTCGATCGCCAGCGAAGCTTCGGTCACTTTATCAGGCATATTCATTTCGAACGCCTGGACCCTGAACCGATACTTTCCAGCGGGGAGATTCGTATAGTAGGCCACGCGGCTGCTCAGCGCCTCCGTCCACTCATGTTCAAAACCTTCCAGCATGTATCGGAACCGGATGCGTTCTTGGGATCGCAGCCGTATGGCGTTGTAGTCGATCTGGAGTCTCCCTTCACCGGGTGGGACAACTAGGCGGCCGGAACTTGGCGCCTCACGACCGTCTACGAGTACTTCCTCAACTACTACCTGCGGCAGGTCACCCTGTCGCGTCTGGTCCGGAAGGATCCGAACTGGCCCCCTGTTACTCGGAAACCATAGTTCGCCGCTCAGAGTAATACAGCCGGCGGGCTGGGTGCCGCCGTGCATCTGGGTTGCTTCGATCCCATCGGAGAGGCCGAAAAGAGTGACGGCAGGACGATACCCCGCGTGACCGGCCAATTCATCAAGATCGTGGCGCGTTACCGAAGAGATTCCGTTGGGCCCACTCATCCAAAAGGTTCCGCGTGAGTCTTCCAGTATCTGGTAAACACTGTTGCTGGCCAGACCCTGTGGGCTGCTGAATGCGGCCAACTTCCCTCCACGCCAGCGGAACAGACCTCCCCCGCGGGTCCCGAACCACAATCCGCCATCGCTGTCTTCATGAATGGTCCATACCTTTTCAGTTTGAAGACGCTCGGTCACCGCGTCATGCACGAAACTGCCGCTCCGCCAGTGACTCACACCTCGGTCAGTCCCGATCCAAAGGTCACCCCGGCTATCCTCCAGCAGCGCGCGGATACTGAAATAACAAAGACCATCAGCCATGCGATAAGTGGTCAAAACGCCGTCATGCCAACGGTTGATGTTCTCGTCGGTCCCGATCCATATGCTCCCATCGCGGCTCTCCAGGAATGCGCGAATGAAGTCATTCGTCAGGCCGTTTCGTCTAGTGAGATGAACGCGCACAGTTCCCCTTGAGTAGAATGCCCCGTGCCCGTCGGTGCCTATCCAAAATCCCCCGGAACGGTCATGCAGGACGTTGCGCACCCGAATCCCCGGCCCTGGCGCTCGAATCAGTTCTGAACCGTCGCGGCGTGCATTGATTCGATACAAATCGGTGCTGGCGACCCAGAGGGATCCGTCCCGGTCCGCGTAGACCGTTCCAAAGTCCGCGTTCTGAACGCCCGGCAATGGGAACGTGCTCATTGCCGTCCGGCTCAAGCGCAGCAGTCCGGTTTGCATGCCGACCCATATGTTCTGTTCGCTATCTTCAAATAGGGCAAGCACGGTGCTACTGGGAGGAGCGTCTGGCGTCATGGTTCGTGCAAAGCGGCCATCGCGAAACTGAATCAGGCCGCCGCCGATACTGCCGATCCACAATGCGCCGGCGCCGTACTCCCGCAGAACCCGGACAGTGCTGGTGACTTGTGGGATCCTCTCAAAACGTCCGTTCTCCGGCGCACCTGGCCGCAACCGATTGAGGCCAGAGACGGTTCCGACCCAAAGCGTCCCATCGTTCGTTTCGAGGATCGATTTGACCCGGCTGGCACTGCGGCCGCCTTCGAGCGCGTACTCTTTGCAGTCTTTTCCCTGGATTGCGATCAGCTTCGATCCGCCAACCCATAGTCGTCCCGCCCGGTCTTCTCGAATGTCGTGCACCGCGAGTGCCGGGATCTTGTCGCGGCCGTCCACGCGAATGAACTTCTCGCCTGACAATCTGAACAGCCCATCATCTGTTCCCGCCCAGATCGTACCCTCGTGGTCCTCGTAAACCGAGCGGACAAAGCCGTTGGTCAAGCCGTCCGTAGCCGAGTACCCGCGGAAAATGCCGTTTCTAAGACGGAACAGTCCCCCACCGTCTGTTCCTGCCCAGAGGAACCCGTCGCGCGAAACGGTCAGGCAAAAAATGCTGTTCTCACTGATCTGTGGTGTGTTCTCGTGATTGAACACCACGAATCGCGCGCCGTCGAATCGCACCAAACCGCCACTCGTACCAATCCACAGGTAGTGATCGGATGTTTGAGCGAAGGCTTGTACCGTGCTCTCGGGGAGCCCATCCTGCGTCTGCCACACACGTCGCGTGTAGCCATCCGGCAAAGTGCGTAGTGAGACCGCATCCAGCCGCACAGCAAGAGTGAGTGCGAGTGCGCACGCCCAACTGAAACGAGGTATCATCGATAAGAACTTATCCTATCACTTCGAAATGCAGGAACAAGCACTCTCCCCTCGCAAGCGTGTGGCGCCCAAGGCAGATTCCCCATCCAACTAAACTGGAAGAGCGCTGAAACTCAGCCTTGCCGAAACAATCGCTTCGTTCGCTCATCGTCGGCCGCACGTCACCACGGTGTCTACCACGTGACCTACGAAACCAGGGGCTACTAGTTTCGCACGCCGGAGGCTTGGGATATCAACGGGAACTTCCGGGCGTCGATGAGCATGCGACCGGGCGCCATCTGGGCGATGGAGCCAGTCCGAAACAAAGGTAACAGCGACGCGGACGATACGGTGGCCGCGGTCATTCGATCCAGACCGTCTTGGTATTCGTGAACTCACGAATTCCGTGCGCCCCGAGTTCACGGCCGTGACCCGAGTTTTTCACGCCGCCAAACGGAAGCCGTGGATCGGAAGCCACCATGCGGTTGATGAAGACCATTCCCGCTTCGATTTCGTTGATGAAGCGCTCGCGTTCCCGGTCGTCATTTGTCCAGGCGCTTGCGCCCAGGCCGAATCGGCTGTCGTTTGCAATCCGGATGGCGTCATCCACGCTTCTCGCACGGAACAGGCAGGCGACCGGGCCGAACAACTCCTCGCGATATGCCGGCGAATTCCTGGGAACGTCGGCCAGCACCGTGGGTGCATAGAAATTCCCGGGGCGATCCAGCCGCTTGCCTCCGGTCAAAAGCCGTGCGTCGGCTGCGACGGTCTTGCGAACATCCGCATCGAGCGAAGCCACAGCGTCGGCGCTTATTAAAGGACCGAGATCGGTGTCCTGATTCAGAGGATCACCCACCTTCAGCTCTTCCATCTGCCTCACGAAACCAGCCTCGAATTCGCCGGCAATCTGCTCGGCCACGATGAAGCGCTTGGCCGCAATGCAGGACTGACCGTTATTCACGATGCGGGCCTTGACCGCCATGGCGATGGCCGTCTCGAGATCGGCGCTGGGCATCACGATAAATGGATCGCTGCCTCCGAGCTCCAGGACGACCTTCTTGATTCCTTTTGCAGCCGCAGTCCCTACTTGGACTCCCGCCGCCTCGCTTCCCGTGAGCGTCGCCGCTGCGACGCGCGAATCGCCGAGGACCCTTTCCACTTGCGGCGAGCCGATGAGAAGCGTTTGGAAGACTCCCTCCGGGAACCCGGCCCTCCGAAAGATCTCTTCAATCTTAAGGGCGCATTGGGGAACATTCGACGCGTGCTTCAGCAGTCCAACGTTGCCCGCCATCAAGTTCGGCGCGGCAAAGCGAAACACCTGCCAGAAGGGGAAATTCCATGGCATGACGGCCAAAATCGGTCCGAGAGGCAGATAGCGGACGTAACTCCGCTTCGCTGCCGTCCCGACTGCTTCGTCGGCAAGAAAACGCTCCGCGTTTTCCGCATAGTATCGGCACGCCCAAGCGCACTTGGCGGCCTCGTCCACGGCAGCCCGAAGCAGCTTGCCCATTTCGGTGGTCATCAAGCGGCCCAGAGTCTCCTTCTCGCTTTCGAGGATCTCCGCCGCCTTCACCATCATCCGCGCTCGTTCTGAGAACGGCACTCTTCGGTACACGGGAAACGCGTCCGCGGCGCGCTGAAGTTTCTCGTCGATCTGCGAGTCAGCCAGCGGCTCAAATGTGCGAAGGAGCTGTCCAGTTGTGGGGTTGACGCTCGAGATCGCCATTCCAGCTATTCCTCCGGGAGGCCAGTGGGTTCGGGCAGAGCCTCGCGTCTGAGAAGCGAGTACAGGACCGGCATCACAACCAAAGTGATAAGCGTCGAGAGCAACAGCCCGCCAATCACGGCGAGCGCCAGCGGCTTCTGAAGCTCCGCCCCGGAGCCGAGGCCGAGCGCCAGCGGCACCAGTCCGAACAATGTGGCGAGCGTGGTCATCATGATCGGCCGAATGCGAATTTTCCCCGCGGCCACGAGCGCTTCATCCAGCGGCAGCTTCTCCTCTTCCCACAGTTTCTGAACGTAGTCGAAGAGGATGATGCCGTTCTTCACCACCAGTCCGACCATGAGGATGATGCCCATCAGGGAAGATACGTTCAGGGCAGTCCCGGTCACCAGGAGCATAGCGAATACGCCCACCACGGAGAGTGGCGCGGCCGAGAGAATGATCAGCGCGGGGCCGAACGAGCGGAACTGAATCACCAGGACGATAAAGACCGCGGCGAGCGCCAACCCCAACACCATCAGCAAGTCGTGGAAGGAACTCTGCTGGCTCTCATATTGTCCGCCGATTTCGTAGGACGTGTTCACCGGGAATTTGGTCCGATCGATCACTTTCTGGACTTCGCGGATGGCGCTGCCCAGATCGAAGTTGCTTCCCAGACGAGCTGTCAGCGTGACCATCAGGCGCTGGTTCTCGCGCTGGAGCTGATTTTCTCCGCGGACTTCTTCCACGCGTGCGAGCGCCGAAAGCGGAAGAACCTGCTTCGCCGGAGTGACAATGGGGAACTGCTGAATGTTGGCATAGTCGCCGCGGAAGGAATCGGGAAAGCGCAGGCGGATGCCGATGGTCCGATCCGCCTGGCGCAATTGCGTTTCGGAAATGCCCAGCAGTCCCGCGCTCACCTGCTGCGCGACCTGCTCGGACGTTAGTCCCGCCCGCCCGGCGAGATCGGGGTTCACGTGAAACACGATCTCCGGATTCCCTTTACGAATGCCCGCGAAATCGACCAGGCCTTTGATTCTTTCGAGGCGTGGCTGGATGTCGGCGGCAAGCTGCTCGAGGGCCTGCGTATTGTTTCCGAACAGCTTGATCTCCACCGGCTCGGGCGAACCCTCGAGATCGCCGATCATGTCCTGTAGGATCTGGACGAATTCGGTACTGACGCCGGGAACGTTCTGGGAGATCTGCGCGCGGAGATCCTCGATCACTTCTTGGGTGCTCCGACGACGTTCGGAGACGGGGCAGCCGATCCACGTGCGCGGCCAGCGGCAGATCGGCTTCATCTTCACCAATACGTCACCCGTATTCTGCTCGGTGGCAAAAAGGCCCATCTCGGCGCCGGTGCGCCGGGAATAGGCTGCCGTCTCCGGCAGTTTGGCGATGCGCCGCTCGATTTCCGTGAGAATGCGGTTGGTCTCGTCGAGCGACGTGCCGGGCGGCGTTCGATAGTCGAGCACGAACCCGCCTTCGTCCATCTCCGGCAGGAATCCGGTGTCGAGTCTCGTGAACAGGAAAACGCCGGCCACGATCGAGGCCACCGCCGCTCCCGCGACAATCCCGCGGTGGTTGAGCGCCCAGCGGACCGTCTTTTCGTAAGCGCGATTGACGGGCGCGATGAAGCTGGCAGATTCCTTCCGGTGCGTCTGCAAGGAGAGAAAGCGCAACGACAGCAAGGGAATCAAAGTCAAGGCAAAGACGAGGGAAAGCAGGACGGAAATGCCCAGGGTCGTGCACAACGCCGAAAAGAATTCCCCCACGACACCCTTCAGCAAACTCAGCGGGAGAAAGACGACCAGGGTCGTGGCGGTCGATCCGATCACGGGGCCGAGCAATTCCCGCGTGCCGTACTCGGCCGCCTCCCTCGGCGTCTCACCCAGGCCCAGATGACGGTAGATGTTCTCGATGATGACGACGGCATCGTCGATGATCAGCCCAATGGCGATCGCCAGGCCGCCGAGAGTCATCAGGTTCAGCGTCCCGTCGAAAAGCTTCAGGAAGAAAAACGTTCCGATCACCGAGAGCGGCAGCGCTGTCGCCGCGACAAGCGTCGTCCGGAAGTCGCGCAGGAATCCGTACAGAATCAGCACGGCAAGGACGGCGCCGATCAGAATCGCATCGCGCACGCTGCCCATCGATTCCGACACGAACTCCGCTAGATCGTAGACGACCGATATTCGCAGCGTCTTCGGAATGGCGGAGCCCAGATTGCTGATTTGCTCCTTGATGCCGGACGTAAGCTGCAAAATATTCCCGCCGATCTGACGGGAAATGCTGATCAGCGCGGCCGGCTGGCCGTTTCCGGTGATAAGTGTGCGCCGGTCTTCAACACCGTCCCGCACGTCCGCGAGGTCCCGAACGCGAACCGGAACACTGTTCTCGACGGCCACAATCGTATTGCGAACGTCGTCGAGGTTGAGGAACTGGCTGCTCGTGAGAACCAGGTATTGCGAATAGTCCTTCGAGAGCCGCCCGACGGAATTCACCTGATTGGTGGCTTTCAGTTCATTCGATATGTCCACGAGCGAGAGCCGGTGAGCCAGCATCTTCTGCGGGTCGACGATGACGGAGACTTCGCGGGTGTCGGTGGCCTGCACCTGGATCAGCCCGGCCCCAGGGACGCGGCTGAATAGGGGCCGCAGGATGTAGAAGGCATCGTCACGCAGGTCCGCGTCGGGGACATTTCCGTTCAGGATGAGGCTAAAAACGGGGAAGACTGCGGGTGAGACGCGCTCGACCTGGATCTCCGTATCCGCCGGGAGCGCGCCGCGCTGCTCGCTCACGCGTGCCTGGACGAGCTGCAGCGCGTACTGCATGTCCATGTCTGAGCTAAAGAGAACCGAGATTTCGGCATTGCCGCGAATGGTCTTCGACCGGACGCGGCGCACCCCCAAAACCGTGCTGCCGGATTCTTCCAGAGGGCGCGTGACCGTGAGCAGCATGGTTTCGGGCGAAAGGTCGCCGGAATGCGCGAGGATGACGATCCGCGGAAAATTCAGCTCGGGATAGATGTTGCTCGGAAGCTGGAACATGGCGACGAGGCCGGCGACCGTCAGAAGCGCCGTCAGCAAGTACAAGGCGTACTTGTTTCTGAGGCAGAAGGCGACGACGTTCATGGTTTCACTCGAACCTTGGCCCCGTCGGCGAGACCGTAGCCACCGTTCAGAATGACCGCGTCGCCTTCCTTCACGCCGGAAAGTAGTTCGACGCTTTCCTTGGTTTGGATTCCGAGTTTCACGCCCACAGTGGCAGCCTTGCCCTGTGCGACCCGGTAAACGCGCGGTTGACTGTTTTCATCGCGGTAGATCGCTTCCGGCGGCACGATGAGCGCATTCTTGTGATCCTCGATGGAGACTTGCGCGCTCAGGAACATGCCGATGCGCAGCGAGCCGTTCGGATTCGCAATGCCGATGCGGACCAGGCCGAGATTCGTCGCCGGATCAACGGATGGAGAAATGGCCACCACTCGTCCCGTGAAGTGCTTCCCGGGGAAGGCGTCACTCTCGATCTCGAATGATTCGCCGGCATGGAGTTTCGCGAGATAAACGGCAGGCAGGTTCCCGAGCAGTTCGACCTGGTCCAGGTTGGCCACCTCGACGACAGGCTGGGCCGCTGTGCCGTCCACTTGTTCACCGACGCTGACGAAGCGCCTGGCGACCCGGCCACTCAGCGGAGAATGAATCTGCGTCCGCTCGAGCTGGAGCCGCGCGAGCCCTAATGCGCCCTCCGCCTGCCGGAGCGAGGCGGCGGTCACGTTTTCCTGCGTGCGCGAGTCCTCGAGATCCTTGCGGGCAGCGATACCTCGCTGGAACAGATCTTCATTGCGTTTGCGGGAGGCTTGCGCGTTCCCCAGATTCGCCTTGGCCGACTGCACCGCTGCTTCGGCCTGCTGGAGCTGTTCCTGGTAGGGGCGAGCATCCAGCCGCGCGAGGACTTGGCCGGCTCGAACGGGGTCGCCTTCGGCCACTGTCAATTCGGCAACACGTCCGGGCACAAAGGCGCTCACTTTCACATCCTGATTCGGCAGAGCGGCCACGGAACCGCTGATGGCGACGGTTTCGCGGATGTCGCCACGGATCACTCTTGTGAGCGTCACGTCCGCGCTCGCGGCTGCGGATCCCTCAGCATCGGGGTCCATCGAGCCTCCCTGGTGGGAGCACCCCACCAGGCAGCCGGCCCCCGCAAGGAAACTGAAGGTGAGTATTGCGATTCGGCTGTGCATGTTTTCGCTTCCTACTCAGTCGAGCGGCATTCCGACCGTTTCTTCCAACGCGGCGAACGAAGTCTGCATGGCCAACAGGCTGTTCAGGTATTCGTTCTCCACTTGCTGCACGTCCCGCTGGGCCCCCAGGACCGTCAGGATGTTGGCCTTGCCGGCCCTGTAACTTTCCTCGGCCATCTCTTCGAGCTGTCTCGAAGCAGGAACGAGCATCCGCCGGTAGAGTATGACCTGCTCTTCACGGGCGTTCAATTCGTAGAAGGCAGCTTCCACTTGGCTGGCGATGGCGCGCCGCTTCGCGAGGGCCTCCTGTTCGATCGCATGCAGGCTGGCCGAGGACTGGGCGATCTCGCCCTGATTCCTCGCGAAGATCGGAAGCTCCATGGTTAGCTGCCCGCGCGGCCCCTCCCGGAAGTCGTTCGGCGCGTTGAAATCGACGCCGAATTGCACGCCCAGGTTTGGGATGCGTTCGGCTTTGAGCAAGTTCGCTCGGCTTTCCTCGACCTTCGCTTCCTGCGCCAGCCGCGCGATTTCCGCATTCGTACCGCTCGCCTTCTCCACCAATTCTTCGAGACCCAACGATCGCGACGAACTCTCCAGGTCGCTGAGCAATTCCCAGGACGATGTCGTCGGGGCATTCAGCAGCAGGTTTAGCCGGCTCAGGGCAATCTGCTCTTCTCGCCTTGCCACCTGAGCGTCCGCATTGGCGCGGGAAAGCTCGAGATCGGCCTGCGTGACTTCCAACTGAGGGATGTCGCCGGCCTCGTAGCGAGCGCGGGCAATGTCCCTCAGACGTTCGGCGAGCTTGGCGATATCGGTTCTCGCGGCGGTAGCACGGCGCGCGAACGCCAGGCCGAAATACGCCTCTCGGGTGTCGCGGCGCACCTGACGCTCCAGAGCGGTGATGCCGGCCTCGGTGAGGGCGCCTTCTTGTTGGGCCAGCTCGATCCTCTTCTTGCGCTTTGAGCCGATTTCGAGCGGCTGGTCGAAGACCAGGCTTTCGTGGGGCGAATCGCGAAGGACGCCGACGCTAGCGCTTGGATTGGGCCGCTGCCCCGCGATGCGCACTCCCGCCAGCACCACGGCCCGTTGCGCCCGAGCTGCCTGTAAATCGAGATTCCGTTTTTCGGCACGGTCGAGCGCTTCCGAAAGCGTCAGCCGTTGCGGCTCTTGTGCGAGTGCGATCCGAGCAGTCCCGGTCGCGATGAGGATGCAGGCGAGGATTCCCATTCGGCGATTCACTGTTCATCCCTCCTTCCCCAATAACCGGCCTGTCAAAGACTCTCTTGAATACATTTAGCACTTGGCAGGAGGACTTCCTCAGATGACGCCCTCCTACTTGGCGCGAACTTGGACGTCAGCCCTGGCTAGCCGTCGTGTCACGCCGCCGACAGCTCGGACGTAAAGCATCCTTCCACGGGCTGCCGTTTCAGTCCGGGGCAGTCCAATCGCAACGGGACAGCATGCGACACGCGAAGCCGAAAAGCGGGCCAGGCAAACTCCCCATCGCCTTTCCGTTCAAGCATATCAGGGAGACCATCACAAGTGGTTTTGGCCGCTAACGTGCCATCGCTCTTACGGTCGTGTCGCTCCCACGGAGCATGTAATTGTCTGTCTGGGAGGTCCGAAAGGCAAGAATGCCGGCCTTCAACTCGTTTCGTCTCATCCGCGCCTTAATCAATGCGGCTTCCTCGATCTCAAGCGCAGCAGTCACTTCGCTCCGGTTTCGAGCCTCCGCACAGCACAGTCTTCGCGTTCACACGTTGCTGCTATTCATTCTCCTGATGGCAACGAGGCCGGCTCTTGCGCTCGACGGGAAAAAGAACATGGATCAGTACGGCCACGACACTTGGACCTCGCAGAATGGCCTTCCGGGGGAGGCCGTGTACCAAATTCTGCAAACCTCCGACGGATACTTGTGGCTGAGGACTTCAGTCGGGCTCGTCCGGTTTGACGGCGTGCGCTTCGTTTTGGTGAATCCAACCGTAGGAGACCAAAAGGTCAATGAGCCGGTCAAGGCGATCTGTATCGGCGCCGACGGCGACCTCTTGGTCCGCACTGTTTCCAGAACGTTGGTATACACGAAAGGGAGATTCTCCGATTATCTGCCTCCAGGCCCCATAACGGACGGCGATATCCGCAATATCTTCGAATCGAAAGAGCATGGGCTCTTCATCGGGTCCGACGCACAGATCGACTTGATTCAAGGCGGTCGTAGCACCACGCTCCGCACGGCAACCAGTTGGGTAGACGGTTTCATTCAAGATCAAAGCGGTACCGTGTGGATTGGCGCCCTGTCTGGGCTGTTCACGTACCGCGATGGCAAACTCTCGCCATATGTTGTGCGACGCGGATCCTTCCCGGTCGTCACTCTCTTCGAAGACCACTTAAATGTTTTGTGGGTGGGCACCCTAAATGGCTTGTTCCGATTCGTCGGAGGAAGACCTGAGCCGGAACGAGTAACGCAAGGTCCGGTCACCGACCAGATAGGAGCGGTCCTCGAGGACCGTCAAGGCAATCTGTGGGTCACGACGAACGGCTCCGGGTTGTTTCGCAACGCCGGCGGTAAGTGGTCTTCCTTCAATACCCTGGGCGGACTCGCTGACAACAACGTCTTGTCCCTCTATGAGGATCGCGAAGGAAGCATCTGGGTCGGAACCGCGAGCGGCCTGGAAAGGTTTCGCGATACGAAGCTCACCCCGCTGACCGCGAAAGACGGTCTAACTGCTGATGGGACTTCGACGGTTCTGCAAGGCCATGATGGGAGCATCTATGTCTTCGCCCAGAGAGGTGGACTGGCGCGCATCAAGAACGGCATCGTGAGACAATTCACAGCCACACAGGGGATGGGCAGCAATTTTGGCGGGTCACTCTACGAAGCAAAGGACGGCAGCGTTTGGATCGGCACCACCGCGGGCCTGACCCGTCTGAAAGACGACGAACTCGCCAACTACACAGGAGACGGCCACCTCAGTAAGTTCTACATCTCCGCCATCAGCGAAGACGACGAGGGATTGATCGTCACGACTTCGGAGTCGAACATCTGGCGCTTCAACGACGGTCGGCACCACCGCGGGCCTGACCCGTCTGAAAGACGACGAACTCACCAACTACACAGGAGACGGCCACCTCAGTAAGTTCTACATCTCCGCCATCAGCGAAGACGACGAAGGATTGATCGTCACGACTTCGGAGTCGAACATCTGGCGCTTCAACGACGGTGCCCTCCGCCCATTCACCATCCACGGAAAGACCACGCCGCTCTCCGAGCATGGGCACTACACGTTCACGATCTACCGGGATCCCTCGGCCACGATGTGGTTTGGTACGAACCAAGGGCTTTTCAAGTTCGGCAAGAGCACGCCCCCGGAGAACTCCAAGCAAAGCGAAGTCAACTTCGCAGTCACTTCCATCTGCGACGACCATAAGGGATACCTCTGGCTGGAAGGCAGGGTGCCGGGAATCACTCGGTATCGTATCCGCGACGGCCAAGTCACGCGATACTCGCCCCGCGAAGGCTTGTTTGAGGAAAGCCCCACGCACATCCTTTCCGATCTCCATGACAATCTCTGGATGAGCACGGCGAGCGGGATTTACATGGTTGGCCGAAACGATCTGGATGGGGTGGCGGAGGGCCGCGTCACCAAGGTCAAGCTGGTTCGCTACGGCACCCCAGACGGGATGAGAACGAGCGAGGCCTCCCGAGAAACGAACCAGCCGGCCGGTTGGCGAACCCAGGACGGCAAGTTGTGGTTCACGACAAGAAAAGGCGTCGTGATTGTGGACCCCGACAGAATCTCGAGCAACACATTGCTTCCGCCCGTCATCATCGAGGATTTGGTTGTCGACGGGCAATCGATGACTCTGGGACCCGACATCCGCTTTCCTCCGGGGAAAGGCAAGTTTGAATTCCACTACACCGCTCTGAGCCTGTTGATCCCCGAAAGAGTTCAGTTCAGGTACAAGCTGGAGGGATACGATCGAGACTGGGTCGATCCGGGCCAGCGCCGCGTGGCCTACTACACGAATCTCCCACCCGGAACTTATCGCTTCCGGGTCGTTGCATCAAATGATGACGGCAGATGGAACGAGGTCGGCGCCACCGTGGGTTTCATCCTGAATCCTCACGTCTACCAAACCGGCTGGCTCTACCTGTTCTGCACCATCGCTCTGCTGGTCCTTGTCATGCAAGTGCAGAGGATCTATACCCGCCGCCTGCGCATGCGTGCCGCAGAGTTGGAAGGACGCGTCCGGTCACGCACTGCAGATCTGGCCCAGGCCAACCTAGCCCTGAAAGCGGCCAGCCACGCGAAGAGTGAATTCCTCGCCAACATGAGCCACGAAATTCGCACGCCCATGAACGGCATTATCGGAATGACCGATCTGGCGCTCGATACCCAACTGACCTCCGAAGCACGTGAGTACCTGAACACGGTCAAGATCTCGGCGGATACCCTTCTTACGGTCATCAACGACATTCTGGACTTCTCCAAGATTGAGGCGGGGAAGATCGACCTCGAGGCAAGCGACTTCGACCTGCGCGACTGCCTGGAGATGACGCTGAAAACTCTCGCGCTGCGAGCAGACGAGAAAGGGCTGGAGCTTCTATGCGAGGTCAGCCCCGAAGTTCCGGAATTCGTGCGAGGAGATTCCACACGGCTTCGCCAAGTTGTCCTCAACCTTGTGGGCAATGCCATCAAATTCACGGAAAAAGGCGAAGTGGCGTTGAAGGTCCAGACCGAAAGCGCGGAAGGCAGCAACCGTATCCTGCATTTTATCGTGTCGGACACGGGGGTCGGTGTCTCTCCCGAGAAACAAGCCTCCATCTTTGACCCGTTTTCCCAGGCGGATAGCTCGACGACGCGGAAGCACGGCGGAACTGGTTTGGGCTTGACGATCTCCATGCGTCTCGTTGGGATGATGGGCGGAAGGATCTGGGTGGAGAGTGAATCGGGGCACGGATCGCGATTCCATTTCACTGTGCGTGTAGGAATTGGCGAAACGGCAGCCATCGAGACAGGAGCCACTATTCCACCGGAGATCTTACGGCGGACGAAGGTTCTGATCGTGGACGACAACCGCACAAACAGGCGCATCCTTGATGCCATGTTGCGCCGCTGGGAAATGGAGTGCACGTCGGTCGAGGGTGGAGAAGAAGCTCTAGCGGAACTGTCCGCGGGCCGGGAGGCAAATCGGCCTTACACTCTGGTTCTGGCGGACATGCACATGCCCAAGATGGATGGTTTCGCGCTCATTCAGCGAATCCGCCGCAGACCGGAGTTATCCACGACCACGATCATGATGCTGACCTCGGCCGACCGCAAAGGTGATACTGAGCGATGCAAACGATTAGGCGTGGCTGCCTGCTTGCTCAAACCCATACGGCAAGCCGAACTGCGCGAAGCCATCGCATGGGTTCTCGGTGCCCAGGAGCGGAAGTCTGTCCCCCCGCCCGTGACTCGTACGCCCCGGCCTGCGGCTCACACGGACGCCGTCAAGTTGGCGGTGCTACTCGCCGAGGATAACGCGGTGAACCAGCAGCTGGTCGTTCGGCTACTCGAGAAACGCGGGCACCGTGTCGTCGTGACCAGCAATGGCCGCGAGGCACTCAAGGCACTCGAGAAAGTGAGCTTCGACCTCGTCTTGATGGACGTGCAGATGCCGGAGATGGATGGATTCGAGGCCACCGCTGCGCTTCGGGAAAAGGAGAAGGTCACTGGCGGCCACCTACCGGTGGTCGCTCTCACTGCCCATGCGATGACAGGTGATCGCGAGCGCTGCTTGGCGGCGGGCATGGACGGCTACCTGGCCAAACCAATTCGCACGCGGGAACTCGAAGATCTTCTGGAGAAGTACTCGCTCGACCCGCCAAACGTCGGCGACGCCCAGCCCTCCGCGGATTCGCGCCGGGTCGACAAACCGACCCTTGTCTGCCCGAGATAGTTTAGGCCACCGTAGCCCTTCTTCACGTCGCCCTGGGCGAATGGGTTTCACTCGAACGTTGTCAGAGGGCGGCCGTATCCTCTAACAGGAAGCGGGAGCCCTGTTTCAGCTCGGAACGGTGGCTCCCTCGCGGAACAGTGGGTGATGGCTGGGCCCCGGCCCTCTTGAAGGTGGCCATCTAACTCCTTAAATCTAAATTACATAGAAGGAACCGACAATCTGCGGTTGGCTGCGGACGTGCCACAACGTGCGTCGTGGGTGAGCGGAGACACGTCGAGGGGTCAAGTTGGGCAAGACGCGGAGGCGGATTGTCGGCAGGAATAAGAGAAAGGGCTGAGATCGGTGCCAAATCCATGGATGCGCAGTGGGACAAAACGGGGCCAGGCCAGCGTCTTTCGGAACGCACCGGAAAAGCGTTGAAAGGCGGATATCGAGAAAGGGGTGAGCACGTGAGCAGAGGCGTCTTGCGGGAGATGATGGTCGAAGAGCCCGCCCTGAATCCGGCGGAGTTATTGGAGCGAGTGGAAGGAGACCGCGACCTGCTCCAGGAACTCGCCGGGCTTTTCCGGGATGACTGGCCGCGGCAGTTGGAGGCGCTGCGCGAGGCCTCGGCGGCCAAAGATGTCAAGAGGATCGTCGCAGCAAGCCACACACTGAAAGGCATGTTGTCGAACCTGACGGCGGTCAAAGCGGCGGCGATGGCGGCGGCAATGGAAATGGCGGCGCGGCGCGGCGAATGCGCCGGCGGCAACGGAGAATTGGCCAAGCTGGAGCGCGAGATCGCGCGCGTCGAACTGGCGCTCGAGGGCATGTGCGTCGAGGTGAGGCGGTGAAGATTCTGGTAGCCGAAGATGACGCTGTGTCGAGACGGCTGCTGGAAACGATGCTGTTCCGCGCGGGTTACGACGTGGTGAGCGCGGCGGACGGGAGCACAGCAGTTCGCCTGCTAGCGGCAGAAGATGGCCCGCGGCTGGCGCTCCTGGATTGGATGATGCCGGGAACAGATGGGCCAACCGTCTGCCGAGAGGTTCGCGGGAAGCGCGAGCAGCCGTACGTGTACATGGTGCTGCTGACGTCGAAGGAATCGAAGGATGACGTCATTGCCGGACTCGAGTCTGGCGCCGACGATTACCTGACGAAACCCTACCACGCCGAGGAACTCAAAGCGCGGCTGCGAACGGGCCAGCGCATCCTGCAACTGGAAGACAAACTGGTGGAGGCGCGCGAGGAGATGCGTTTCAAGGCGACTCACGACGCGCTCACCGGACTCTGGAACCATGCCATGATCCTCGATCTTCTGCAGAGAGAAGTGAGCCGGGCGCAGCGTGAGGGAAGCTCGGTTGCGATCTTGATGTGCGACCTCGATCATTTCAAGAGGATCAACGACACCTTCGGTCATCTGGTCGGAGACGAACTCTTGCGGGAGACCGCGCGGCGGCTATCGAATGCGGTGCGCCCCTACGATGCGGTCGGGCGATACGGCGGAGAGGAGTTCTTAGTGGTGATGCTGGGCTGCGACGCCGCCCGGGCGTGGGAGCGCGCCGAGCAGATCAGGGCCGCCGCAGGGGACTGCCCAGCCATGACGAAGGTGGGACCGGTATCGTTCACCTTAAGCGTCGGGGCGCTGGCGAGCGGCGATTGGGGACGAAGGCCGCCGGTGCAACTGTTGAAAGAGGTGGACGCGGCCCTCTATCGGGCGAAGGCGGAGGGGCGGAACCGCGTGGCGTACGCCGGCACGAGAACCCACGAAACCACGACCGCACACTAAGTCCCTCGCGGGGCTAGGGCGAAACCGTTCAGGGAGTTCTGGGCTTGGACCGAGCCTGTTCGAGCATTTGGCGCAAGGCCGCGCTGGAACCGGGAGCGCGCCCCTCGCGCCAAGCTTCAAATCGCTTGCCGGCCGCTTCGAGATTGGAGAAAACGGTAGGGTTCTTGTACATGTTGCGCCAGGCGGTGATGATCGGGCGGATGCGGTCCCACACGATCCAAATCTCGCCGTTGCTCTCGAAGAAGAGGTCGTCATCAATCAATCCGCGGTTGAGGATGCTTGCCACCATCTCCCAGTAGCTGACCACCATCCGGATGTTTGTGCCGTCCTCGCTGCGCTGGGCGTATTTTTGGAAATCGTCCAGCGAGGCAGGATGAAAGTGCTCGACGAACCAGGCGCGGGCTTCACGCAGGCGAGACTCGCGGCGAAGCTCGAAGAGGCGAAGCATCAGGTGAACCTGTTCGTAAGTGGCGCTTCCCATTGAAACCTCCGGGCCGTTCAGGCCGGCGCGCGGGGAGGGGCGGTCGGGGGCCCAATCACTTCGATGCGAGTGACCCCCGTGAGCGGTATTTTGTTTTGTGCGAAGTGCACCTGGATGCGGCGGCGGAGCTCCCGGGCGACGTCGTCCTGTTTGGTCGGCGCCGTTCGGACCTGGAGCCGCACCGAGCAACTTTGAAGGTCGAGCGACTGAATGCCGAGCACGCGCGGACCATCCACGAGGGTCGGGGACCACGCGTCGTCGGCACGGAATTCGGCGGACACGGCATCGAGAGCGTGAAGGGCCGTGTCGGTGGAGGCTCCAGGCGGAAGAGTCACGTCCACAAACACCTGCGACCAATCCCGGCTGAGATTGCTGACGACGCGAATGTCTCCATTGGCGATGGTGACGAGGGCGCCGCGCGGGTCGCGGACGACCGTGCGGCGAAGCGTGAGATGCTCGACTCGGCCGACCGCGTCGCCGACCTGGATGGTGTCGCCGACAACATATTGATCTTCAAGAACGATGCAAAAGCCGCTGATCACATCGCGGATGAGGTTCTGCGCGCCAAAGCCTATGCCCAGGCTGACAAGTCCGGCAAGCGCGGCAACGGGAGCGATGCTGATGCCGAACTCGGGCATGGCGGTAAGCGCGGCGATGACCCAGATGACCTTGTTTCCCGCGCTGTAGAGAACGCCGGCGAGTGTGCGGGTCTGTTGCTCGCGGACCTGCGCGGCGCGAGCCTGCGAAGTGGCGCGCTTGATGAGGAGATTGGTGAAAAAACGGAGGACACGATTGAGGATGAGTGCGATTAGGAAGATCTCAAACAAATGGACGAGGTTGGGCCAGGTGAAGCCGCTCCAATGAATGATGGGGCTGGTCAAGGAATTCACAGGGAGACACAGTATAGCACCGGCCGGTGGTCCTGGCTCGATAGAAACAGGGAAGCTGCTGCTGGATTCGGTCCGCGGCTGCCCCTTGTCATCTCGCCCTGTGCGCGGCAGAACTACGTCGATCACCGCGTGACGGACTTCTCTTCAATCGTCCGTTTCATTCTGGCTCTGCCCGGCTGGTCAAAGCAAAGGGAATCGAGCTACACTAGGCCCGACGCTGTATGCCGGAGAGCCGGAGATGCCGTGCATTCCGCAGGGACATTGGGAACGCACGCGACACTCTCCGCGAACTCTTCCGGAGTACATGCCACGCGTTCCGTGAAAGCACTGGAACGCAAACGACGCGCCTGTAGCTCAGTTGGATAGAGCGCTGGTCTCCGGAACCAGAGGTCGGGCGTTCGAGTCGCCCCAGGCGCGCCACTTATCTCGTTGCTGTTTCCCATGTTAGCTCCATTCAATTTAGCACGCCCCGATGGGGCGTTGCAGAATCGTTGCACTTTTCCGATTCCAGCAGCTTGGTTTCGAGCACTTCCATCGCGCCGCGCTTCACCTCCGCCTGCGGCTTCATGTAGATGTTCTGCGTCAGCTTGATGTCGCTGTGCCGCAGAATCGTCTGCGTGGCCTTGTCGTCCACGCCGAGCGCGTTGAGCGTCGTCGCCAGGCCCCGGCGGAACGCGTGCCAGCCGTGCCAGCGCGGGAGCGGCTGAAACTCGTGTCCGTCCTGGCCGTGCTCTGGTTTCATCTTGCCGCACAACACACACTTGCGTAGCGCCGGGCGGATCACCCTGCGCGCCGTATTGTCGAGGTTGAGAGGCTGTCCATTGCCCGCCTGAAAAATGAAGGTGTCCGGCTGGGCCAGTTTCCCCATCCTCTCGCGGTGGCGGTCGAGCGCCTCGGCCAGTTGTTTGATGACCGGAACAGTGGCCTTGCTGCTGCGCGTCTTAGGAGCATTGACGGTGTTCTTCCAAACGCTGCGCTCGACGCTCAACTCGTGGCCGCTGTAATCCTTCCACAGCAGCCCGCGAATCTCGCCCTTCCTTAGACCGCTGTAGGCAGCCACGAGCACCACGGCCTGAGCGGTCTCGTTGTCGGCAAGCGCCTCGACGATCTGTCGCACTTGGCGGAGATCGTAAGCATAAGTGTCAGCCGTTTCCTTGCCTTGTGGCACACTGACTTCGCGCATCACGTTTTCGCCTTCAATGACGCCCAGCCGCAGCGCCTGGCGGAATACACCCGTCAGGAAGTGCTTCAGGTGCTTTAGCGTGTTGGTGCTCAACTCGGCCCTCCGCGCAACTTCCTGCATCAGCTTCTCGCCGTGGAAGGTGCGGAAGTCGCGCATGGACACATCGCCGAGGTGTGGTTTCAGGTGCTCGTTGAAGATGTAACGATAGCCGCTCAAGGTGCTGGCCCGCAGCCGCTCGCAAACAAAGGGGAAGTAGTGCGTCTCGATGTAGTCGGCGACCATCATGGTGCCCTGCGGGTCGGCCTTGCCGCTGTTGATGGGGCGAAGAATGTCCTCGACAAAGCGGGCCACACTGCGCTCGCTTCTGTACTGGCCGCCGTAATCCACCGGCAGCCTCTTGCACATCTGCCTGCGCCTGATGGTGCCGTCCTTTTCCACCACGTTGTCGAAGTACCGAACGAACCAACTGTGCCCCTTGTGGAACACATACCCCCTTTGCTTCCTCATGGCGCACCTCTCTTGGTGGTGATCGTCAGCGCCTTCCAGTGTGACGGTTCGAGCAGCTTCTTTCGCGCGTACTCGGAAAGGGACAGACCGGCCCGCTTGGCCGCCGCAGACACTTTGCGGTATTCCTCCAGCGTGAGCCGGTGGTGCAGCAGCCTGGACCTCCGCTGGGACGGTGGCTTGCGCGGCCTGCCTCGTCTCATGCAATTTATTGTCACACATAAAATATGCCCTGTCAATGGGTGTTGCGCCCGCCCGCCCCGTGGCCTCGCATCCACTCGCACACATCGGGCCAGTAAAACCGCAGGTAGCGGCCCATTCTGAGGCAGGGCAGGGGCCTGCCGCTGTGCGCCCCGCGAGCGCGGCTCTTCTCGTACACCCAGTTGACGCCCACCTGTAGGCGCTGGGCGAGCTGCTCAGGCGTCAAAATGCCGCTTGCGTCCATGTCCCCTGCAACAATCATGCAATGCACCCTCTAAGCCATTGAGCCGTAAGCCTCAAAACCTGACCGCTGGTTCCGTCAACCGTCAGTCACATATCCGCCGCTCGCTCGTTCGCAAAAGGGCTGTTTCTGGGGCCGGATGTGTAGGGACAGCCAAAACCTATACCCGTGCTTGCAAGTCCTTTAGAATGCGCGGCGATTCCGGGATAAGTTGGCGTGGTGAGGACTTTTTGTGATCCGCCCCTCTTCCGGCACAGGTCGGAGCAGTGTTTTGCATCCTTGCGCTTGCCAGTCAACGCCGCTCCGCACCCTTTGCACGTTCCCGGCGTCCATGCGTCGGCTCCGTCCCGACACTCACGGCTGCACCAAACGCCGGATTCATCCTTTCGCGTGAAGCGCACGGCACCGAGCACGGTTCCACATTTGTCGCAGATCTCGCCCGCGAAAATCCCGTGCTTCGCAAGCAGCTCGTAACTCTGCTCGTTCGTCAGTCGCATCAAATCACCGTCGCGCATCCGCTGATGCAGCCGGCGCAGCCCAAATAACTATCCACATTCCATACCGTGCGATGAGTCCCATTTCATCCCCCGATCCATTGCCATTCCGGCTCCCGCGTAATCTCCACGGGAACCTGTCATCTGCGTTCCCATGCCATTTCTGTGTCACTGATAGGTTGCCGAGAACCATCCTCGGGGAGTATTCGAGTTACAGTTGACACCGGTCACAGTGACGTGCAGAGAGAATCTGTGTCCCGCCGTCATTGCGACACTTAGCGAGCCAGAGTCAACGGTCGAGACATTGTTGGGAATGTCCAGAGTGCTAACGGCAGAGCCCGCTGTGTCATCGTATAGGGCAACGGTAAAGGGAGTCGTGCAAGCCCCGGCTTGCGTGTCTAGGTTTACGAAGATGCGCTTCAGGGTGTGACTGTTCGTTAAATAGACCTGGGCGGTATATTCCACGGCGCTGCCAAAAACGCAGCCGGTGTACCCGGAAGGGGCCGCATTGCACCAAGTGAGCGAGGCTTCGCCCGTGCCGCCGCCGCCCGATGGCGTTTGCCAAGTCGCAGCGGTGCCTGACGTGGCGGTCAAAACCTGTCCGTTGATTGGTGCCGTCGCAGACGATACGCTGACCGTGGTGGTGGCCGAGTTCAAGCCGTTTGCTGCCGCCGCTGTTCCAGATGTATTTGCGGCATTGTTGGGAATGTCGCCACTTGCAAGCGCCCGG